>Ga0134126_10009355_pt1 | contig 12346 bp, 9 predicted proteins | sample KB31752_FD_96881 | JGI IMG/M metagenome (GOLD analysis project Ga0134126, IMG submission 96881) | Terrestrial soil microbial communities with excess Nitrogen fertilizer from Kellogg Biological Station, Michigan, USA - KB3-175-2 | ecosystem: Environmental > Terrestrial > Soil > Unclassified ...
TCATTGGGATAGACCCAAATTATCCACCCGTATACCCGGAACTGGGCGAAACCTGGTATCAGACCGGGAATATTGAGAAAGCAAAAGAATGTTATGAAAAGTTTCTTTCGCTCGTGGGCAGCAGCCCGGCAGTAAGGTTGCGGTATGCCGGTATCCTTTATTTGAGCAAAGATTATAAAAATGCACTTATCCAGTTGAATATGGCATACGCGGGTTTGCCTAATAATGTGAGCCTGCTTCGGTTGAAGGCCTATTGCGAATATGAAACCGGGGATGTCAAATCAGGTCTTGTTACTATTCAGAAAATGTTATCAAAGGCCAAACCCACAGAAATCCTGGGCAGCGATTATGATTATGCGGGGCGGCTGTTGTCAAGGGATAAACAGGATTCATTAGCAGTAGTAGATTTTTATAAAGCTTACAAGTTTGATTCTTCAAATGTATACCTGCTCGATACCATTGCCGCAGACTATGCAAAACTGAAAAAATACGGCATGGCAGCACGGGTAATGGAACAAAAACTGGTGCGGACCAGGGATAATATAAACGGCCAGGACTATAATACCCTGGCAATATATTACCTGAAGGAGGGCAATTATATAAAAGCAGATACCAATTTTGCAAATGTTATAAAACAATATCCTACCTGGCCTGTTGGGTACTATTACAGGGCTCTGTGCAATTCAAATATTGATTCAACCATGAAAACGGGAGCAGCTAAACCATTTTATGAAAAATTCCTTGAAGTAACAGGGAAAGATTCTAATGCATACAAGCCCGAGGTTATTGAGGCGGACATGTACCTGGTTTCCTATTATTACAATAAGAATGATTACGCGAAAGCGAAAGAATATAGTTTAAAAGTGAAAAACCTTGATCCTGCCAACAAGCAAAACAATGATGTATTGAAATACATCAACGATATTAATAAAAAGAAGAAAAAATAGGCGTTTGGAGAACTATTTTTTGCCGCGTAATCAGGTAAAAGTGAAATAGCGGTTTGTATTTGGCATCGGTATGGTCGGTAATATTTTTCTATGGGTGGCTTTTAGTGTGGGGATTGTTCTCCTTTTGCTGCTTGACATTTTCGTTCTGAACAAAAGAGCCCGCACCCTCAAAATGCGGGATGCCTTATTGCTCACTGGGTTCTGGGTATTGCTGGCCGTCTTGTTTGACTTACTAGTTTATTGGAATTGGGGCTCTCAATATGCACTGGAGTTTACAACCGGCTATCTCATTGAGCAATCCCTGAGTGTTGACAACCTGTTTGTAATGCTCATGATTTTTACCATGTTCCGCACCCCGACAGCATTTCAGCAAAAGGTCTTGATCTGGGGCGTACTTGGGGCCATGTTTTTCAGGATTATATTTATTCTGGCCGGGGTATCCCTTATCAACAGGTTCGCGGCTGCAACCTATGTCCTGGGGGCCTTTTTGATATTTACCAGTGTCAGGACCTTATTCAGTAAAGAAGGCAATATTAACCCGGACAAGAATTTCGCGATACGCATGTTCCGAAAAATAATGCCTGTTTCACGGTTTTATGATGGAAGCAAATTCTTTACAATCCAGGATGGAATTCGCTTTGCAACCCCCCTTTTTGTGGCGCTTTTAGTGATAGAAACAACTGATATTCTTTTTGCGGTAGATTCCATTCCTGCTATCATTGCAGTATCGAGGCACTCTTTTATAATATATTCCTCAAATATATTCGCGGTGCTGGGGCTCAGGGCTTTGTAATTTGCCCTTGCCAGGGTGATGCAGTTGTTTCATTTTCTGAAATATGGCTTGTCCGCTATTCTTTGTTTTATAGGTGCGAAGATTCTATTACAAAACATCCTTTTGCATAAGCATATAGCCATTAATATTTCCACTGACCTTATTGTGATCGGCAGTATCATTTTTCTTTCCGTGGTTCTATCACTTATCTTTAAGGAGAAAGCCGGCACGGGAATGCCCAGGCATGAAACGCGGGTTTAATAAAGTATAATGCAGCTTATTGCAGAAATATTTTTTGCTTTTCAGAACAATTATCCTTAGCAGGTGTTTTTATTCTATAATACATGCAGATTAAAAATAGCAATGATAAAACTTAATTTAACCAATAAAAAGAACGGAAAACAAATCCGTAAAGAATTTAATTACAATGTATTACGTCGCTCCTTCCACCTTACCAATTTTGATAACCAGTGTAACCAATCCGGCCTTTTTAAATTTCCTATCCTTGAGAAAGAACGTAGATTTCTTTATAAGTAAATAAAGATTGCCTCTTTGCCCTCTCCTTTAGGAGAAGGATTAAGGATGAGGCAAAGACTTCCAATTCCCTCTTTCTAATTCTCGTCTTTTAAAGCCTCTGCCCCAAGCAGGGGCTTTTGTTTGAATTCAATTTCAAAATCCCTTGTGCACAACATCCTGTATTGTATCCAAAACCAGATCAAAATACATGGCACCGCTTTCCATACATAGGGAATACCATAATTATGCCTGATATATTCCGGGAAAATGTCGGTGGCAAGTATCACAGTAAAAACAAAAGCCAGAACCATCAATATCCAGCTAATGGCATTTTTCTTTTCCCAGGCAAACCATATTGCTACCCCGAGTACAGCAATAATATATGATGGCGATTCTGCAATATGATTAAAGATCATACAGAAAATCAATACCGAACTCAATAAAAAATACTTGAACCGGAGGTCTTTGTATAGCCTGAACCTGAATAACGGTAACAGCAACAGTACCAGGCCGCAGGACTGGATATATATAGCCGGGGGATTGAGATGAAACCAGGTCTTGAGCCAGCCCATTACAGATAGGGGAGGCTTAATGAGGTTTGGGTTGATGCCGGTATCTTCGCTCTTGTGAACAGCCAATATCTGTTCCAACCAATTCTGGTACTGAATGACAAGCTGTTTGAATGGGATAACTATCACGGGTAAAATGGCAAAAATAACTGTCCATAAAACCATGTATAATATGAACCCGGCTCTGCGGGGATAGAGAAAAAACAACACTGCGGCTGCAAGGCAATAAACCTTAATAAAGGATGCAAGAACTATAAAGAACGCCGCCCAAAAAACTTTTTTTCGTTCAAAAAAAATGAAAGCCAGCGCCATAAAAGCGGCGAGCATGGCGCTGGTCTGCGTGTTTTGAAGGGATGTAACCAGCTCCATGACGATAATTAAAAAAATCAGGATCCTTTTTCTTGAATCCACCCCTGGTAGCATGGTGAGCGCAAAATATATGGCAAAGCAATTGATAGAGGTCCATACAGCAAGGGATAACCACGCAGGCAAATAATAGAAGGGCGCCATGAACAAAGCAAAAGTAGGACTATACAGAAATACATCCCCATATTCTTTGGGGTAGGGGATATACAGGTTTTGGTGATGGATGAGATGAGGGAAAGACTGTATGAAAATGATGAAGTTATTAAAATAATGGAGCAGGTATTCCTGGGTGGTCACAACTATGGCTATGACCCCCAGGATGATGGCATACGCCCTTTTATTGGAAAGTATCCGGATCAAACTATTGACCATCATTTGCCAGGCTTTTCATTTCCGCTTCATCCAGCTCAAAATCAAAAATATCCAGGTTTTCTGCCTGGTGCTTCCTAGACGCTGCTTTTGGGATCGCGGTCACATTTTCCTGTTGCACAAGCCAGCGCAGCGCTACCTGGGAGGCGGTTTTGCCGTATTTTTTTCCGATTTCAGCCAGGTCTTTATCATTTTTTGCAATGCCTTCTTTCAAAGGACTGTACGAGGTTATCAATAAATCCTTGTCCTGCATATAAGTAACCAGGCCAGGACGTGATAAGTGGGGATGGTATTTTACCTGGTTGCAGAAAATTGGCGCCTGTTTTTGTGCCTGTTTCAATTGCACCATATCGAAATTGCTGACCCCTATATGTTTGGCATAGCCCTTATTAAAACATTCAAGCAGGTATTCCGTAGCCTGGATATTGGTTTTCTCATCTTTGGGCCAATGAAGCAATAGCAGGTCAACCTGTGCAAGGTTCAGAGATTTCAGGCTCTGTTCTACTGCTTTAAAAAAATCATTTTCATCATAATGAACCGGCCATACTTTGGTGGTGATAAAGAATTCATTCCTGGGGATGGATGTTCTTCTTAAAACATTGCCGATAGCATCCTCATTGGCATACATTTCGGCAGTATCAATATGGCGGTATCCTGCGTCCAGCGCTGATTCGAGGGCTTTTTCACAATCACTGCCCCTCAAGTCCCAGGTGCCGAAGCCGAGGGCAGGTACGGGTGTGTTTTGAATGATTTTAGTCTGGGAGAGCATCCTGATTTTCAAATATAGGTATCTGGAGGCCGAAATTAAAGGAAAATTGCCTGAACCAGACAACAATTCCTACATTTGTCTCAAACTAAAAAACATAAACAAATGAAAAGTCATCTTAAACACATTACGCTGCTTTCCTTGTTCGTTATTGTAGCCGCCACCTCCTTTATTTTTGCAAAAAACCTGCAGATGATAAGCCGGAGACCATAATAGTGAAGAGTGCACAGTTCCATATGGGCACATCCTCACTTTGGGTTATATATGCCAATGGCAAGGTTGAGGAGACAGAGTTGGATGGTTTTGGTAATGCAAAAGCGATGCAGGCAAGTTATCTAAAGATACTGGAAACCGTACAAAGTTTTAATGCAGAAGGATACAAAGTAACTTCATACACTGAAGCCGGGCTGTCAGGTCAAACATGGATATTAACCAGGAATCACTGATCAGGCATTATCGGGCCGAAATTGTACCTTTGCTCTCTCATTAATATGAATAATGGAACCATATAAACCTCAGCATAAAATCAGGATTGTAACGGCGGCTTCTTTGTTTGACGGCCATGACGCGGCTATCAATATTATGCGGCGGATCATCCAGGGTACCGGTTGCGAGGTCATCCACCTGGGACACAACAGGTCAGTAGGCGAGGTTGTAGATTGTGCCATAGATGAGGATGTGCAGGGGATAGCCATTACATCGTACCAGGGTGGCCATAATGAGTATTTCAGGTATATGTATGACCTGCTTAAGGAGCGTGGCGCAGGACATATAAAATTGTTTGGCGGCGGCGGGGGCGTTATTCTTCCTTCCGAGATTGAAGCGCTCCAGGCTTATGGGATTACCCGTATTTATTCTCCTGATGATGGCAGGCACATGGGGCTGCAGGGAATGATAAATGATCTCGTGCAGCAATGTGATTTTTTGACGGTTTGCAACCTGAAACATGTGCAATGGGATAAAATCCCGGACCAGGACCATGTTGCCATAGCCCATGCCATATCATTTGCTGAAAATCATGAGGATGAGGAAGAAGAATTTAAAAAGGCGTTAGGCGTTAGGCATAAGGCGTTAGAAAATACAAAAACAACTCCTGTGCTGGGAATAACGGGGACCGGAGGGGCAGGGAAATCTTCTTTGGTTGATGAGTTGGTGAGACGGTTCATTCACGAGTTTGAAGATAAAACACTGGCAATCATATCTGTTGATCCATCCAAACGAAAAACGGGAGGGGCCTTATTGGGGGATAGGATCCGTATGAACTCCATATATAACGACAGGGTTTATATGCGCTCTATGGCAACAAGAGAAGTAAACCTGGCCTTGTCGCCGCACGTCAAAGACGCCATTGACGTCTGCAAGGCTGCCAATTTTGATTTAATTATTCTTGAAAGCGCAGGTATCGGGCAATCTGATTCGTCAGTTATTGATCTGTCGGATGTATCCATGTATGTGATGACGCCTGAATTTGGCGCTGCATCTCAATTGGAGAAAATTGACATGATTGATTATGCCGACCTTATTGCGATTAATAAGTTTGATAAAAAAGGAGCTATGGATGCGCTGCGCGATGTAAAGAAACAGTTCAAGCGCAGCCACCAGCTTTGGAACGCTACCGACTCTGATTTGCCTGTATATGGCACCATGGCTTCTCAATTCAATGATCCGGGGGTTAATAACCTGTACAAAGCCCTGATGGACAAGATTTCAGAAAAAACGGGAGCTGATCTGAAAAGCAGTTTCCATATCACTGAAGCGATGTCTGAAAAAATATATATTGTGCCGCCCGCCCGTTCAAGGTACATGGCTGAGATCGTTGAAAATGCGCACCAGTATAAAAAGTTTGCACAAGACCAATCAAGCATTGCCACGCAACTATATAAGTTAAAAGGTACCATTGAGTTATTGGAAAAAGAAAAATCCGGCGAAGCGCAAGTGCAAAACCTTCAAACACTATATAGTGCCATTGAGGAGCGGTTGCATGCCGATTGCAAAAGGCTGCTGCGCGATTGGCCGGAATTGCAACGCGCATACACCCAGAATGAATTTGTATATAAAGTAAGGAATAAAGAAATAAAAGTTCCTCTATATACCGAGAGCCTGTCTCACCTGAAAATCCCTAAGATAGCCCTGCCGAAATTTAAAGACTGGGGAGATATATTGTATTGGCTCATGACCGAAAATGTGCCGGGGAGTTTTCCTTTTGCTGCCGGGGTTTATCCATTTAAAAGAACTGAAGAAGACCCTACCAGGATGTTTGCCGGTGAGGGCGGCCCCGAAAGAACAAATAAGCGCTTCCATTATGTGAGTTCTGATTCACCTTATAAAAGGCTTTCAACTGCTTTTGATTCTGTGACACTCTATGGCGAAGACCCGCACCACAGGCCGGATATTTATGGAAAGATAGGTAATGCAGGAGTGAGTGTGGCAACGGTAGATGATGCCAAAAAACTGTATTCCGGTTTTAACCTTTGCGACCCCGCTACCTCGGTTTCCATGACGATAAACGGCCCTGCACCTATGCTGCTTGCTTTCTTTATGAATGCAGCTATTGACCAGCAGTGTGAGCTATACATTAAAGAGCACGGGCTGGAGGCAGAAGTACAGAAAAAAATAAAAGCCATTTATAAGAAGAATGGCGGAACGCTCCCGCATTATAACGGAGATCTGCCAGCTACCAACAACGGCCTCGGGCTTATGCTGCTTGGGGTAAGCGGTGAAGATGTGCTCCCGGCAGAGGTATATCAGAAAATAAAATCACAGACCCTTTCTACTGTGAGGGGTACTGTACAGGCTGATATATTAAAAGAAGACCAGGCCCAGAACACCTGCATATTTTCAACGGAATTTGCGTTGCGGATGATGGGTGATATACAGGAATATTTTATCACCAACAAAGTGAGAAATTTCTATTCTGTATCCATATCCGGCTACCATATTGCGGAAGCGGGCGCCAACCCGGTTACACAATTGGCACTGACTCTCAGCAATGGTTTTACTTTTGTGGAGTATTACCTCAACAGGGGGATGAACATAGATGATTTCGCCCCGAACCTCAGCTTTTTCTTTTCAAACGGAATAGACCCTGAATATTCTGTAATTGGGAGGGTAGCGCGCCGCATCTGGGCCAAGGCAATGAAGATGAAATATCATGCCAATGAGCGCTCTCAAATGCTGAAATATCATATTCAGACTTCAGGCAGATCGCTCCATGCCCAGGAAATAGATTTCAATGATATCCGCACTACTTTGCAGGCATTATATGCGATCTACGACAACTGCAACTCCCTGCATACCAATGCGTATGATGAGGCCATTACGACCCCTACCGAAGAATCAGTAAGGCGCGCCATGGCCATCCAGCTTATTATTAACAAGGAGCTTGGCCTGGCCAAAAATGAAAACCCTATACAGGGTTCGTTTATCATTGAAGAACTGACCGACCTGGTTGAAGAAGCTGTTTATGCAGAGTTTAATAGGATATCTGACAGGGGAGGGGTGCTGGGAGCGATGGAAACCATGTACCAGCGCAATCTGATCCAGGAAGAATCATTGTATTATGAAAGCCTCAAACACTCAGGCGAATTCCCGATTATTGGAGTGAATACTTTTTTAAGCAAAAGCGGTTCGCCTACTATATTGCCAGCTGAAGTTATCCGTTCCACTACTGAAGAAAAGGAGTTCCAGATAAATATGGTACAGGCATTCCAGCACCGAAACCGTGAGGTCAGCAGCAGTGCCCTGGATGCGCTGAAACAGGCGGCGATTAACAATCAAAATATCTTTGACCAATTGATGGACGCAGCCAAAGTTTGCTCGCTGGGCCAGATCTCCAATGCTTTGTATAAAGTAGGGGGACAGTACAGGAGGAATATGTGATAAAAGGAGTCAGGAATCAGGAGTCAGGCATCGCATCGCGGTAATTACCTGGTAAGGTTTATATCTCCTTTTCTATAAATCCAGCGTCCGGCCTCGCTTTGTGCGGTGAGAGTGTAGCCGTAAACACCTTCAGGGCAGGTAAGTCCGTGAAAACTGCCATTCCATCCTTCATCCAAATTATTGATCGTGGCGACAATTTCGCCCCAACGGTTAACGATGACAAGATTTAATTGAGTGATGTTTGTTCCTTTTGGAATAAATACATCATTGATACCATCACCATTTGGTGAAAAGGCATCAGGTACATAGAGATAACCATTACAGTCAACTTTTTTTACGTGAAAATGGATGGTGTCTAAATGACAGCCATTATTTACCTGGACATAATAGTTTCCCGAATCTGATACATTTATGCTTTCAGTATTCCATCCGTTCGACCAGGAATACAAAACACTATCAATGCCGGCTTGCAATGTTACAGACGGCGTTTGGCACAGGCTGTCATTAAAATTATGGACCGGAATTTTTAATACTTTCAGGTCGCAAGGTGCAAAATGGCAAATAAAACCGGAAATGGTCGTATCTATTTTAGGCTGTAAAGCATTGAATGATACAGGAAAATCCGGACTGGTTGTTTGGCCCAATACCCATACTCCCCCTGAAGGTTCTACCGAAAATACGGGGTATAAGTCACAATAACTTCCCCCAAAATCTATATTTTTGATAAGATTACCATTAGGGTTTAATTCTAAGAGTTTGAGTTGGGAGTTCCCATCAGGATATAATGTACTTGGGTAAAACGTATCCCTAACAACTCCTTTATCTTCACTTGAAGAATCAGGCACGTTTTCTACAATGAGGTAAAGGTTGCCGTTTTGGTCCAGAATTGTTGACCGATGATTATCAGGATAACCAAATAATCTTTGATTAACAATAAAATTATACTTGAGAATGCCTAAGCTATCTGTTTTAATGACATAGCCTCCTACATTGGCATTTGAGCCTGTGTCTAATTGTAAGGAAGGTTTAATATTTGACTTGTAAATAAATTCGAATCCGGTCGAATAAATATTGCCGAAGGAATCCAGTGACAATGAGTGTGGGTCATCATCGGCAAAATAGTAATAATTGCACCAGCTTATTGCATGGTTTTTATTGATTTTCAATAAGAAAGAGAATGGCCGATGGTTGTTTAATGTATAATATTGTTTTTTGATTGAATAGTTTATTTCAGGAAATAAAGTATCTCCTGATGTGCCCCACAAATATATATTGTCCTTTTTATCCATAGTAACAGTATATGCCACTGTTTGCTGTCCTCCTATATAACTGCAAAACTTCAGGCTGCCCAGGTTGTTGAACTCGGCAATAAAACCTCGTGAAAAGTGATAAGGGTCAACTCTCCATGACTTAGAACTATCAGCTACGTTATTAAATAAAATAGAATTACTGGTTATAGGCAAATTCCTGACTGTTTGCCCTGCAATACAAACCGAGCCACTAGGACCAATGCACAAGTCACAAATTGTCGTGCCTAAACTTGCGTTATTTACGTAATATGAATCGAAGTAGGTACCCCACACAAAATGACCACTACTATCCATTTTGACCAAAAAGCCATTTGAAATATAAATACTGCCAAAAAACTTTTTTTGAAAAGCTCCGGCGCTGACTGGGAAATCCCGGCTTGTAGTTCCACCTGTTATGTATAAATTTCCGTTTTGATCCGTTTTGATCCGGGTTACAACATCGCCTCCCGAGCCGCCAAAATAAGTTGCCCATAATATGCGGCCGGAATCATTCAGCTTCATGATATAAATGCTAATTTCCCCTTTACCAACGGATTGAAAAGCTCCAGAAGATGTTATTAATTTTTTATTAAGGGTCGAATAAGCAATATAAGCGTTCCCAAACTGATCATTGCTGATATTATAAAAGCTTCCCGGATACACATCAAGTAAAAAACTCGAATAGGATGGCTTGACTTTTCCAACGCCAGAAACACAGAAGGCTGTGATACAAAAACCAAAGCAGACAATTAGCGCTCGCATTTGCTTCAATTGTTATTTGATAAGGTAAAGGTACTGAATTATTTTCAAATTCGGAATTTGGACTTTCAAATCTTCAGCCTCAGGCTGCTGCTAAACCAAATATTTTAAGCCCCCACTAAAATTCCAACCCCAAAACCCATTCCAATTTCATTATTAGAGCCATCGCCAAAATAACCTGAAAATTTTTGCCAAATCTCTTGCATTTTGGTTTTGGATTGCTTACTTTTGATATGTGTTTCTATCATTTTTATACAAACTAAACTTTAAGAGATTATGGTATTAACTTTTGAGGAATTGAGGAAAGTGAAAGACAGTCTTCCACATGGCGCTATGGAGCAGATAGCCGCCGAACTGAACCTGGATGTGCAAACCGTAAGGAACTATTTCGGGTCTGATCATTTTGACCACGACAACTTCGTGGGCCTGCATTACGAATCAGGTATTCACGGCGGCTATGTAAAGCTCGATGACGAGCGGATTTACGAAGCCGCGCAGAAGTACGCGACTGTAGAAGTATAAGTCTTCAGGCGTTAGGAATCAGGGGTCAGGCGTAAGTTAAAATACGCAATAACCTCAATTTATAAAGCTCTTTTTCTTGCTGAAAGGCAAGGACAAAGGGCTTTTTGTTTTACTTGCCCCTTACTCCTTACCCCTATTTTCCCTAATTTTGTATCATGGAAGACTTAAATAAATATTACGCGATCGTAGAAGAAGGTATCCACATGTCGGGCGTAGATCCTGCCCTGTGCCGCACGGAACATAATGAAGGCCAATGGAACCTGAAACGAGGTGAAACGGAGCTATGGGTGGACCTCTGGTATGTAGAGGAAGAGAACCATACGTATTTCCAGGTAATGACGCCTGTGGTGAGCATTCCTGAGGAAAATAAGGAACAGTTTTACAGGGAAATGCTGGATCTGAATTACCAGATGATCGGCGCTTATTTTGTGACTTATAAAGACGGCGTTTATGTCAAAATCACCAAAGAAGCCGAAACACTAACCCCGGAAGAACTTGTTATCCTGATGAACCGGGTGGGTTACTACGGCGAAATATTTGAAGAAGGTTTTAAAAGGAAGTTTGAGGCGAAAAAATTGGAGCATAAAGAACATTGACAGGAAACAATGATCAATTATCAATGATCAATAAAATTGTTGTATGACTCAACAACTCGACAACTCAATAATTCAACAACTCAACAACTTTCCCCTCCACCGCTCCATCCGTGCCAATTTCTTGAAGGAATAAGCCTTCAATCGTATTCACTTTTGCGGCATCATAAGGCGCTTTTACTTTGATGTAGTTGCCAGTAAACCCTTGTATCCAATCGCCGTGCTTTTGCTGCTCCCAGAGTACAGGGTGTTCTTTGCCCAGGTTTTCTTCATAAAACAACCTGCGCTTTTTTTCAGAGAGGCTCGTGAGCATGGCATTACGATCGCTCCTGAGCGCGTTTGGAACCCTGTCTTTTAGCCGCAAAGCAGTCGTATTGGGTCTTTCAGAATAGGTAAAAACATGAAGGTAAGAAACCGGCAGCTCCTGGATGAACTGATAAGTTTCCCTGAAATCTTCTTCCGTTTCCCCGGGAAAGCCCACTATTACATCCACGCCTATACAGCATCCGGGCATCACGCTTTTTATTTTATGAACCCTTTCAGCATAAAGTTCTCGTTTATACCGCCTGCGCATGGCTTCGAGTATTTTATTGCTGCCGGATTGCAAAGGAATATGGAAATGCGGTACAAATTTTTGAGAATCGCCTACAAAATCAATAATATCTTCGCTCAGCAGGTTCGGTTCAATGGACGAAATACGGAATCGTTCTATGCCTTCAACTTTATCCAGGGCCTGGATCAAACTTAAAAAATCCTCCCCGTTTTCGGTTTCAAAGTCTCCTATATTTACCCCTGTCAGTACAACCTCTTTTACTCCTTTGTCCGCAATTTCCCGTGCTGATTTCAATACATCTGCAATAGTGCCGCTCCTGCTTCTGCCCCTGGCAAGAGGAATGGTGCAAAAGGCGCAGAAATAGTTGCAGCCGTCCTGCACCTTCAGGAAAGAGCGGGTGCGGTCCCCGGCTGAATAAGCAGGATTAAAAACATGAATATCTTTAA
>Ga0134126_10009356_pt1 | contig 12346 bp, 9 predicted proteins | sample KB31752_FD_96881 | JGI IMG/M metagenome (GOLD analysis project Ga0134126, IMG submission 96881) | Terrestrial soil microbial communities with excess Nitrogen fertilizer from Kellogg Biological Station, Michigan, USA - KB3-175-2 | ecosystem: Environmental > Terrestrial > Soil > Unclassified ...
TATGGATGCTTGCCAATATAAAAAATGCACTACTTATTACTACTTCTAATCGCAGTGAGGGAGATGTTGGGTATGCAACAATGGACGGTGATACTTCTGGCAGCATAGCGCCGATTGCAGGAGTTAATAAACATTTCATTCAACAATGGTTAAAGTGGGCAGAAGTTAATCTTGACCAATCAGGCTTAAAGCTGGTCAACTCATTAATTCCTACAGCAGAGTTAAGGCCTGCTGCCAATAACCAGACGGATGAAGATGACCTAATGCCTTATAAAATAATAGTAGCTATTGAACGACTTGCTATAAAAGATCATCTATCTCCTTTGGAGGCATATAGCATTCTTTCTAAGCAAAATATAGAAGATAAAAATCTTCTTAAAGCCCATATTATCAAATTTTATAAAATGTGGTCTCGTAATCAATGGAAAAGGGAACGTATAGCTCCATCCTTTCACCTGGATGATTTTAATATAGATCCTCGTTCATGGTGTCGGTTTCCTATTCTTAGCGGAAGTTTTGAAGAGGAATTGAAATTGTTGCAAGATTATAAATCTTAGCAGTATTTAGTTATAGAATTAACTTTAACATAACTTATATTTAAGCCAAAGCTTATATATTTGCTTACATAAAACAGACCATTATGCTTCTTGATTTTATTATTTGGCAGTTTAGTCCTGAAATTTTTTCATTAGGACCTTTTTCTATTTTCGGATTAACCTTAGGCCCTCTTACAGTTCGCTGGTATGGAGTTTTATTTATGTTAGGGTTTGCCATAGGCTATCAAATACTATCAAAAATATATAAACAAGAAGGAAGAAATGAAAAAGATGTAGATACCATACTTATGTATGTACTTGTGGCTACTATAATAGGTGCCCGCTTGGGACATTGTCTGTTTTACGAACCAGAGTATTTTTTGTCACACCCTATTCAGATTTTATTTATATGGCAAGGCGGCCTAGCCAGTCATGGAGCTACTATTGGTATACTACTTGCAGTTTACCTGTATTCACGTAAGCACCCCAATCAGAGCTTTCTGTATTTGCTAGACCGTATTGTTATTACCATAGCTTTAGGCGGATGTTTTATTCGTCTTGGAAACCTGGCAAATTCTGAAATAGTAGGAAGGCCTTCGGATACACCCACCGCTTTTGTTTTTGTAAGGCCGGCAGAAGACGCTATTAAAGAATACTATCAGGGGATAGTAAAAGATGTTAGTATAACTCAAAATCATAAAGATACTATTGTTGAAGGTCTTACTTATGCAGGCATAGACCTTCATCTGAACCTGGACACCAATAAATTGCTAAAGACAGCACCTAATACGCAATTTTTCCTTCAGAATAACGTCAGATATGTTTTAGAGGGATATTCTGATGCTGCTGAAAATATAATATTTACTAGAGGGAAACCTTTTAAAACTACTATTGCAGAAGGGAAACGGGGTACAGTGGATGCTACAATACAAGTTTATGGAATACCAAGGCTCCCAGCTCAGTTATATGAGTCTATTTCAAGCTTCTTATTATTTATATTACTATTTTACATATATAATAGTAAAAAGGGTAAAGTTCCTGAAGGGAGAATATTTGGCTTGTTTGTAGTAATACTATTCTCACTACGTTTTATTTACGAATTTTTCAAAGAGGCACAGGTAGAGTTTGAAAATTCCATGGCATTAAACATGGGACAGCTTCTTAGTATTCCATTAGTAATAGCTGGCCTTTTTGTATTGATGAGAAGCTTCAGGAAAAAGGGGGAGATAAGTTAATTTTCCCTGAATACAGCGGCTTCTTTAACTTAGATTATTTTCAAATACAAGCCTAAACAGATTAAGGTTATTCTGCCCAATAAACTGCATGAGGGAACAAATATAATGCAATATTATGCTTAGCAATTATTGAGTCTGGAAAACCATATTGTTTTAAAATATCTGTTCTCGAATCAATATTATTTTTATAACTATATGCCCAGCGCTCTTGGTATTTTTGGGGATCAAGCATATCTGTATCTGTATTTATTAAATAGCTGAACCCATCCATTATGGTTTTATGGGCTCCAGTAATTACTTGTTTTTTCATTATACCAGGATTTACAAACTCTAAATAACTGAATATTTCAGGTAATTTTTCTTTTAACTCTTTTTGGGAAGAAGGAAAAGTTAGAAGATTACCTATATTAAATTTAACAGTATTGTAGCACATAATTTCATATTTTCTGCCAGGCCAATAATCTTTAAAATTATAGCTATAATGCCGACTGATGTAATTATAAACATGGGGTTTATTACAAATCACTATGTCCCCACATTTCAAGCTATCTAATTTTGTACTATCTTTTATTTTTAAAAGTGATATATTCTCTTTCTTTAGAATCCCTTCGTAAAAATTTAAAGGAGAAAAATATTCATCCATATCATCATTAAAGAGATATATGGGTTTGGTATATTTTTCTTCATTTTTTTTCAAGTCTTTTAATCCTGAAATTAATCCATATTGACTTTCTCCGTGAGCTATAGGATTTATTATCTTATCAATTGTTGTGTAATAGGTTTTTAAAAAAACTAAGCAAAAAATAATTGCTGCTACATAAAATGAATTTATTTTAAAATCGGATGAAATATTATTGATAATAAATTTATAAATACCCCAAAAAAATAAGGAACATATTATTGAAATTAAAGGGAATACAGGCATATCATACCAGTCTATCTTGGTCGATGAAATAGTAATGATAATTAAATATGATATGGTGCTTATACTAAGAAAAATAGTAAGCTTATTGATAAAATTATTATTGAGAAATAATCCGGTAATAATTCCTGGAATAAAAAAATACCAATATGGGAACTGAAATTTTATTAACCGTTCAAGATAGAAAAAATTATCTCCTCTGTGTGTTCCTTGAACCTGGTTGTATCTGCCGCCTATGTCGTTTTCGTTAACTGCTTTTAAATATCCAGGGTTGTAATGTTCTCTTAATAGATAATATGAGGCAATTGTTATAACGAAAATGCTTAAGCCAATGTAAAAATATTTATCTTTTAAAATTACTATTAGTTTTTTCCTGTAAAAAGTATATAAAACGAGCGCAGGAGTGTAAAGCATTCCTGCAACACTTTTACATAATACTGCTAAAGCAAGAGTTATAAATACAAATAATATATATTTTTTATCTCCTTTTTCTATATATAAAAAGAATATAATGCAATATAGTGTTGAGAGTAAAGTAAGTAAAGAATCATAGTCTCCTGCTCTTGCTGTATGAAATTCAATATAGCCAGGAGAAGTAACTAACATAACACCAATAAAGAAAGGAAGAGTAGTATCCTTTATCGTTTTTTTTAAAAAACACATAATGAAAACGCATACGGTAAGGGCAGCTAGAGCAGAAGGAAGTCGCACCGCCAATTCATTATATCCTACAGTTTTTAGAAAAAGTACTTGTAACCATATCATTAAAGGAGGTTTAGTATTCCACATATCTGGTTGCCCCTCAAAAAATGTAGTTATAAAATTTCCGTTCTCTGCCATTTCAAGAGCATTAACTGCGAGGCGGCCCTCATCCCATATATATATAGGCTCAGAGCCTAAATTAAGGAATAAAGGAAATGATATGAATATTAAAAAAAATAGGTACGTGTATATTTCTTTTTGTTTGAAAAATGCAGAAAAACTCATTGTAATTGTAAATAATATTAATTGAACTTAGTTTTAAAGATATAAAAAATCTTTTAATCAAGGCACAGGGTCATGCCCATGCCCACCCCAAGGATGACATTTGCTTATTCGTTTAGCTGCAAGCCAGCCTCCTTTCAGTATTCCATGTTTTTTTATGGCCAGTTCTGCATATTCAGAACAAGTGGGAGTATACCTGCATGCTCCTGGTATCAATGGAGATAGTAGGAGCTTATAAAATCTTATAGGAATAATAAACAGGAAACGTAAAATTTTCATCAGCTTTTTAATGGTACTAAGGCGCCGCCTTTAATTTCATCTACTATAGCAGGGTCAAGTAAAGTAGTAGTATCTCCTAAATTACTTACGTCTCCTTCAGCTATTTTACGTAATATTCTACGCATAATTTTACCAGAACGGGTTTTAGGAAGGCCAGATACAAACTGAATTTTATCAGGCTTTGCTATAGGACCTATTATTTTAGATACTTCTGCATTTATTTCAGTTCTTAACTCATCCTGAGTTTTACCTGTTTTATTTTCAAGGATAACAAAAGCATAGATCCCCTGCCCCTTTATATCATGAGGGTAGCCTACTACGGCAGATTCAATAACAGCACTGTAAGTATTTATTGCATTCTCAACTTCAGCTGTTCCTAGTCGATGTCCTGACACATTTATTACATCATCTACTCTTCCTAGTATGCGATAGTAGCCATCCTCATCTCGTTTAGCGCCGTCTCCGGTAAAATATAAATCCTTATATGCCCCAAAGTACGTCTGGCGACAGCGTTCGTGGTCGCCATAAGTAGTTCTAATAATAGAAGGCCACGGGAATTTGATGCACAAATTGCCCTCTACATTATTTCCTTTTACTTCCTGCCCGTTACTATCTACTATTACAGGCTGCACTCCTGGCAGTGGCAATGTAGCATAAGAAGGTTTGGTAGGGGTAATGCCTGCAAGCGGAGAAATTAGTATGCCTCCGGTCTCAGTCTGCCACCAGGTATCTACTATTGGGCATTTCTTTTTACCAATATTCTCGTTGTACCAATTCCATGCTTCTTCGTTTATAGGCTCGCCAACAGAACCTAGTACTCTTAACGAATCTAGCTTGTATGGTTTTACATAGTCTAAGCCAAATGCTTGTAGAGAGCGTATGGCAGTGGGAGCTGTATAGAAAATATTTACCTTATATTTGTCTACTACCTGCCAGCAGCGCCCAGCATCAGGATAAGTAGGTATGCCTTCAAACATAATGGTTGTAGCCCCTGCCAGCAATGGGCCATACACAATATAAGAGTGGCCTGTAACCCAGCCAATGTCTGCCGTGCACCAGTAAATATCGCCATCGTTATATTGAAAAACATTGCGGAAACTGTAGTCAGCAAATACCATATAACCTGCCGTTGTATGTAGTACTCCTTTTGGTTTTCCAGTTGAGCCGGATGTATATAATATAAATAATGGATCTTCAGAGTCCATTTCTTCAGCCTTGTTCTCAGTTCCTACTTTTGCCATCTCATCATGCCACCAAACATCACGTCCGCTTTTTATAGTAACTGCTGTTTTAGTTCGCTCCGCTACTATTACCTTTTTAACAGTAGGGCATTTTTCTAATGCTTCATCAACTATTTGTTTAATAGGAATGTCTCTATTACCACGGAATCCTCCGTCCGAAGTTACTACTATGTTGGAGCTGGCATCAATAATACGGTCAGCTAATGAGCTGGCAGAAAAGCCACCAAATACTACCGAATGTATGGCACCTATGCGGGCACAGGCAAGCACAGCTACAGCCAGTTCGGGAATCATGGGCATATAAATACATATGCGGTCTCCTTTTTTAGCGCCATTGTTTTTAAGCACATTGGCAAAGCGGCATACCTGCTCGTGAAGTTCTTTATAAGTTAAGGTTTTGTTTTGTTCATTTGGGTTATTAGGCTCCCAGATAATGGCAGTTTGGTTAGCCCTGGTTGTCAAATGCCTGTCCAGGCAGTTTTCAGTAATATTCAGCTTTCCGTTTATAAACCATTTAACAGAAGGCTCTTTAAAATTCCATTCCAGTATCTTATCCCAGGGCTTTTTCCAGGTAAAATAAGAGGCCTTTTCAGCCCAGAATTCTTCTGGTTTTGCAACGCTTTTATCGTATTCTTTCTTATATTCTTCAAAACTTCTGATTCTGTTGCCCATAGTAAAAAATTATTTATTAGTAAATTGTACTAAATTAGTACGATTACAAAAATAAGCCAATAAGTATATACAATAAACTTAAATCTTCTTCTCAGGTTTTAATGCCGTTTTTACTTCTTCTTTTACTTTTCCCCCTCTTTTCTGCGGCACAAACTTCTGATAGCTCTGCCAGTAAAGGCAATTATCTCATCCTTCGTAATATTTATATAGAAGGCAATGAAAAGACAAAACCTCAGATAATACTAAGGGAGATAAACTTCCATCCCGGAGATACAATTTATCCTATCAAAGATTCCATTCTCATTCTACGTAATAGAAACAGGATATTTAATACCGGCCTTTTTGTATTTGTGGATTTGAAGTTTACTGAGGGGGACAGCCTTTATAAAGACCTTTACATAAAAGTAAAGGAACGATGGTACTGGTATCCCGTACCCACCATTGATCTGGGAGACCGTAACTTTAACGAATGGTGGGAACAACGGGGACATGACTTTAGCAGACTTATATATGGAGTAAATATTGTTAAAAAGAACGTTCGCGGTAGAAATGAGACATTAAGAATAAGGTTGCAAACAGTATTTACGGACAAAGCAGAAGTTTCTTATTTAATTCCTTACCTCAATAAAAAAAGAAAACTTGGACTTACAGCCATAGCTTCCTACTCAGCAAATAAAAGGGTAGCCTACGATGTTTATAATGACAAACTATACTATACTGACAACGGTAGTTTTCTTAGACAACGGATGTATGCTGCTTTTTCATTTTTTTACCGTCGGCGCTACTACCAGACTCATTTTTTTGGCGGAGGTTTTTACTTTAATTTAATAGGAGATACCATAGCAAAGCTTAATCCGGAATATTACCAGAATGGCCAAACAAGCCAACAATATTTTGCTTTAAGATATTCATTTCTAAATGATTTCAGGGATATCACTTACTATCCTCTTAAGGGCTATTATTTTCGGTTTGATGCTGAAAAGCTGGGTTTAGGATGGTTTAACAATGTAAATATTCTAAACTTCCGTGCTGAGTACGCCCGTTTCTGGAACCTTGGGAAAAAGTTTTATGCTGCTGTTGATTTCCGCCAAAAGATATCATTCCCATCGCAGCAACCCTATGCCAATTTTATAGCCCTAGGCTATTTGAACGATTATGTAAGTGGTTATGAATTGTATGTAATTAATGGGCAGGATTTTTCTATGACCAAGTGGAACCTAAAGTACAGGCTTATTTCCAGAACAACTAAAATTGATAAAATACCACTAAAGCATTTCCGTACTATCCCTTATGCCTTATACCTTAGGGCTTATTCTGATGCTGGTTATGTAGTAAATAACTATTCACGTCAAGACCCTGTAAACTTATATAATACTTTGCTATGGGGTGGGGGAATAGGCCTTGATTTTGTTACCTACTACGATTTTGTATTAAGGGTAGAATGTTCTATGAACCGCATGTTACAGACTGGTTTATACCTACACCTGAAAGCTCCGTTCTAATTAAGATTGTTAAGACCAAGCTCCCTCTTAATATCCCTTACAATAGCCTCAACCTCAATATAACTGAATATTCTACCTTCTATATAATCCTTTTCTTCAGGGTCTGCAAATGCAAGTTTATCTCTTAAATCCTGTACGTTTTCGTGTACAGAGTTCAGGAATAAATCAAAAGCTTTTTTATAGATATCCATATTATTTTATAATTTGTCATCCAAACATAAAAATAGTTTAAAGGTTTAAGCTTTTTATACTCATTTAATTTTTTAAATAAACGACTAGAATACCATGCTTAAGAAATCATTAGCTCTTTTATTAACCATTACATTATTTACTACTTCGTTTGTAAAAGCAGATGAAGGAATGTGGCTTCCATTGCTCATCAAAAGGCTTAACTATACCGATATGCAAAAGTTGGGGCTTAAGCTTACCGCTGATGAAATATACAGTGTTAACAACTCCAGCCTTAAAGATGCAATAGTAAACTTCGGAAATTTTTGTACGGGAGAAATTATTTCCAAAGACGGACTTATCTTAACCAACCACCACTGTGGGTATGAGTCCATACAATCCCAAAGCACATTGGAGCATGACTATTTGACTAATGGATTCTGGGCAAAATCCAGAGACCAGGAACTACCATCTAACAATGGTTTAACAGTATCATTCCTTGTAAGAATGGAAGATGTTACTGAAAAAGTACAGATGGCATTGGCAGGTACTTTACCTGATGATAAAGATGCACAGCTGGAAAAAATTCAGGCAGAGATAGAGAAAGCTGCAACAGAAGGCACTCACTACAATGCAGAAGTAAAAGGCTTCTTTGAGGACAATGAATTTTATCTTTTTGTTTACGAAACCTTCCGCGATGTGCGCTTGGTAGGTGCTCCGCCTTCTTCGATTGGTAAATTTGGGGGTGATACTGACAACTGGATGTGGCCACGTCATACCGGAGATTTCTCTATGTTTCGTGTATATACTGCACCCGATGGTAAACCAGCAGACTATTCTAAAGATAATATACCATTAAAACCACGCCATTACTTACCCATATCTTTAAAAGGTATACATAAAAATGACTATGCTATGGTGCTTGGCTATCCTGGTAATACTGAAAGGTACCTGACTTCCTATGGTGTAAAAATGATGTATGAGCAAACCAATCCTTCAAAGATTAAAATACGAGAAAAGAGGCTTGCACTTATGAAGGAAGACATGGATGCTAACCCTGAGATAAAGTTGAAATATTCTTCCTTGTATGCACAAATAAGTAACTACTATAAGTATTTCATCGGGCAAGATCAGGGAATACAAAGGCTTGACTTAATAACCCGTAAACAAACAGAAGAAGCTCAATTTAATGAGTGGGTATACTCAGACAACGAAAGGAGAAGAAAGTATGGAGATATTATTCCTAACTATCAAAAGATTTATGGAGATTATAGTAAAATAAATCCTGACTATGTATATCTGGAAGAAGCTGCCTTAGGGCCAGAAATAATGCTGCTTTCTTATAAAGTGCATACGTTGTATGGTGCTTTAAAAAATAAGGCAAGCCAGCAGGAAATTAATCAGGCAGCAGCAAATTTTAAAGAAACCTGCAACGAGCATTTTAAAAACTACAATGCTTCTACAGATAAAAAAGTATTTGCTGCCCTCATGAAAATGTATCACGATGATATTATTAAAGAATTATGGCCTTCAATTTTTACAGAGGTAGATAAAAAATACAAAGGAGATTTTAATAAGTGGGCAGATGAGGTGTTTAAGAAATCCATCTTTGCATCTCAGGAAAAAATGAATGCCTTTCTTGCTAAACCAGACCAGAAAGTTTTGGATAAGGATATGGCGTTTATAACTATAAGTTCCATAATTGGAGATTTTAGACAACTAGCCGGGGCTTATTGGGCCAATGTAATAGACCGTTTGGATAAGAACAACCACTCGCACATGATGGCTGTAATGGAAATGAATAAAGATAAAAAACTTTATCCGGATGCTAACTTTACTATGCGCTTAACTTATGGCACAGTTCAAGACTACTACCCTAAAGATGCAGTTTACTATTACTATCAGACAACCCTGAAGGGAATAATGGAAAAAGAAGATCCTAATAATGAAGAGTTCATTGTCCCAAAGAAATTAAGCGAACTTTACGATGTAAAAGATTATGGCAGATATGCCGACGAAAATGGTAATGTACCGGTATGTTTTATTACTAATAATGATATCACTGGTGGTAACTCAGGAAGCCCGGTAATAAATGCTGAAGGTCATTTAATAGGTGCAGCCTTCGATGGTAACTGGGAAGCTATGAGTGGCGATATTGTTTATGAACCGGAACTACAACGTTGCATAAGCACAGACATCAGGTATATCCTATTCATTATTGATAAATATGCCGGAGCAACTAATATCATCAATGAATTGACAATAGTAGAGAATACAAAACCAGCCGGAAATACAGCACCTGCTCAGCAATCTGTACCAGGTAGTTCATCATTTACTACAGATCCTTCGAAAACTCTTAACAAGAAGCAATAATTATACTAGTTGGTAAGGAGCCTAAAAACTCTTTATCAACTAAAATTTTCACTCAGTAGTAGTAGTGCTATAATTATAACGAATGAATAGTATTATGGAAATGTAAAACTTTCCATTTTTTGGGCAGTAAAACGCTATTGTTTCTTTATTTTTGCAGCAAGATTTTTTAGCAATTGTTTTGCAGTTTGTGCTTCCGGGTTATAGTGTCTTAACTCATCAGGTTCTACTTCAAAAATCTCACACAGCATCTGAAACTTTCCTTCAGGAATTTCGAAAGAATCATCTAAGGAAGTGGCCTTCCATTTAAAAAAAGTTGACTCTTTAATATTTAGCATAGGAGGAATTAGCTTTATAAGACGTGCATGGTCTTCATAAGGGAATTTTTTTAAAAGAGCATCTATCTTATATTTTAAATTTTTAGGCATTATTCCTTTTATAGTTAAATTTTATATATTTATAGCCGAATTCTACTTTTATAAAAGAATCAATTCCAAACAATATTATTGAAACTTTTATATAATTCAAAACTTTGAATTAATAATTTTTTATGGCGTTAACAGTAAGTGAAAGAATCGAGAAATTAATTCAACAGATGAAAATTTCTCAGAAGCAACTGGCAGAGCTTGCAGGACTTTCTGAAAATACTATTTCAAATGCTAAAAAAGGAAAAAATATCCCCTCATTAGACTTTTTTAATGCTATATATAAAGCAATTCCTAATCTTAATCCAAGCTGGCTCTATATGGGCGAGGGAGAAATGTTTATTGGTAAAAATACGGATAATATAAATGAAGGAGTAAATAATACTAGTAATGGAAAAATACTTACTACTGCCGATTATAAAAAGATAATACTAGTACTGGAAACAGAAATTCAATATTTAAAAATGCAGTTAAAAGACAAAGAAGAAATCATTCAGCTTCTAAAAAACAAATCTTCTAGGTAAATCTTATAAGAATAATACAATCCATTGAATCATAAAAATCTTATTTTTCTCCAGTTTATTTAATTTTTATTAATAATTATACCCATAAAATCAGATAGGAAAGGTGCCGTTTCTGTCTTTCCACCCATATTTTTTTTAATTTTACTCTTTAGTTAAATTAATTTTCATGGCAATTAGTAAAACCTACAATCCAAAAGAAGTTGAAGATAAGTGGTATTCGTACTGGATTAAGAACAAATTCTTTTCATCGCAACCTAATTCCAATAAAGAACCATATACAGTAGTCATTCCCCCTCCTAATGTTACAGGAGTGTTGCATATGGGGCATATGCTTAACAATACTATACAGGATGTTTTAGTGCGTAAAGCCCGTATGCAGGGTAAAGAAGCTTGCTGGGTACCAGGTACCGACCATGCCTCTATAGCAACGGAAGCGAAGGTAGTGGCTATGCTTAGGGAAAAAGGAATTAAAAAAAGTGATCTTTCTCGTGAAGGCTTCTTAAAACATGCTTGGGAATGGAAAGAAAAATACGGAGGCATTATACTGGAACAGCTTAAAAAGCTGGGTGCTTCTTGCGATTGGGATAGAACCTGCTTTACAATGGAGCCGGAACTATCCGATGCCGTTATAAAAGTTTTTGTAGAGTTACATAGCAAAGGGCTTATTTACCGCGGAAACCGAATGGTAAATTGGGACCCGCTTGGTAAAACCGCCTTGTCGGACGAAGAAGTAATACATAAGGAAGTAAACTCAAAACTCTACTTTATTAAATATAAAATAAAAGGTACAGAGGAGTTTCTGACAGTAGCTACTACCAGGCCAGAAACTATTATGGGAGATACTGCTGTTTGCGTTAACCCTAAAGACGAACGTTACACGCATTTAAAAGGAAAGAAAGTAATAGTACCGCTTATTAACAGAGAAGTACCTTTAATTTACGATGAGTATGTAGATATGGAATTCGGTACCGGTGCATTAAAAGTAACACCGGCTCACGACGTAAATGACTATAACCTAGGCATAAAACATAAGCTGGAAGTAATAGATATATTTACAGACGAAGGTTTCCTTAACGAAAAGGCACAGATAATGGTAGGGGATGAGCGTTTTATAGCTCGTAAAAAAATAGCCAAAGAACTGGAAAGTGCCGATTTATTAGTAAAAGTAGAAGAGATAAAAAATAGCGTAGGTTATTCAGAACGTACTGATGCTGTTATAGAACCTCGCCTTTCGCTGCAGTGGTTTGTAGATATGCAAAAGTTTATGAAGGAATATCCACAAGTATTGGATGCTGTAATAAATGATGAGATAAAACTGTATCCGGCAAAATTCAAAAATACCTATCGCCATTGGATAGAGAACATCAAAGATTGGTGCATTTCACGACAACTATGGTGGGGGCAGCGTATACCAGCCTACTATTTACCCAATGGTGAGTTTGTAGTAGCAGAGACAAAAGAAAATGCCATAGAACTATTTAAAGCAAA
>Ga0134126_10009357_pt1 | contig 12345 bp, 10 predicted proteins | sample KB31752_FD_96881 | JGI IMG/M metagenome (GOLD analysis project Ga0134126, IMG submission 96881) | Terrestrial soil microbial communities with excess Nitrogen fertilizer from Kellogg Biological Station, Michigan, USA - KB3-175-2 | ecosystem: Environmental > Terrestrial > Soil > Unclassified ...
ATATGGCGTATTAAAGGATAATTCGCGGCAGCAATTTCTTTTTCATAATTATTTATTTTACCCCAGCCTTCAATGGGCATCTCCATATTCGACTGCCCCGAGCATATCCACACTTCACCTACCATTACGTTATTAAATGTTACGGTGTTTTTTCCTTTAATGGTTAGAAGGTAGGGCCCGCCTGCGTTTTCATTGTCCAACTTAACCATCCATTTGCCAGACTTGTCCGCTTGGGTCGTTTTAGTTTGGTGGTCGAATTGAACCGTTATTTTTTCCTTCGGGCTTGCCCGGCCCCAGACAGGTATTGGCTTATCACGCTGCAATACCATATTATCACCAAAGAAATTCGGGAGGCTCACATCAGCCAATAATGAATAGCAGGTACTTATTAACGTTAGTAACAGTAGTATCTTTCTCATGTCGTCTTTTTATTAATGAATAAAGTTTTGTTTAAGGCTGGATGATACTTCAGCAATCATGATTATTAAAGGAACGAAATTTTTGCAGGATAACAAACGTTAAATGATTGGCAGATTTCACTAACTTTAAATTCAATTGCATATGAGAACTATTTCAAAAATAATAAGGCTGGGATTCTTGTTTTGTTTTGCGGCGAATATTTTATTTGCCCAGAATAAAGAAATCCATGGATTTACAGTAACGGGAATCAAGGGAATAAGAAGATCTGTGAAAGAGGTAATGATTTATGAGGCTGCTCATCCATTGTCTCCGAACTTCAGGGCTACATTACCGCCCGACCTTTATGGCCCCCGTCCCCAACGACAAGATCCGCAATCGAAAGCTGTTTCAAAATCCGGGCTATTATTAAACAGCCCTGTTATGAATATACCAACGTCGATAACATCTTCCACCCAGGCGATACATAGTAATTTTCTTTCCATTTGGGGCTCCTATAATAATGTTGCAGGCCGCGAGTCGCCATATACGCCGCCGGACAACATGGGCGACGTGGGTACTACGCAGATTATTGCGACAGCCAATACACGAATGAAGGTGTTTAATAAAGTTGGTGTAACGGCGACCCCTTTATCTACGCCCACAGGTAGCGCAGTAACCACTTTGCCAGCAGTGGTAAATGCCGATCTGAATACTTTCTTTTCAAATGCCGCCCTGGGTATTTCTGGCATAAGCGATCCGCATGTCAGGTTTGACAGACTCACGCAACGATGGTTTGTAGTGGCGATAGACGTAACCCATACCAAGAATAACTATTGCTGCATTGCTGTAAGCGACGGGCCCACCATCAGCAGTAATTCTGATTTCACGATTTATTACTTTAATATATCAGGGACCGGAGGATCTTCTATTGAATTCTTTGACTATCCAACATTAGGAGTGGATAAAAACGCCCTTTATATTGGCGGTAATATGTTTAAAGCGGGAAAAACTTTTTCGGGATGCACCATGTGGGTAGTAAACAAAGCAGATATACTTTCAGGCACGTTGACGGTTACCAGCTTCACCCAGTCGGCAACCAACACAGATATGTACACACCGCAAGGTGTTCATAACGATGATCCTGCAGCAAACAATGGTTATTTTATTGGGGCTTCGCAGACAGTTTATTCGAGGTTGGTATTGAAGAGAGTATCCTTTTCAGGAGCTAACCCTACATTATCTAACGATATCGATCTTAGTACACAAACGACTTATAGCCCTATGACTACTCCCTCACAGGGGGGCATTGCCCTGGATGGGGATGACAGGAGATTGGTTGCCGCAATGATAAAGCAAAATAAAATTACTCATGCTTCAAACCTATGGGTGGCCCAGGGCAGTCTTATGGACATTGCAGGTATAGGAGGATCGGGAGGAGACAGAGACGGAGCAGTTTGGTTTGAAATTGGAAACCTGGCATCCGGCCCCGCTATTTTGCAATCAGCCAGTGTATGTGATACGTCAGGAACCGGTACTTCTATCGTACATTATACCTATCCAAGTATAGCTGAAAGTGGCCAGGGGCATAATATTATGGGCTTCACTTCGGTAGGGGCTAGCAAATATGCGCAGGCCGGAGTAGCAGGAAGATATCGTACGAATGCACCGGGAGTTTTTAATGCCCCGCTAGATATTACCAATACTACCTCGACATACAATGTCTCCGCAAACCGGTGGGGAGATTTTACACAGACAGTAGTCGATCCGTCTGATGATATGACGATGTGGACATTTACGGAATATGTACCGGCAAATGATGCATGGGGTGTGAGGGCGGCCCAGTTAAAAGCGCCGCCACCTGCTACACCGGCGTTAGTGTCTGCTCCTGCTTGCGGTACCACTGATATTACTATCAATGGTATTTCAACTGATAATTCGGAATTTTTTGACCCCGGGGATGATACGGGCGGCCCCGGCTTTAACCGGTTGCAGGTATCTATAAGTGGCCCGGGTTTGATGCAGGTTAATAATGTCGTCTTTGTTAATCCGACTCAAATAACCGCCAGCGTTTCGGCGCCACCTACTACTCCGGCCGGCACCTATACGTTGACCGTTACTAATCCTGATGGGCAAAGTTCGTCTGCTACATTTTTGTTTAGCGGGGGTTGCCCATCGGAAAGTTGCACAGCAGTTGCAATACCCTCATCGCTTACCGGAACCAATTACCAGTGGCAATTAAGCACCGATAGTGTAAATTTTAATAACATAACTGACAATAGTGTTTACAGCGGAACAAATGCTGATACATTACATCTGAATAATGCAACATCTTCCTGGTATGGATATCAATTTCGTTGCGTAGTGGATGGAAATTATAGTAATACGTTCACACTCAGGTTTACAGATTATTGGACATGAGCCATAAACACTGCCTGGGAAAATGCCGGCAACTGGAGTTGAGGGAGTTTACCTGACGCAAATACAGATGTAATCATTAACAGCGGTACTGTGATAGTTAATTCGAATGCAACAATAAGGAACTTGTCACTTGCACCTGCGGTAAACATTACTGTTAATTCAGGTTTCAAACTAACGGTAAATCATTAATGGTTTCTTCACTTGTGAAGGTTCTCTATGTTTTGATTATTTCTTATCCAGTGGTAATTTGTATAAAATCAGCTCTAATTAAATTGCAAGGAATCCTGCTGAATTGAACATAGTTGCGGGCCGCAATGTGTCACAACTAAATATTATGAATGGGCATTAAAAGAGCTTTTCTTTTGTATGCATTTTGTGAATAAATTTAATGAGTTGAGATATGTCACTCAAAGGTGAGGAAGAAAATACAGATGTGAAATAATTCCAGCGCAACTTTGTTGCCTTGTTTCCTGGCCAATAATAACAGGAAATATTTCTTGATATTTACTCCAATTTTTTCACTTCAAAATGGTGCCAATTGATTAAGATCGCTCCTGATAAATGGAAACATTTTTTTGTTGGCCTCCTGATGGGAGCAACTTTACAAATTGTTATGTGGTTTCTCATGCCACAACATTTTCAAACGGGTATATTAATATCTTTTATTTTGGTGGTTGCCGTTAGTTACGGTTTTGAATTATTCTCCTTAATAACGCAAAAAGGCCACTATGATATCTTAGATGCTGTTGCCGGAATATTAGGTGGAGTTATTGGGATGGGAACGATCCTGTTGTTTGAGCTTTAATTTTGTTACGGAATAAGTATCAAAAATCAGTAGTGCATAAATAGATCTTTATGCCATTATACTGTGTTAAGCAGACAATTTGCTAACACCCACTGCAATTAAAAAATGTATAAATCCGATTTGTAGTATTTTGGTTTTACAACTTTATGTAATTCTCTTTCTTCTTTTTTGTGAAGATTTCTCAGGTATTTTTTATACTGTACGGAAGTTAAAATAAGTCCCATTTTTTTTGGTGTTTCAGGCTGATTCTTGCCCCTGATTTCTTTAAGAGTAGTCTCGTAAACGACATTTAATTCTTCCAGCTTGTCTACTACAATTTCACAATCTTCATACGAATCTTTTTTGGTTATGCGCACAACTTCTCCCTTTTCTGTTTTCGCAATTACTACATGACACATCTCTTTGAGTTTTGAAATGAGTACCCGCAATCCTTCCTTTGTTATAAACCAGGTTGTATTTTTTCCTTTATCGTGAAGTGTTTTAACATCTAACAGGCCCCTGTTAAACAGGCCGGTAAAACCTCTGCCCAAATCTGCCGGACCATAAGGAATAGCAGGCTGGCCGATTTCCAGCTCAAAACATTTTTTTAATGTTTTGATCATTACCGGCGTAGGTTCAAGTATAATCGTTTTTGCCCCGGCAACCTCAACTTGTTTTATGGGGTGCACAGGATATAATTCGAAATACTTTCTTTCTTTCTTCATAACCGGGATAAGCTAAAATGCAAAGTTAATACCAATGGGACGAAGCAAATGACTTTACCTGCTAAGCCAGGGCTATAAGATATTCCAGGTTTTGTCTCCTGATAAAATTTTATTTAACGGCACTTTCCCTTTTAGCGAAATAACTTCTTCTGCCTGGTGTTGCATAGATTCTTCATATATAGGTCTTTCATCTGCGTATATGACACCAAACGGCCGGGGGAAATGAGTGTCATTAAATGTAGTGTCGAAGAAACGGGAAATAAGATTTGCCTTGGTCTTGTCTTTTTCGTCGTGTATCCAAAGGTCGTTAGTTGAATAGCCGTTTTGCGATTGTACAATCACGGGAGTCAATCCATCAAGACGGATACCTTTATCATCATTGTTTCCAAATATGAGCGGCTTTCCCTGTTCAAGGAATATGGCTTCTTCTTTTTTGGTTTCTTTATCAGAAAAAGCAAAGAATGCGCCGTCATTAAATACGGGGCAATTCTGGTACACCTCTACAAATGAGGTTCCCTTATGCCGGTGGGCACGCTTCAATATACCCTGCATGTGCTTAGGATCACGGTCAAGCGTACGCGAAACAAAGGAAGCTTTGGCTCCCAATGCCAGTTCAGAAGGATTGAAGGGTTCTTCAACACTGCCATACGGGGATGTCTTGGTAATCTTTCCCCGTTCTGATGTGGGCGAGTATTGGCCCTTGGTTAAACTGTATATCTGGTTATTAAATACTAAATAATTAACATCAAAGTTTTTTCGCATCAGGTGAATAAAATGATTTCCCCCGATAGAAAATGCGTCACCATCACCTGAAACAATCCACACACTCAGGTCAGGGTTAGATGCTTTTACGCCGGAAGCGATTGCCGCGGCACGGCCATGAATGCTATGCATGCCATAAGTATCCATGTAATAGGTAAAGCGGGAGGAGCAGCCGATGCCGGATATAAAAACAAATTTTTCTTTAGGCACACCCAATTCAGGAAATACTGTTTGCACCTGTTTCAATATTGAATAGTCTCCGCAACCGGGACACCATTTTACATCCATTCCGGAGTCCAGGTCTTTTGAAGTAAAGCTTCCGTTAGTATCTATTGCTAATGTTTCCATGGTTTATGCCTTAAGTAATTCTATGATCTTTTCTTTGATTTCGTTAGTGGTAAAGGGCAATCCCTGTACTTTGGACAATCCTGTTGCCGGAATAAGATATGCAGCTTTGATGAGTTGAAGTAATTGCCCCATATTCATTTCCGGTATTAAAACCTTGTCGTATCCCAACAATAATTCGCCAAGATTTTTCGGAAAGGGATGGATATAACGTAAATGGATATGCGCTACACTAAGACCTTCCTGTAACAATTCTTTTACCGCCGTTTTGATAGCGCCATAAGTAGAACCCCATCCTAATACGGCTATTGCGGCATTTTCTTCACCGCTATCAGGTTTTGCATCAGGAATGAAATATTGTATGTTATTAATTTTTTCAGAACGCAACCTCGTCATGATCTCGTGGTTTAAAGCGTCATAAGAAACGTTGCCTGTTTTATTTTCTTTTTCCAAACCGCCGATGCGATGCTCCAAACCCTTTGTGCCCGGCTTTATCCATGGACGAACTAAAAATTCATTTCGCCTGTAAGGAAAGACCTCGCCATTATCGCCATTGGGCTCTTTGAGAAATTTTACATCAATTTCTCTAAGCTGATCGTCTGTAGGGAAACGCCATGGCTCTGATCCGTTGGCAATATATCCATCACTTAAAAAGATAACAGGCGTCATGTGTTCTATCGCAATCCTGCATGCTTCATAAATTGTTTCAAAGCAATCTGATGGAGAAGAAGCTGCCAGCACCGGCAATGGAGATTCGCCATGGCGTCCATGCATGGCCATTAATAAGTCTGCCTGTTCTGTTTTTGTAGGAAGCCCCGTTGATGGGCCGCCCCTTTGCACATTTACAACTACTAACGGAAGTTCGAGCATTGTTGCCAAACCCAGTGCTTCGGTCTTTAATGCAAGGCCGGGCCCTGAAGTAGTGGTTACCGCAAGATTCCCGGTATAGGATGCGCCAATGGCCGAACATACAGCAGCGATCTCATCTTCAGCCTGGAAAGTTTTTACATTATTGGCTTTATATTTTGCAAGATCGTGTAGTATATCCGTTGCGGGAGTAATAGGGTAGGAGCCTAAAAACAATGGTAATCCAGATTTTTCTGAGGCGGCCAGTAAGCCGATGGCTGTTGCATGATTGCCAGAGATATTTCTATAAGTGCCGGGTGGAAGTTTTGCCGGCGCTACTTTATATTGTGTCGTAAATATTTCAGTATTGTCACCATAATTCCAGCCGGCATTTAGCGTCTTTATGTTGGCCTCTGCGATAGCAGGCTTTTTGGCAAACTTTTCTTTAATGAACCGGACAGTACTGTCAAGCGGTTTATCAAACATCCAGAAAAGCAGTCCCAGCACAAACATATTTTTACTGCGCTCGATGTCCTTTATACCAAGGCCGCTGTCTGCAAGGCATTCTTTGGTGTGCTTGGTTATATCTACTTTATGAACAATGTAATTTTCAAGAGAAGTATCTTCCAGCGGATTTACTCCCTCGGGGTATTTTGCCAATAAAAGATTTTTTTTATCGAAGCCCTGCAGGTTGGCCACTATAATTCCTCCCTTCTTGAGCCGCGGCAGATCCACTTTTAAAGCAGCAGCATTCATGGCAATAATTACGTCATAATTATCGCCTGGTGTATAAATTTCTGAACTGCCAATGTTTACCTGGAACCCCGAGACTCCGGCAACGGTTCCTATGGGTGCACGGATTTCTGAAGGATAATCAGGGAAGGTACTCAGGTCGTTTCCAAAAAAGGCGGCAGTATCAGTAAACTGCATTCCCGTTAATTGCATTCCATCGCCCGAGTCGCCGGAAAAGCGTATAACAATATTATCAACTTCTTTGGAAATCTTTTCTTTCCGTTCTTGTAAAACGTTCATAGGATTTATATAAAATTTTTAAGCGTGTAATAATTCCTTTTTCGCCATTAGTTGATCAACTGTTTCTTTATAATCTTCATCAGGCACGCAACAATCGACCGGACAAACGGAAGCACACTGGGGTTCTTCATGAAAACCCTGGCATTCGGTGCATTTGTTGGGGGTTATGTAATAAATATCTGTTGAGATAGCCGGCATTCGGTCATTAGCGTCAACAACGGTTCCATCACGTAATACAAAGCTGCCTGTTACCGTAGTTCCATCTGCGATAGCCCATTCAACGCCTCCTTCATAAATTGCGTTATTGGGGCATTCCGGTTCACATGCACCACAGTTGATGCATTCTTCTGTTATTTTAATTGCCATAAAGAAATGTTTTATTCGTTTGTAGAATTAATTAGCACGTAAAGGAATAACTATTGCAGGTTACATTAAATGATGCAATGCAATAATGCGTATGATTTTCGTCAGGAAAATGAGGAATCACAATCATTGTATAATCCGGTCAATTGCCCATTATTTTTCTGTGGCGTTTTAATTATCGTATAAATTACACAACGCCATTTGACGGAAACCTGTTGAAAATAATTATGATTCTTTTTAAATAACCGGCCCTGCATTGAGAATGTTGACGCACCTATTAAATATCATATAATTACCAGTCGCCTTTTATTTTAATAACTTTAATATGAAAATCTTTTTATGCTTAATATAAAATATGGCTCATTACTTTTATTATTATTAGCAGGTAACAACATTTCGGCACAGGTTCCTGTTCGTGAGGAACCGCATCATAAGCCCGTTTTGGAAAACGATTATGTGAGGTTGTTGGATGTACATATAAAGCCGGGCGATACTACCTTGTATCATGTTCACGCTGCTCCTTCTGTTATGGTTCAAATTACTACATCAACCATTGGAATGCAGGTTATGGGTAAACCGGTGGCCCCGCCGACGCAGTTTTCCTCAGGTGAAACAAAATTTGCAGCCTACGATAAAAGCCCGGTTACGCATAGGGTATATAATGCAGGCAAACAAATTTTTCATGTAATGGATATAGAATTAGTAAAGAAAGAGCCGTCAAATGAGCCTTGTGTTGCTTTAACAAATGCCAAACTAGAAACCACTATAAATGAAAAGCTGGTACGTGTTTATAAATTTGATTTAAGCCACCAGCAACAAATTAATTTTCCCGGCGGAAGTTGTGCTCATTTATTAATATGTACTAACGGGGTGGCAAACACGAAGGGAAAAAACATTACAACGGGAGAATATGTTTTCTTTGCTCCCCATACGGAAGTATCTGTCAATAATAAGCAGGCGGCTAAAGCTACTTGTGTGGTACTTGAATTGAAATGATATGAATAATAGACCGGGCATTATTTTTTCAGAGGCTTTGCGTCTAAAGGTGATGAATATTTCTACAAAACATCAACGGTACCTATTACAATGGAACTATTACAAAAGATTATTTTCTTTGCGATGCATTATTTGAAAACGAATATTCCAGAAAAATATAGTGGCACCTGTTGGCTGCATGAAAGAAAAATTACTGATTAAAGATAAACTGATCTCATGGAAATTATTATAAAAAACAATCCTGTAGAACTGGGCAAAGCTGCCGGAAGCCTGGCTGCGCAAATAATACAGGATGTGATTAAAAGTAAGGGGGAAGCTACTATAATATTAGCCACAGGAACCAGCCAGTTTGAAACGTTACAGCAGCTTACAAGCGAAGATATCGATTGGAGTAAAGTAACCATGTTTCATCTCGATGAATACATCGGTTTACCAAAAACTTCACCGGCAAGTTTCAGGAGATATCTCGAAGAGAGGTTCATTCAAAAAGTGGGGCCTTTAAAGGAAATACATTTAATAAACGGCGAAGTGGAGCCTGCCGAAGAATGCAGGCGTTTGAATAACATCATCAGATTAATAACCGTAGATGTGGCCCTTGTAGGGATTGGCGAAAACGGCCACCTCGGTTTTAATGACCCACCTGCCGATTTTGAAACTGAAGAACCTTTCATAATCGTTGACCTGGATGAAAAATGCCGCCAGCAACAATTCGGCGAAGGCTGGTTCCAATCGATCGATGAGGTACCCCGCAAGGCAATCACCATGTCTGTTAATCAAATAATGAAATCCGGTCAAATTATTTGTTCAGTGCCTGAAAGAAGAAAAGCAATGGCCGTAAGAGATTGTTTTGATAATACTGTTTCCAATTTGTTTCCGGCCAGTATCTTGCAGCATCATGCAAATTGCGTTTGTTTTCTCGATAGGGATTCCTCGGCTTTACTGTACAGTAATAGTATCATATAAAGGAAGAAGAGTATTTAGTAAAAAATGTAACGATTTTATAATTTCTGTAAACATAACTATAACCGATTTTGGCAGAAACAATACCTTCATTTATTAAAGTACGCAATGGGCGGGTCATCACTCCTTTTCGCGTGATACCCAACGGCTGTGTAATTATTAAAGACAGAACTATCATTGAAGTGTCAGAAGGTGATCCGGAAACTCCCGGCGCCGTTACTATTGATGCGGGTGGAAAGTACATTTCTCCCGGCTTTATCGATATTCATGTTCATGGCGGCGGCGGGGCCGATTTTATGGACAACACGGTCGAGGCTTTTCTTACCGTTGCGGAAACCCATGCCAGGTTTGGCACTACTGCATTATTTCCCACTACGCTAACCGGTAGTACGGAAGATATTGTAAAAACCCTGGAGACTTACGATGAAGCCTATCCGAAAAATAATTCGGGCGCTCAGTTCATGGGTATGCATCTCGAAGGGCCTTATTTGGCCATGAGCCAGCGGGGCGCCCAGGATCCTCGGTACATCCGTGATCCCGACCCAAAGGAATATGAATATATCCTGTCTAAATCCGGTTCTATCAAAAGGTGGAGCGCCGCTCCTGAATTAAAGGGAGCGATTCCTTTTACCCGTTATGTAAAATCAAAAGGTATCCTTGTGGCCCTGGCGCATACTGATGCTATTTATGAAGAAGTAATAGAAGCTTACGAGAACGGCTACACGCTGGCGACGCATTTATATTCTGCCATGTCGGGCGTTACCCGGAGAAATGCCCGGCGCTATGCAGGCGTAGTTGAAAGTGCCTTTCTCATTGACGAGATGGATGTGGAGATCATCGCAGACGGCGTTCATCTACCCGCTCCTTTATTGCAATTGATTTGTAAGATAAAAGGATTCGACAAGATTGCGCTCATCACCGATGCGATACGTGCTGCGGCAATGCCGCCCGGGGAAAGTGTGATTGGTAATATTCATACGGGCATTAAAGTAATTGTGGAAGATGGTGTATCAAAATTGCCCGACAGGAGTTCCTTTGCGGGAAGTGTTGCAACGGCCGATCGCCTGGTGAGGACCATGACTCAAATGGCCGGGATTTCATTACCAGATGCAGTAAGGATGATTACACACACGCCTGCAACAATCATGGACATCGCTGACAGGAAAGGTTCTTTGGCTGCAGGGAAAGATGCAGATATTATCATCTTCGATGAAAATATAACGGTACATGCTACGATGGTCCATGGAAAAATAATCTATCAAAACGATAGCAGGTTGTAAAAATATTTTGCTACGTTAACTGTTATTTCAATTTTTCATCAAAAAAATCAATGGTGCGTTTCCAGGCAAGCTCCGCAGCATCTTTGTCGTAACGGGGTGTCGTATTATTGTGAAAGCCGTGATTTACATTGGGATATATGTATGCCTTGTATGCTTTTCCGTTAGCTTTTAATGCCGCTTCGTATGCAGGCCAGCCATCGGTGATGCGGGTATCGAGTGCCGCATAATGCAGTAGTACCGGCGCTTGTATTTTAGGAACATCTTCTGCAGGGGGCTGGGCTCCATAAAACGGTACAGCGGCTGAGAGATCCGGAATTCGCACAGCCATCATATTCGCAATGCCTCCGCCAAAACAAAAGCCTACCACACCAACTTTACCATTACAGTCTTTATGATTTTTGAGATAATAATAAGCAGCAATAAAATCTTCCAGCATTTTATTTTTATCAAGTTTGGTTTGCATCTCACGCCCTGCATCATCATTACCCGGATAGCCTCCTAACGGCGTGAGGGCATCAGGTGCAATAGTAATAAATCCTGCCAGCGCGGCTCTTCTCGCAACATCTTCAATGTAAGGATTTAATCCGCGGTTTTCATGCACTACTACAATTCCTCCGAGCCTTCCTTTTGCATCCGACGGCATGGATAATAGCGCTTTAATATCGCCGTCACCGTTCGGAGAATCATAATGTATATATTCTGATTTTAAACCGGGGTCATCTGCTCTCACCTCAGCAGTGGTTTGATAGTTCGGCATAAGAAAACTCGTGAGAGAAGCTACGGTAAGACCTCCTACTGCGTAGACAGATAGCTTTTGCACAAAATCACGCCTGTTCAGGCGGTTGTGTGCATAGTCGTCATAAAGATCAAACACTTCCTGTTTGATGTCTTCCTTTCTGATTGTGTTCATAGTTGCAAAATTTATTGTTCTATAAAATTAAGTAATTACAGAGCATTTATTTTCCGCATTGTGCATAAGAAAATAAGTCGAATAAAGCTGTTTTCGGCCTTGCTTTGTTATTTCTTTGCGGAAAGTATACAGTTAACCCTAGTGATTTTATATTAATGGACTTTGAACGTCTAAACAAACCTCAATCCTCATTTTTCTACCGACCTTTGTCTTATAAATACAAATTAGAATGAAGAACATAAAGGTAATCATCACCGGTGCCACGGGTATGGTTGGCGAAGGTGTACTGTTCGAGTGTTTGCAAAATCCAACCGTTAGCGAAGTACTGATTGTTAACCGGAGACATTACGAAATAGAGCATCCCAAATTGAAGGAACTGATCGTTCCCGATTTCTTCCAGATCAACCAACTGGCGTATAACCTTGTCCGTTATGATGCCTGCTTTTTCTGTGCCGGCATAAGCTCCGTAGGTATGAAGGAAGACAAGTACACCCGCATTACGTATGATACCACGATGGCATTTGC
>Ga0134126_10009358_pt1 | contig 12345 bp, 7 predicted proteins | sample KB31752_FD_96881 | JGI IMG/M metagenome (GOLD analysis project Ga0134126, IMG submission 96881) | Terrestrial soil microbial communities with excess Nitrogen fertilizer from Kellogg Biological Station, Michigan, USA - KB3-175-2 | ecosystem: Environmental > Terrestrial > Soil > Unclassified ...
CCAGAGCGGCATCAAGAGCCGCAGCCACAAGGGCGGCGGCGCGGAGGATTTCAACGAGCTTCGCTTCGAGGACAAGAAGGGCAGCGAAGACTTCTTCATGCATGCGCAGAAGGACATGCATGTGGAGGTGGAGAACGACCGTATCGTGACGGTGGACCACGACGAGAAGATGACCGTCAAGAACGACCAGACCGAGGACGTCACGGGCAAGCGCACGACCACCGTGGGCAAGGACGACAAGCTTGACGTCACCGGCAACGGCACGACCACCATCGGGCAGAAGTTCAAGCTCAGCGCGGGCACCGAGATCGAGCTGGTGACCGGTGCGGCGAGCATCGTGATGAAGTCATCCGGCGCCATCGACATCAAGGGCGTGAACGTCAGCATCAAGGGCGTGAGCGTCAAGATCGACGGCGACGCCACGGTGGCGGCCAAGGCCGGTGCCTCGGCGGAGTTTTCCAGCAGCGGTGCGACCACGGTCAAGGGCACCATGCTGTCGCTCAAGGGCGACGCCATGGCGCAGTTGTCCGGCGGCATCATCATGATCGGCTAGAGGGCGCACAGATGTCATCCGTGATGCAGGCATCGATCCAGATGGAGTTGTCCGAGCCGGCCAGTGCGCTGCTGCGGCCGGAGATGACCGCGCACGCGGCGGTGCAGGCGCTGGTCGAGGCCGGCCAGGTGCAGGATGCGCTGAAACTGCTGGCGCGGATGCTGCCCAAACGCTACGCCGTGGCATGGCTGTGCCAGTGCGCACGCGACCAGACGCTCGATGCGGAAGACCGCGCCGGCGCCTCGCTGGCCGAGAAGTGGGTGCGCGAGCCGAACGAGAGCAATCGCCGCGCGGCGTTCGAGTTCGCCACCGCAGGCGGTTACAAGTCCGCCGGCGCCTGGGTCGCCGCTGCCGCGGGCTGGTCCGGCGGCAGTCTCGCGCCCGCCACGCAGGAGGCGCCGGTGCCGCCGGCCGACCATCTCACGGCATGCGCGGTGGTGGCCGCGATCAACATGCTGGCGGCGCTGGATGTCGATACCTTCGCCGCGCGTCGCGCCGCCTTCATCAAGCCGGCCTTGAGCCTGCTCAACGGCGACGGCGCGGCGGGAGCCTGAGGCCGGTCGCTCGCGTTCGCGGCTTGCCCGCGGCACCTCGGGACGATACGATGGCGCGGACGGTTTCCGCGCGTCAGTCAGGCCATGCCGGCAGTTCCGATCACGCGCTTCGCGCGTGGCGGCGACCGATCCACGGAGCCGCGGTTTTTCGCGAACAGTCAGCAGCCAGGCCGGACGGCGAGCCCGGTCGGGACGTGGATGGAATCCATCGTGCGCGGCGCCGGCTGATTCACCTTGACCAGGGAACACTCGAGCAAACCGATGTCGCAGAGCCTGATCCTCGCCGTTGCCGGTCATCAGGCTGCCCAATTCGGCAGCCGCAGCAGCGGGACGTTCGCGGGCGTCGGCGGCAGCATCGGTCGTTCCGAGGATTGCGACTGGGTGCTCGGCGCCTCGGGCGTGTCGCGCGTGCATGCGATGGTGCGCTACCTCAACGGCATCTACTTCATCGAGGATCGCAGCACCAACGGCATGTTGCTCAACGGTGCGCCGCTGGTGAAGGGCGAACCCTCCGCGCTGACCGACGGCGATCGCCTGCTGATCGACACCTTCGAGGTGGAAGTGCACCTGGGCGATGCCGGCGCCACGATCCCGCCGCCCGACCTGCTGGCGCCGCCGACCTCCGCCGCGATCGGTGCCGACATCGACCCGCTGGATTTCGGGCTGTCGTCGCCGATGGCGTCGCTGCCGCCGCAGCCCTCGCCGAACACGATTCCGGCCGATGCCGACCTGATCCCCGGTGCGGTCGGTGTCGGTGGTGCGCTGGACCCGCTGAGTTTCCTCGGCCCGGGCGATCCCGCTTCCGAACTGCTGTCCGGTGCCACCACCGGCAATGCCAGCGCCAGCTGGAACCACACCGCCAGCACGCAGGATCATTTCCACCCGCCGATGACCAACGAGCAGCGGCAGGCCAACCAGCTCCCGGAGAACTGGGACCTGACCATGGGCGACTTCTCCGCGCCGGTGCCGCCTGTGGCGGCGGCGCCGGTCGCCGCGGCGCCGCGCGTGATGCCCGCCGCGCCGATGCCGATGGCCGCGGTCGATCGCGCCGAGGCCACCGGGTCGCACGCCTTGCCGGCCGGCGTGGACGAGATCTTCCGCGTCGTGGTCGACGGCGTGATGGACGTGCTGCGTGCGCGCGCCGAGATCAAGAACACGTTCCGGCTGCCGGTCACCATCATCCAGCGCTCGGAGAACAACCCGCTGAAGTTCGCGCCCAACCCGGAGGAGGCGCTGCAGAAGATCATGGCGCCCAGCGGCGGCGCCTTCATGTCCGGCACCGCGGCGTTCGAGGATGCCTTCGACGACATCCGCTGTCACCAGATGGCGATGCTGGCAGGCGTGCGGGCGGCATTCGAGTCGTTGCTGGTGCATTTCAACCCGGATCGCTTCGAGCAGGAGGCCGATGGCGGCTCCAAGCGTTCGGCGTTCGCCGGCAAGGGCAAGTACTGGGAAAGATATCGTGAGCATTTCGAAGGCTTGAACAAGGACCCGGACGATTGTTTCCGGCGCCTGTTCGGCGACGAGTTCGCGCGTGCGTACGAAGAACAGTTGTCACGCCTGAAATCGGCGCGGAGAATGCGGCAGGCAACGCATCGCTAGCGGGTACATGGCGATTGCGGACGCGCCGCGTTCGATGGGGTGCAGGAAGGGCAGGGCCGCTCTTTCTCGACGGATTTCCGGGCGCCGGGGGCGCCACGGACGCGGATGTTTTTCCATGCAGCATCGGTCGGCGACAGCGGGTCGACGCGGCATATCCCGGCAGCGCAGCCGGGGGAACTTCTGACAGGGGCAGCGCGACGCATGGAAAACAACAAGGTTGTGTGGAGTGAGGGGCTGTTCCTGCGCCCGCAGCACCTGCAGCAGCAGGAGCGTTACCTGGAGCGTTTCGTCGAACTGCGCGCCGGCAGCCTGCGTCCTTACACCTGGGGCTTCTCCGAACTGGAGCTGGAAACCGACCTGCTGGCGATCGGCAAGCTCGGCATCAAGCGCGCGCGTGGTGTGTTTCCCGATGGCACGCCGTTCGACATGCCCGGCGACGATCCGCTGCCGCTGGCGCTGGACGTCAACGACAACTGGCGCGACCAGACCGTCTTCCTGACCCTGCCGCTGCGCTCGCCGGCGCAGCCGGACAGCGGCCGGCCCGAGGCGCCGGCGGAAAAGCTGTTCCGTTATCGTGTGCGCGAGACCGAGGTGCGCGACGCCTCCGGCAGCGTCGACGGGCTCACCGTGCTGGAGGTGGGCGGGCTCAACAGCCGGCTGTTGCCGCAGTCGCAACCGCTCGAAGGGCTGGCGCAGATCCCGGTGGCGCGCATCGTCGAATGCCGCTCCGATCGGCGGGTGATCCTGGAAGAGGCGTTCATGCCGACGGTGCTGAGCTGCCAGGCCGCGTCGCGGTTGAGCACGTTTCTGTCCGAACTGCTGGGCCTGCTGCACCAGCGCGGCGAGGCGCTGGCCAGCCGCGTGGCGGTCACCGATCGCGGCGGCGCCGCCGAGATCGCCGACTTCCTGCTGCTGCAGGTGGTCAACCGCTATCAGCCGCTGATCGCGCACCTCTGTGCCGCGCCGATCCTGCATCCGGAGGATTTCTACCGGGTGCTGGCCGAGATGGCCGGCGAGCTGGCCACTTTCACCGCTGCCGGCAAGCGTCCACCGGCATTTCCGGCGTACCGCCATGAGGCGCTGTACGCGAGCTTCGAGCCGCTGATCGCGGCGCTGCGCACCAGCCTCAGCGCGGTGATGGAGCAGACTGCGATCCCGATCCCGATGCAGCAGCGCAAGTTCGGCGTGTGGGTGGCGGTGGTGCCGGACCTGAGCCTGATCGATACCGCAGCCTTCGTGCTGGCGGCGAAGGCGGACCTGAAGTCCGAAGACTTGCGCCGCCAGCTGCCGGCGCAGTCGAAGATCGGTCCGGTGGAGAAGATCCGCGACCTGGTGAACCTGCAGCTGCCGGGCATCCCGGTGGCGCCGATGCCGGTGGCGCCGCGGCAGATTCCGTACAACTCCGGCTACCTGTATTTCGAGTTCGACAAGAATTCGCCGATGTGGCGGAGCCTGAAGACGTCGGGCGGCATCGCGTTCCATTTTGGCGGCGAGTTCGCCGGTCTCGACCTGCAACTCTGGGCGATCCGAGGTTGAGCGCATGAGCAGCAATGGTCCCCACGACGACGATCCGCAGCAGGACCGGACCATAGTCCGCCCGCGCGGCGCACCTGCACCGGCTGCGCCGACCCCCGCGCCCGCTCCTGTTCCCGCAGCGCCTCCCGCTACCCGGCCGACTGCCGCGCCGGCACGGCCGGCGGCGGGTCACGTGCAGGTTCCCGCGGCTGCAATCGGCGATTTCCTGGGGGCCGGGCTCAATACCCTGGTTCAGGCGGCCAGCCCCTTGCTGCTGTTGTCGGTGCAGTTGCGCAACAGCGCGTCACAGCCCGACGCGGCGCGCCTGCGCGAGCAGGTCATCGCCCAGGTGCGCCAGTTCGAGAGCAACGCGCAAGCCGCCGGCATTGCGGCGCAAACCATCACCGCCGCGCGTTACGTGCTGTGCACCACGCTCGACGAGGCGGTGATGAACACGCCGTGGGGCGGGCAGAGCGGCTGGGCGGCCAAGACGCTGCTGGTGGCCTTCCACGGCGAATCGTACGGTGGCGAGAAGTTCTTCCTGATCCTGGATCGCCTGTGCGCGGATTTCTCGCGCCACATCGACCTGATCGAACTGATGTACATCTGCCTCACGCTCGGTTTCGGCGGGCGTTACCAGATCGAGGCCGACGGCCGCGCCAAGCTGGCCGACATCCAGGAGGAGCTCTACCGGCGCATCAAGGCGCAGCGTCCGCCGGCGGCGGACGAACTGGCACCGCACTGGAAGGGCATCGAGGACCGGCGCAACCCGCTGGTGCGTTACGTGCCGCTGTGGGTGATCGTGGCGGCCGGCGCCTGCATCCTGCTGGGCGCGTTCCTGTACTTCTACACCCGCCTGAACGAGTTGTCCTCGCCGGTCAGCGCGCAGGTGGCGCAGATCGGCTTGCGCAGCGCGGTGCCGCCGGACGAGTCGCGGCTGCGCCAGACCCAGCCCAAGGTCGAGCGCAAGAGTCTCAAGCAGTTGCTGGCGCCGCAGGAGCAGGCCGGCGCGTTGACCGTGGAGGAGAAGCCCGACGGCTCGGCGCTGGTGCGGCTCGATGCACCGGCGATGTTCGCCTCCGGCGGTACCGAGGTGACAGCGCGGCAGATCCCGATGCTGCACGCGATCACCGCGGCGCTGAACCAGGTACCGGGCCGGGTGGTGGTGGTTGGCCATACCGACGACCAGCCGGTTCACTCGCTGAAGTTCAAGGACAACTACGCGTTGTCGGCGGCGCGCGCGCGTTCCGTGGTGCAGATCCTCAGCGAGGGCATCGACAACGCCGGGCGGCTCGAATCCAGCGGTGCCGGTTCGTCGCAGCCGATCGCGCTGCCGCCGGACCTGCCAGCCAACCGGGCGCGCAACCGTCGCGTCGAAATTCTCTACAGCCCGGAGGACTGAACATCGTGGGCAAGCTTCTTGCGCTGTTCAAATCCCGCCTGTTCATCACCCTCGTCGGCCTGCTGCTGCTGGGTCTGCTGATCTGGTTCGGCGGCCCCTACCTCGGTTTCGGCGAGTCGCATCCGCTGGAAAGCCAGGTCGTGCGGCTGCTGGTGATCCTGGTGATCGTGGTGATCTGGGCGGTGTGGCTGCAGGTGCGGCAGATGCGCGTGCGCGGCAAGGCGCGGCAGATGGCCAGTGACCTCAGCGAGCAGGGTGCGCCGGCGACTGCGGGCATCGACGATCGCGCCGCCAACGAACGCGCGCAATTGCAGGGGCGCTTCCAGGAAGCGGTGGACACCTTGCGCAAGAACCGCAGCGGCGGCACCAACCTGTACGCGCTGCCCTGGTACGTGGTGATCGGCCCGCCGGGTTCGGGCAAGAGCACCCTGCTGCAGAACTCCGGCCTCAACTTCCCGCTGTCGAACAAGTTCGGCAAGGAAGCGATCCGCGGCGTCGGCGGCACCCGCAACTGCGACTGGTGGTTCACCGACGAGGCGGTGTTCCTGGATACCGCCGGACGCTACACCACCCAGGACTCCGACCGCGGCGCGGATGCGTCGGCGTGGACGGAGTTCCTCAACCTGCTGCGCAAGTACCGCAAGCGGCGGCCGATCAACGGCGTGATCGTGGCGATGAGCCTGTCGGACCTGCTCACCCTGGATGAGGCCGGGCGGCAGCAGCACATCATGGCGGTGCGGCAGCGGCTGGACGAGCTGGCCAAGCACCTGCGCATCGGGGTGCCGGCCTACCTGGTGTTCACCAAGTGCGACCTGGTGGCCGGCTTCACCGAGTTCTTCGACGACCTCACGCCGGAGCTGCGCAGCCAGGTCTGGGGCATGTCGTTCCCGGTCGACCAGACCATGGCCGGCACCGCGGCCAAACAGTTCCTGGCGGAGTTCAACCTGCTGCTGGAGCGGCTCAACACGCGCATCCTCGATCGCCTGCATCGCGAGCGCGACCGCCAGCGGCGCGCGGCGATCCTGTCGTTTCCGCAGCAGCTGGGCGCCTTGCGCGAGATCACCCGGCAGTTCGTCGAAGGCGTGTTCACTGGCCATCAGTACGACGCGCCGCTGCTGCTGCGTGGCGCGTATTTCACCTCCGGCACGCAGGAAGGCACGCCGATCGACCGCATGATGGGCGCGGTGGCGCGCACCTTCGGGCTGGACGCCTCGCGCCTGCACGTGCCCGGCGCGCAGAGCCGCACTTTCTTCGTCGAGCGTCTGCTCAAGGACGTGCTGTTCCGCGAATCGGGCTTCGCCGGCACCGATCCCAAGCTGGAGCGCCAGAAGGTGCTGCTGCAGGCGGCCTGCTACATCGGCGTGCTGCTGGCCTGCGGCCTGCTGGTGTTCGGCCTGGCCACCAGCTATCGGCGCAACGGCAATTATCTGGCCGACGTGCACACGGCGCTGGCCAAGTATCCGGCGCAGAGCGATCTCTCGCTGGCGCCGAACCAGCAGGCGTATTTCGCGCTGGTGCTGGAGCGGCTGGAAGCGCTGTCCGCGGCGGTCGACGTGGCCGACCAGCACCAGGGCGACGTGCCGCTGTCGATGCGCCTGGGCCTGTACCAGGGCAACGCGGTGGGCGACGAGGTGCGCGATGCGTACTACCGCGAGCTCAACGCGATCCTGCTGCCCGGCGTGGCCTCGCAGTTCCGCGCCGGGCTGGCCGCCAACGCCGGCGACCCGCAGATGCTTTATTACTACCTGAAGGGTTACCTGATGCTGGGCGAGCCCAAGCATCTGGACCACGACCAGATCGTGGCGCTGGCCGGGGTCGAGTGGCAGCGCCTGTTTCCGAACGACCCGGTGCTGCAGAAGGCGCTGAGCAAGCACTTCGACGCACTGGTCGCGCACGAGGGGCGCCTGCGCCCGCTGAGCCTGGACGACAACCTGGTCGAGCAGGCGCGCAGCACGCTGCGCACCGCGGACCTTGCCACGCTGATCTACGGAAACCTCAAGCTCACCGCCGGCAGCGGCAACTACCCGCCGCTGCGGCTGGACAAGGAACTGGGCCTGCTCGGCAACGTGTACCAGCGGCGCAGCGGCAAACCGCTGTCCGATCCGATCCCGGCGTTGTTCACCCAGCCGGTGTTCAAGCATGAGGTGGACAAGGGCATCGAACAGTCGGTGGCGCAGTTCGCCGCGGACGACTGGGTCTTCGGCGCCACCAAGATCGACGCGGTGCAGAAGGCTCAGCTCGCGCAACAGGTGCTCGGGCTTTACGAGCAGGACTACATCAAGGCCTGGGACGATGTTCTCGCCGACCTGCAACTGCAGCCGATCAACAACATCCAGGACGCCAGCGCCATCGCCGCCAAGCTGGCCGGCCCCAACTCGCCGCTGAAGCTGCTGCTCAAGGTGGTGCGCGACAACACCAGCGACCTGATGCGCGCGCCGCCCGGCGATGCCGCCGACAAGGCCGAGGACGTGGCCAAGAAGCTGGCGCAAAAGCGTGCCACGCAAACTGCGCTGGCGCGGGCGCTGGCGCAGGCCGGGGCCACCGGTGCGGCGGGTGGCGATGCAGCCAGCGAGAAACCGGGCAAGGTCATCAGTGACCATTTCGCCGAGATCGACAAGCTCACCGAGGGCGCGCCCGGCGCGCAGCCGATCGACCAGACCCTGAAGACGCTGGACGACCTCAGCAAGACCTTGCTGACCATGGGCGATTTCAGCAACGCGGCCGGCCAGCCCAACCCGCAGTTGCTGCTGGCCCAGCAGGCTGCGGCGCAACTCCCGCCGCCGGCCTCCAACTGGTTTGCCGCACTCACCGGCAAGAGCCAGGCGCTGGTGGCCAGCGGCACCAAGAGCGCGCTGGACGACCAGTACCAGCAGGCCGTCGGCAAGGACTGCGCCGACTTCACCCGCGGACGCTACCCGTTCTCGCCGTCGAGCAACAACGACATCCCGCTGCAGAACTTCGGCGAGCTGTTCGGCTATGGCGGTCGCTTCGACAGCTTCTACAACCAGACCGCCGGCAAGCTGATCGACGCCAGTGGCCGCAACTGGCAATGGAAGACCGGGCCCGGCGCGATCAGCGGCTCGGCCGGAATGCTGGGTCAGTTGCAGGGCGCCGACCGGATCAAGCAGATGTTCTTCCGCAGCGGCAACCTGCCGGAAGTCGATTTCACCTGGCTCACGCCGGTGCTTGATGCCGGCATCGGCAAGCTGGTGATCGACGTCGACGGGCAGAAATACGAATACCAGCCGGGTGGCGCGACCAACGTCAGCATGAAATGGCCCGGACCGCAGCCGGGCCGCGTCTCCATCTCCGCCTACGACACCGCCGGCAACCTGCTCACCACGTTCGACTATCGCGGCGACTGGGCGTTCTTCCGCGCACTGCAGGCGGCCAACCTGCAGAAGCAGTCCGACCTGCGCTTCGTGGCCAGTTTCAATTTCGGCGGCCACGTGGCGAAGGTGACGCTGCAAGCCAACAACCTGAAGAATCCGTTCCTCAGCAACGCCCTGTCCAGCTTCCGGTGCGGAGGCTGAGCGCGTGCCGTCCGCGGCCGCAGGCTTCTTCGGCAAGCTGCCCTGCGCGGGAGACTTCGTGCAGCGACGGCTGCCGGCCAGCTTCGTCGATGCCTGGGACCGGCACTTCGAGACAGCCGTGGCGCACAGCCGCGACGCGTTGGGCGATACCTGGCACGAGGCGTTCCACGCCAGCCCGGCGTGGCGTTTCGCACTCGCGCCGGGCGTATGCGGCGAGGCGGCGTGGGTTGGCGTCATGGGGCCGGGCGCCGATCGCGTGGGTCGCTGTTTTCCGATGGTGATCGCTGCGCCGCTCTCCGACGTTGCTGCAGCCATCGGCGATGGCGCGGAATGGTTCGAACGCGCCGAGCAGTTGCACCGCGCGGCGCAGGCCGATGCGGGCATCGGCGTGGACGACTTCGACGCGCAGGTCGCGGCCCTGGGCAGCCCGCTCGATGCCGGCCAGACGCGGCCCGATCCGTGGCGTGAGGTGGACTGGACAGCGGCCAGCCACTGGCGCCTGCCGTTGCCTGCGCATGGCGGTGCGACAGCCTTGGCTGATCTGTGGAAGCGCCTCGGCGCCGTCCCCGGGCGCTGGTGTCTGTGGTGGACCGATGGCGCGGGGCGCGTCCCGGCCAGTGTGCTGGCGACCGATGGCTTGCCCGGCGCCGAGGCTTACGCCGGCTTGCTCGACGCCGGGCAGGGCACGGCCGCGTGGCAGACGCTGGGCAGCTTCGAGCTTGCAACTCCGCGCGCAACCGCGCCACTGACGATGGACGCGCCACCACCGGTGGCCTCCATCAACTCCTGGCTGCCGGACGATCTCGACCTGCTTGCCGACCTGGGCGGCAGCTCGCCCGCCGCATCCACGGCCATGCCGCTCGGCGACGTGACCCTCGCGGCGGATGTCGCCGCGGCAGCGAACACGCCGGTCGCCGCCCTCGCCGTGCTGCAACGGCCGGAGGTCGGCCTGAGCCTGGTCGCCGCCGAGGTCGGCGTGGCCGATCCGCGCCAGCAGGCCGTGGCGGCAGTGGCGGCGATTGCCGGCGACATGCTCGGCGCCGAACTGATCGGCGGCATGCAGGTGCTGCGCACGCGCATCATGGCGTTGAACCCGCAACTGCGGCAGTTCGGCGAGGATCTCGTCGACCCGGTGCCGGAGGATTGCGCGGTGATCGCCGCGCACGTGGCCGACGGCCAGGCCGCATTGCTGCGTATCGGCGCGGCGGCAGGCTGGCATTGGCGGCACGGCCGGCTGCAACCGTTCTTCGCGCGCAGCGATGCGCCACCGGCCGCCAGCGCGAGCAACAGCAGCGACGACCTCGACGACCTGCTGTTCAGTCCCGTGTCGCTGGCTGCGCCCGGCCTGGGCGCGACCGCGCAGCCGACTTGCGGCGAAGTCAGCTGCGCGCTGCAGGCCGGCGACCGGCTGCTGCTGATGGCCTCGCACCCCTTGCTGCAGCTGCCGCCGGACTTGCTGGCGCGCAGCCTGGCCGCAGGCACCTGCAGCGAGGCGCGCGCACGCATCGCGGCGGCTGCCGGACTGGGCGCCAGTCCCGACCACTGGCCGTTGGCGGTCATTGAGGTGCACGCATGACCACCCGTTATGTTTCCGCCGGCCGCACGGTGACCGGCAAGGTGCGCAAGCACAACGAGGACGCGATCCTGGTGCGCGATGAAGTCGGCCTGTGGGTGGTGGCCGACGGGTTGGGCGGGCACGCTGCCGGCGACTACGCCAGCAACATGATCGTCGAACGCCTCGGCGCGTTGCCGCGTGCCGGCAGCGTGTTCGATTTCATCGAGTCGATCGAGGACACGCTGGTCGGGATCAATGCGGAGCTGCTGCAGACCGCGGCCTCACGCGGCGTCGACCTGATCGGCTCGACCGTGGTGGTGCTGGTGCGCGACACCGATTTCACGCTGTGCGGCTGGGTCGGCGACAGCCGCGCCTATTGCTACGAGAACGACCGCCTGCGCCAGATCACCCGCGACCACGTGCATGGCGGCGACGTCGACGTCACTCATTTTGGTGCCGCACCGCCGCCGGCTGCCGGTTCGGGCGTGCTGACCCGCGCCGTGGGTGCCGAGGACCAGTTGTTCGTCGACTGGGTGGTGGCGGGGAGCCAGCCCGGCACCACGTTCGTGCTTTGCTCCGACGGCATCAACAAGGAGATGTCCGACAGCGAGCTTCACGAACAGTGCCGCGTGCATCCGCAGCCCCAGGATCTGGTCGAGAGCCTGTTCGAGCTGGCCATGGGCCGCGCCGGGCGCGACAACATTTCGGCCGTCGTCGTCGGCCTGCAAGCATGAAGACAGCAACCAATCCATGAATTCCATTGCCGAACTGGTCAGCGCCTACCAGGCCGAAAAAATCAAGCTGCCCGCGCTGTTCGAAGCGCTGGGCGCGCTGCCGTCGTTGTCCGCCGACGAGCATCGTGCCGGCGTCGAATGGATCGGCCAGGAGCAGGCGGCGGGCCGGATCGATCCGCTGATCGCCAAGGCCTTGCTGGCCAAACTGGCGACACTGCAGCCGGGCCCGGCGAGCCCGGACGAAGATGTCACCATGGTCAAGCCGACCACCCGGCGACCGCCACCGCCGTCCGCGGACGACGAGGCCACCCGCGTGGCGCCGCCCTCGCGCCCGCCGGCGCCGCCGCTGGACGAGGCCACCGTGGTCAAGCCGGCCTCGCGGCCACCGCAGCCGCCGACCGACGAGGCCACCATCGTCAAACCGGTGTCCAGCGCGCCGCTGCCGCCGCGCGAGGGACAGATCACCAGCCATACCGGCACCCAGGGCACGCGTCAGGGCATGACCGGCACCAGCTCCAGCATGGGCAGCCAGTCCAGTTGGCAGCACATCGGCGATGCGGAGGCCGCCGATTTCGTCGCGGTCGGCTCGCTGCTCAAGGGTCGCTTCTATCTCGAACGCGAGATCGGTCGCGGCGGCATGGGCGTGGTGTACAAGGCGCGCGACGAACGCAAGGTGGAGGCGCGCGATCGCGATCCGTACGTCGCGGTCAAGGTGCTGAACGACGAGTTCCGCCGTCACCCCGATTCGCTGATCTCGCTGCAGCGCGAGTCGCGCCGCTCGCAGCAGCTGGCGCACGACAACATCGTGCGCGTCTACGATTTCGACAAGGATCGCACCATCGTCTTCATGACGATGGAGTACGTCGATGGCTCCGATCTCAAGCAGCTGATCCGCGA
>Ga0134126_10009359_pt1 | contig 12344 bp, 18 predicted proteins | sample KB31752_FD_96881 | JGI IMG/M metagenome (GOLD analysis project Ga0134126, IMG submission 96881) | Terrestrial soil microbial communities with excess Nitrogen fertilizer from Kellogg Biological Station, Michigan, USA - KB3-175-2 | ecosystem: Environmental > Terrestrial > Soil > Unclassified ...
AAGCCCAAAGCAGAAGCCATTTCAGCCAAAGACGTTCGCTGGCCTTCCTCGTCATCCACGATCAGCACACGGGGCTGGAACGGGCTTTTCATATCACCAATTTTAGGCGACTTTCGAACGAAAAGCTTGGGCGAAGGGCGAGCATCAGGCGGTCACGCCGATCATGGTTCATTCTCCAGCAGTGCTCATTCCCGGGCTCGACGTAATGCGAATCTAATCGGATGCCATGAATCGAGGCAGACGCCAGCGATACAGTTCTTACGAGCCGCATGTACTGACCAACGAACACACGGCGCCCTTTAGAGATGTGACGCAATCCATAGCAAAGGCAGACGTATCGCTCCAGCGCTGATAGACTACCGCTTTTCGGTGATTACGACCTCGCCGGCGCGCGCGAGAATCGGCTTTGCAAGTTCGGTGAGAAGCTTGTCTGCGTTCTCTTCCTCGATTTGGGTTTGACTGAGAAGCTTTGCAACCTTTGAATTGCCGAGTTGCTCGGCCATCGCCTTCGCTGATCCATAAGCTGAGATTTCGTAGTGCTCTACCCTTTGAGCCGCCGATATCAACGCGAGGTCAGCGATATTTTCGTCCTTCTCTTTTCCCTCAGCGATTGTCTCGTTTCCCTCCTCGACCAGCCCGAGCATGGCTTTGCACGGTTTGGTTTTGACTTTGGCATCAAGCAACTCGAAGGCTTGCTTCAGCCTTTCGACCTGATCTTCAGTTTCCTTGCGGTGCGCCTCAAAGGCGGCCTTGAGCTTGGGCGCGTGCGCTGCCTTGGCCATCTTGGGTAGAGCCTTCAGGAGCTGACCCTCAGCATGTAGGAGGTCTTGCAACTCGTCTACTAGCAATTCGCAAAGCATTTGTTACTTCTCCTGCTTCTGATTCGTTGAAAAAGATTCGCTATTCCGATAAACCTGTTGAATCGAATGAACACTCGGATCCACACACTCCGTGGGAGCGAGCGAAGAAGAGCTCATTTACTCGGTGGTTCGCCAACCTTGGGCGCCCGACAGCAGGGCGCCCACTTTGTCACGCTGAGACCCAATTCCAGGTCGTCACTTCCTTTGTTGACCACCCGTCGGCTGTCCACCTCCTGAGTGTTCTCTATGCTGCTGTCCGCCTTGTGGCAGTTTCTCCTGCTGCTGTCCGCCAGATTGTTTACCGCTTTTCTCTCTGGCCTGTCGAGATGCCTCGTGGGCCTGTTCTGAGAGATTATGAGCAGTTTGTCCAAACTCCTCAGCCTTCTCGTGATCGCCCTGTCCGAACGCCTCCACGGCGGAACGGTGGGCCTTGGATGCCTTTTCGTGATGCTCGGCAGCTTTCTGATGTGCTTCTTTAGACAAGTTAGTTCTCCTTTAGTGTTGCCTCCTTAGGGGAGGCCTCTCTTTTGATTGGACTCGTGCAGCCAGCGTGTCGTTCAGAGACTTCCGAACGAACGGAGCCTGTCGTGGTCTTTAAATAGTGCGTTTCTCCGCCGGCACAGTACCATCTGATCGCCCGAAGTGCCGGTGGTGGGCGATGGCGTCGTGAACTTTCTGGCGAAGGCCTCAAGGCGTGCGGCCTTTTCGTGGACTCCTGGATCGAACTGTTTTACAGACGCGCCGCATGACATTCCATCCTACGTACTTTTGGAAGCTACCGATCGCGATTTATCCAGGATTTCTTCCGTCGCGTTGGTCGCGTCAGCGGCTGCGGTTCCGATGACGTCTCTCGTCTTGTCGCTGAACTCGCGCGCTGCGTCTTTTCCCTTCTTCAGTTGGCTACCAAGGGTGTCTTTCCCCTCTTCCGCCGCTGTTTGGACTCGATCCACAAGCTCTTCAGCGCCGGTTTTCAAGAGGTCTTTCACCTCGCCAGCATGCTTTTGAATCCCTTTTCGCAAGTCTGCGCCGGAATAGCGTGCCACAAGAAGTCCCCCGGCGGCACCAACGCCCACACCCGCGAGAAATGTAATCAGCCGCTTGTCTTTATTCATATGCCCCCTGTCTCTTGGAAACAGTAAACAAATAGCACGCACGTGCTCAGAGGAGCGTCGTGGGCGCTATTCGCTCTGAGTCTAGGCGGTCCGTTCAACTGCCTTGGGTCTCGTTCCCGCCTTCTCAGGCGTTGCGATATCGGAGCCAACGGGAAAGAGATCGACGAGATGTTCGGCCAGGAACCATGTCTGTAATTCATTCAACCTAAGCAGGTCGCTGACAAGAACATCGTTAGTACCAGGGTCGCCGTTGTCATCGACGATCTTTGCGGCTTTTCTCGCGGACTTCATAATAATCTCGTGTGCCCGCAAGAGCCGAGAGATCTGTTCGAGCACGTCTTCGCGGCCTCGCGGAGGCCGGTCGATGGTGGTTTCTTCGGCGACATCTGCCGCCATTGCAATGCTGATGCCGCCTAGCAGCTGAATCCTCTCGGCGAGAGTGTCCACGAGTTCCGCCTGCTCCTGGTAGTGCTTGTCAAATAGAAGATGTAACTGGTAGAACGTCCGGCCGGAAACCTGCCAATGATGCTTCTTATACAAATCTCGCAGCGTCATTGTATCTGCGAGAACCTGGTTGAGGAGCTGAATCGATTCATCCCTCACCTTCTGGCTTAGCCCGATCGGCAGATCAATGGATTTGCCGTAGTCTTGAAGTACCGTGCCGGGCCGAGCAATAGCCGGATCGCTTCCGTTCGGCCTCCGGTTTGAGTTAGCCATATGTAAATATCTCCCGTCGGTCGATCTTTGGAGTTCATCCGCCCGTTTTCTCACTGAAGTAATCCTTTCAGAGGCGCCAGTCTCGATTGAGCTCAGGCATCACAGTTCCACGCGCAGCCGATTCTCAACGGAGAATACATTTGGAACAGAGTTCGCACGGATGTTGGCCATATTACGATCAGCGTCATTCGACACGACTCCTTCCAGTGTGACATTGCCATTTTTTACGATGATGTGGATCGGTGGAACTGCCTGGAGACCGTAGCGATTCAAACCTTCGAAGCCGTAGATTGACCGGTAAACAGCAAGACGAATTTGGTCGTCAGCGCCGGACAGAGGTAGCACCTCGATTTCGTTTACAACCCGCTCCACTCCCTCAACACCCTTAACGGCCTTCTCTGCATCGGACTTCAAAGTGGGGCGCGTAACCTGTCCGAGCAGCGTAACAGTATCTCCGTCGACTCGATAAGAAAGATTGTCGAACACGCCGTAATAGGGGAGCATCACGAGTTCGTGTCGAACTTCTCGAGTGATGTAGTCTGGCTTGGCGGACGATGTCTCGCGAGCCGTCGGCAATGCAGCGGACGCTACGGACGATCTGCGTTCTGCGCACCCTACACTCAGGAGGATCAATGTCGCAATCGCCGTCTTGGCGAGAACTGCCGCACCGGAGCCCTGGCCATGTGTCATATTCAACCTGTTCACGACGCTCGCCTAAGAGCGTGATATACGACCAAAAAGAGGACAGACCCGATCACGGCGACGAGCAGGCTGTATAGGTTGAGGCCGGTCACTCCGGCGGCTCCAAAAAGGTTGAATACCCACCCCCCGATGACGGCCCCAACGATCCCCAAGATAATGTCGAGCAGCACGCCCTCGCCTGACTTGTTGACGAGTTTGCTGCCAATGAGGCCCGCAATCAGACCCAAGACGATCCAAGCAAGAATTGACATAGTATCCTTTTTCCGTGGCATTGAACCTTCGGGTAGCGCCGTATGAAACGCGCTACCCGAAGGTTTCCTCCGACTATCGAATTGCGTGGCCAGCCTTGTCGGCGGTTGGATGGTCGGCGCTAGCTTCGCCACTCGAAGAGATGTCTTGAGCTCCAGTTTGCGTGAGCAGGTCCTTCGCGCGCGTGATCTCCTCGGAAGTGTCGCAATGAACCGACAGAAGAACGCCACCTTCTTTGATCCGTCCTTCGTATCGCTTCGCTTCGTATTCGGGAATGCCCATTCCAACGAGGGCGCCGATCAAACCGCCCACTGCCCCTCCCACTCCGAGGCCGGCGAGCGCACCCATGATGGGGCCAGCTGCGATAAATGGGCCAAGGCCCGGAATCGCAAGCGCCCCAATTCCCGCTAGTAAACCCAGCGTTCCGCCAATGGCGCCGCCCGCCGTGACGCCGGTGGTCGTTCCCTCGGGGGCCTTCGTGTTCTTCTCGTGGGCAAAGTCCTTCGAACTCTTGTTATCGGGCAGTAGGACCGAAATGTCGTCACTGGCGAACCCGGACGCGATGAGACGGTCAACGGTATGTTCAGCTTGATTGGCGTTTGGATAAATACCGAAAACCGCCGTGTTTTTACCTGTCATAATAGATCTCCTTTTTGATTGAACGTGGGACTTCGGGCGAGGCGTTAGGGCTTCACCGACATTTGGTTGACCACCTTATCGGAACCGCCAGCTACTTCCATAGCCTTGGCCATGATTGACCGCACTTCGTCGTCTGAACGGACTGGACCCTTTAGCGTCACAATCCCGTTTTGACTGATGATCTTGACGTTGTGAGCGTATGTGGAGAGTGTCTTGTCGGCCATCACCGATTTGCGGATCCTCGCGGTCAGATTCCGATCTGCCGCGTTCATCTTCTGCTGATCGGCTGTAGCTTCATCTGGATTCTTGTCGCGTTTGTTCACCTTTGTGTTGTCGGGCTGCGCTTGGCTCGTCGCAGACTGTGCTCGGCTTGGCGCCACCCACGATACAGAGAGCGCCAGCGCCAGAACAATTGCGGAGGATTGCGAACGCTTTTTAAATTTCATCACGAGTCACGATAAAGCACGTGTATGGCCGATACGATTTATGCTGCAGATGTGCTTGACGAAGGGCGCACGCCGCCCGACTAGTCGCTTGATAGGCCAAGGCTTGTCCCATCAATTCCTGCGTACCCGCGCAGAATTTGCGCACCTCTGAGGCTGGGCACACACGTTCGATCCCTTCTCTTGACGTTCGCCCGGCTTTCCTGAAACGGATCTTCGATGCAACAATGGCTTGACGCACCTTTTCAGTTCCAGTTCGGCTACCTTCTGGACTGTGCGGCGCGTCTGGCTTAATCAGAGGTGTCAGATGACCATCTTAAGGAGATCGATGTCGCTGCAACCTGTGCTTGAATAGCCGCCCGCGTATCGTTGGATTGTGCGGCATGCGCATCGCCGTCGATGCCGTCAGCGACCGGAAGACGGTCCCGTCGTCGACGCGCAGGCGAGATGGGAAAACAAGGCCTTCGATCCGAAACATCTTCACCGTCTGTCTTGCCGAGCCAACGCGGGAGAACGTTTCGAAGAAGTAGGCAATCGCTTCCCGGACTTGTGCGTCAGGGTCGAGCACAACATCACCAGCCCCGTCGTAGACTAAGCCAAGTGGGCAGAGGACAACGATACTCGCCGGGTGCGCCTTGTTGACGATTCCGCCGCGCAACCTTGCTTTGAGGACATGGGGCTCGGCTTCGCTCGTTGTTCCTGGCTAAGCGCGGGACCTCGAGCCCATAACAAATCCCCCATGTCCCATGCCTACATCGGGGACCAAACGCTGAAAGCCTTCGCGCCAGGCTGCCGATGCGCCCGACTCGCCCTGATCGTTGTCGATGACGATAATCGGATCGTCACGCCAGTCCAAGGCGATGGCGCGACTGCGCAGCGCGTATTGACGCGTGCTCTCGACGTTCTCGATGACCTGCCGCATGGACCACTGCCGGATGTACAGGTACGCGCTCCGATCGAGATGGTGAGGTGATTCATTCATGGGGTTGCTCCTGAACGGTAGTTCTGATCGCCATAGCTGCAAAGAGTTGAATCACGGTTCTGTATTCCTCTGGCGCCTTTCAGTTCGATGGTCGAGAGCCAGTTGGCTGCTCGAATGTAGTTATGGTGGGCACCGCCCGCGCCCATCCCTTACCCGACAGCTGCTGTTCAGCACCACAGCCAACTCGCTGAAGACGCAAATCTGGACAGCGCCGATATTATGAGGCCTCCCAGAGCGAGGTTGCCGAGGCGAACGGCGGACACGATATCGATCGCCTGCTTGGAAAAGAAATCATTCCGGAATGGACAGGAGGCTGAAAGTAAAATTATTCGAAGAGATCCGGCAGGGGCCATGCCGCCGGAGAGACAGGCGAAAAAGTACGGAGTACAGCGGAGAATGGTACGGCAGGCGATCGCCAGCCATCCGCCGGAACGAAATCACTTCGAAAAGCAGCAGCCGAGGTTGGGGCAACTAGGTCTTTTGACTGGGCAACGCATTCCTTTAGAATCCGCAAGGGCAACATAAATCAGTGTGAACAACTGAAAGGGCATAAAGTCGATATCGCGCAGCAGGATCATCGGGTGTTATTGCCAAATAGCTTAGGAGTGTAACTTGCTACACCGTTCGGCGGCGTCCGACCACCATCCGATAGAGCAACAGCAACAGAATGGCGCCCAGAAGAGCCATGAAGAAGCCTGCCGACTCCCCGGCTTGATAAAGGCCGAGAGCCCGCCCGATAATGCCCCCCAAAACAGCGCCCACAATTCCCAGCAGCATGGTGATGACAATTCCGCCGGGATCCTTGCCGGGCATCACCAGTTTTGCTATCGCTCCAACTATCAAGCCGAAGATAATCCACCCAAGAATTCCGAACATTTCGTTTTTTCCTCAGCTCGTCTATAGCATTTCAAACACCACTCACAAGCGCCGCAAAGTCACCTGTGCGCGAGTCGATCCTCTCCACGCGGCCTTCCAAGTGCATGGGTGACGGCATTCTGGATCAACTGGAAAAGTTCCACAGCCAGAGTGGAGGAGCATTTATGGAGAAGTATGTAGCGGAATTTGTGGGAACTTTCGTTCTCGTCTTCAGCGGGTGCGGGGCTGCGGTGCTGGCTGGTGACCGGATCGGGTACGAAGGAGTTGCACTGGCCTTCGGGTTGGCTCTTCTCGCGATGGTGTATACCATTGGCCATACTTCCGGCTGCCATATCAACCCGGCGGTCACACTAGGTTTGTTGCTGACCGGGAAGATGGATCGGAAGCTCGCGCCAGGGTACTGGGCAGCTCAAATCGGGGGGGCGATTCTGGCTGCTGCGGTTTTGCTCGTCGTGGCCAAAGGCAGCGCGGCCGGATATGATCCGGCCCTTCAGGCCTGGCGGCAAACGGCTACGGCCTCCACTCGCCCGGACATTACAGTGTAGCGGCTGCCACTTTGACCGAAATTGTACTCACCTTTTTCCTAGTATTGACGGTCATCGGGGCCACCGACATCAAAGCGCCCGTCGGTTTTGTCGGCCTGGCACTTGGTGCGGTACTCACTCTTCTGCATCTGGTTGGAATACCGGTCACCAATACCTCCGTGAATCCCGCCCGGAGCATCGGACCGGCGATTTTCGTAGGTGGCTGGGCGATCGAACAGCTCTGGTTGTTCCTGATCGCCCCCATGGCGGGAGCCGCTTTGGCAGCTGCCGTGTACTACGGACTCGGCGTCCCAACGATTGGCGCGAGACTGGCCCCGCAGGCGCTGCCGGCCCAGCAGGCGGAAAGGTCAACCGGGATTCGCCCCTTGTAAGAGCCGGAGAATGATCGTGAGACCTCTTCCCCGTTCCGACCTTTGGTGGGCACGCTCTGTTCCCGCCGCATTGTTATTGCTCGCGGCGGGAATTTTATTTACGATTCTGGGCCGTATCGTCCTTGTTCCCCTGATTGTCAGCTTTGCCATTGCCTTCATGCTGGAGCCTCTCACCGACCGATTGGAGCGGAACGGCCATTCCCGTACGCAAGCGGTCTTGTTATCGCTGATCGTCGCTGCGCTGGGTATGCTGCTGATCTTGCTTTTCCTTCTGCCAAGCGTAATCCGTCAGCTCGGACAATCGTTCGAAAGATTCCCTCTTGCCCTGAGCGCCATCGCAGAGCAAAGCCGCCGGAACGTGCTGTGGGCGCAAATCCACCTCAGCCAGGAGATGTTTGAGCGTCTGAGCTCTGCTTTGCATGAAGTGCAGACGAATCCGTCGACAGTCACCTCCGAGGTTGCCGGCTGGTTAACGGTCGGCGCCTTAGGGCTTCTGAAAGTCGGCTCTTCAGCGGTCGGCTTGGTGGTTGTGCCGTTCTTCGTCTTTTATCTGTCGCTCGACATGCACCACCTCCGTACACTGTTCGAGTCTCACTTGCCTGAGCAACACCGGCCGGAGGGCCGCCGTCTGCTGGATGAGATCACTGTTGTCACGCGGGGCTACGTTCAGGGCCGCTTTTTGATGGCCTTGATCATGGCGGGAATTTACTCCGCCGGTCTCCTGCTCCTTGGAGTTCCGTTGTGGGCAGCCATCGGGTTGATCGCCGGCATCATCGGGATCGTTCCCTATTTGGGGGTCCTCAGCGGCTTGATCCTGGCGCTCGGATTTGCGGCGCTCGACGGGGCCTCCTTCTGGAGACTGGCCGGTATCGGAGGTGTCTTCGGAGTGGCACAGGTCATCGAGGATTACGTCCTCACTCCTCGCCTCATCGGAAACAAACTCGAACTGCACCCCATGCTGGTCCTTTTGGCCCTGATGGTCGGGGGGGACCTCTTCGGCCTGCTCGGCCTCGTCCTGGCCATTCCGGTTCTGGCGATCCTCAAGGTGATCGTCAGGTTTTTCGACGGCCTCTATTTCCGGTCTTCCTACTTCCGGGGTGCCGGCTCTCCGGGGCGGCGCGATTCGGAGCAGGTTCCGGAATTCTAATGAGCTGAAGTCCATTGCGCGATGCGGAGCGGGAGGAGTGACATGGCTCCGCTTATGCCTTGCCGTCGAAGAGGTCTGTTGCGTTTTGTTACCGGCCGTTCCGGCTGCTTTCGGCGCCTCTACGGAACCGGACCTGGTGCTGCACAACGGCGTTTGCACACCATGGACGCCGCGCAACCGGCGGCTCAGGCGGTGGCCATCTCGGGAGCACGCTTCCTGGCCGCTGCTTCCAATCCGGACATTCTCCGTCTGGCCACCGTTCGAACCCGCAAAATGGACCTGGGCGGTGAAACCGTCGTGCCTGGCTTCGTCGACCCCACTCCCATCCGGCCTCCTCCGGTCTTGCGCCATTTGCGCGAGGTGGATTGTGATTTGCGGTCGATTGCGGCCATTGTCGAGGCCATCCGGCAGCGGGCGGCGGCCCCCCGGCGAGTGGGTAGTCGGCTTTAAATATGACGACACAAAAACCACTGATTCCGGCTTGTACAACAAGATGGTGAAGCTGCACGGATCAAAGGACGTTAGATTCTTAGATCGAAGATCGTAAAACAGAAATACTTCAACATGTCATGCAGTAACCTCAAGCGGCGGGCGAGCAGATCGACTCGACAACCTTTCGAATGGCAGCGTCGGCTTTGTGATTTGGGCTGGTGCGAGGGAAGAGGCCGATGGTGGAAGCTGCTGTTGGCCAGTGGACCGCAGAGGCGTTTGTGAAAGAAAAGGAACAGCAGCGCGACCTGAACGCCTTTGACGGTGAGTTGGTAGGCATTCGCGTGATGGAAAGTGACGTGCTCAAAAACGGACCATGTACCACCACATAAAGCAATTAATGTACACGGTCAGGATAGGTGTTCCCGATCCGAGTTTCGGGAACATGCTCCTGGAGCAGTTCGGCGGCGCCAACGGCGAACTCGCCGCCGCGATGCAGTATTCGATCCAGGGGCTGAACTGCGACGACCCGGAGCGCAAGGATCTTCTCATGGATATCGGGACCGAGGAGCTGAGCCATCTGGAGGTCGTGGGAACCCTTGCGCGCATGCACCTCAAGCCGCTGAAGACGGACCGGCGCGCAGCCCATGCCGACCCGCTTATCGCCATTGCGGGAGGAGGAGGCGTCAGTCTTTTCAATTCCATGGGCGATGCATGGACGGCGGACTATCTCAAGATCACTGGCGAACTCGATGTCGACCTGCGCAGCAACATCGCCGCCGAGGCCCGGGCCAAGATCGTCTATGAGCGCCTGATCAACTTTACGGACGATCATGGCACAATCGACGCCCTGCAGTTTCTCATGACCCGCGAAATCACTCACATGAAGGCCTTTATGGCAGCACTGGAGAGCATGGGCAAGCCGGCCTTTTCCATTGGCCGCATTCCGCCCACCGCGGGTTTGGTCGATCAGTATTTCAATGACTCGACTGGCACCGGCGACAGGGGCGAACCCGATGTCAAGGGGCCGTGGAATGAAGGGGGCGACTGGGAGATGGTCACCGCTTCCGCGTTCCAGGAATTTGAATCGGCGCAGGCCGGCACCCGTCGGCCCGGGACCAACAGCGCCGCGAAGAATGGATAAATCTCAAAGGAATATGACATGCCACAACTCAAGGAACTACTCGTCGAACAACTGCAGGATCTTCTTCATGCCGAAGGCCAGCTAACCGGCGCCCTGCCCAAGATGGCCGAGGCCGCCCGTCACCCGAAGCTGAAGGAAGCCTTGGAGAAGCACCTCGCGCAGACCGAAATGCATGTCGAGCGCCTGCGCAAGGTGTTCGAGATGCTGGGCGAGGAGGCGGAGCCCAAACCCTGCAAGGCCATGATGGGGCTCATCGAAGAGGGCAAAGAGACAATCGAGGAAGGCGCAAAAAAGGAACCTATCGCCGCCGATCTTGCGCTCATCGCCGCCGCGCAGCGCGTCGAGCATTACGAAATCGCCTGTTATGGGACGGTGCGCAGCCTGGCGCGGCAACTCGGCGAGATCGATGCCGCGCGTCTGCTCTCGCACACGCTCGGGGAGGAAGAAAGCGCCGACTTTCTGCTGACAGCCATCTCGGACCCGCTGACGCAGCAGGCGGCCATCGAGGACGGCGGCGGCAATATCAATCTGAAAAATGCGGAGAAGCGAGGAGCCGCGCGTGCCACGAGGAAGGCTGAAAAGCCAGAGAAGATGGTTGGCCGGGGACGATAGGTGGATTCATCAAACGCGAAGTGCTACAGCCGCGCGCCAACGACAAAGAAACGACAAAAGATACGTCCGTGAGGGTATAAAGTGCACTGTGTAAACGGCCATCGAACGGTTGCTTCCAGCCTCGACAGAATTCCCTAGGAATCTGGGGTTCACGCCATGATGCGGCTAGGTTTTCCAGTGAAGGTGCTGGGTGTTCCAGGCCTGAAGAGTAACGATTCACGGCGCTGGCGCAATCTTCCTCATCTGCGTCTCACTCGAATATCTGAACCTCATCTTCGACTATCTTGACCAGCATGATATTCGCATGTACCGGATGTCTTCCGACCTTGCACCGTACTCCACACATCCCGACATGCCCGAGTTCCACGGTATGATTCGCGAGTGTGATCGCGAGTTGCGCAGATTGGGCGCTCGTGCTTCGAGCCTCGGGCTGCGCCTGTCTTTTCATCCTTCTCAATTTGTGGTGATGAACGCCACCAACCCTGTGCTATGGAGAAAAGTTTGTTGGACATCGAATCGCAGGCGGAGATTTTAAGCCGCATGGCGTTGGGGCCGGAAGCCGTGGTGGTGATTCATACAGGCGGTGTGTACGGCGACCGCAAACAAGGGTGCGAACGTTGGGTGCAGGCGTGGGAGAAGTTATCTCCGGCGGCCCGTTCCCGCTTGGTGCTGGAGCATGACGACCTCCGCTACGGGCCTGCCGACATCCTATGGATTCAGGAGAGGACCGGCGTCAGCCTGGTTTTCGATCACCAGCATTACTGGTGCTTCAACCCCGAAGGCATGCCGATGCGGCAGGCGCTGACGCAAATGCTGAAAACCTGGAATTGCCACCCCAAGATCCACTACTCCTCGCCGCGCACCGAAATGCGCGAAATCGGAAGGCTGGACAGGGAAACCGGTAAGACGAAAGCGGTGCTGCAACAGCCGCTGGCCACCCAGCATGCCGCTTTCGCGAATCCCTTCGATTTCATTACCTTCGTTCGTGAGTTTAGTGATCTCTCGTTCGATGTAATGCTCGAAAGCAAAGGGAAGGACCTTGCGTTACTACGGCTGCGCCAGGACCTGCTTCGTTTCGCGCCGGACATTGCGGCGCGGTTTGGCGTGAGCGCAAGAGTGGCTGCGACTGAGCCGCCCGTGGAAATTAAAACCTCAGCGAGTGACTAATTTCCGAACGCGAGAAGGATGCACAACGAATGGCGGAAGCCTCCAACGTCAAACGTCTTAACCCTTCTCCCGCAGCGGGTAGCGGAGATGCATCGGGGGTTTGCAGTATCGGCTTCACGCACCCTTCCAGGTCCAGTTCGGCTACCCTATAGAGACTCTGCGCTGGGTCTGGCTCAGAATCCGAGGTGTCGATGATGATGATTTCCGGAAGAAGGCAGGGTGTGGCGGCCCTTCTCATAATTCAACCCGGAGATCCGATTCAGGAAAGCCGGGCGTACGTCAAGAGAACGGATCGAACGTGTGTGCCCGCCTCAGCAGGTACGCAAATTCTGCGCGGGTACGCAGAAAT
>Ga0134126_10009360_pt1 | contig 12344 bp, 9 predicted proteins | sample KB31752_FD_96881 | JGI IMG/M metagenome (GOLD analysis project Ga0134126, IMG submission 96881) | Terrestrial soil microbial communities with excess Nitrogen fertilizer from Kellogg Biological Station, Michigan, USA - KB3-175-2 | ecosystem: Environmental > Terrestrial > Soil > Unclassified ...
CCAGGCAGACATGAATCCGGCGCCGGAGAGCGGCGACGGGTACACGTGGATCAAGCCGCCCATCACGTAGAGTCCGCTGTCGTAGACGGCGCTCAACCTGCGCCTCGCGCCCTGATCGCCGGCAGCAAGCCCGACATTACCGGCGCCGAGGGTCGAGAGACCGATCGCCCCTGGTCCGAGTGCCGCGAAATCCCAGCGCAGCGCGATGCGATAGGTTCTGTCGGAGTCGGGAAGCACGAGAAACGTGCTGGCGTCGCCCGAGAATCCGCCGGATTCCGTGCGCAACTCGAGCGGCGGCGCGGCGCCCCGGGGATTGAGGGCGTTGGTGATCGGTGCGCGATAGTGAATCGTCAGCGTGCCCGCCACCGCGCGAGAGGCGTACCAGTGCCTGAAGGACATCGGAGCGGATGGCGGATCGTCCCGCGTCGCCAGCGTCAGCGCGCCTTTCGAGTCGGTAACGCGAAGATCCTTCAGTTCGCCGGCGAGCGTGGTGACGTTGCTGGAGACGAGCGGCAACCGCAGCAGCGGCTTACCGGCCGCAACGGACATCCCGGGCGCCACGAGCTGCACATCGACGTAGGGGATGTTTCCATCCGCCCCGGCCGCGGCCGGCGTCAGCGTGATCGTGAGTTGCGGTGTCGCCGCGGCACCCGCCATGCGTGGAGCGAGAGACACCGTGGCAGTCAGGATCAGGGCTGCGGCCGCGGATGCAGCCGCTCCACGGCCGGCGAGGCCCCCTCGGGGATGCCGTGCCTGCCGGCAGCGAGCGCAGCCTCGCACGCGTGTGGGGCCAGTCATCACAGATGCCTGTCGAAGTAAGCTCTCGTTGCGTCGAATACGGTGTTCCAGGAGCTTTCCTTCAGCAGGAAGTGGACTTCGTCCGGAATCATCAGCACGTCCACCGGAATCTTCCTGCGGCGCAGGACCGCGGCCAGAGCGGTGGTCTGTTGGATGTTGACGATGGGGTCGGCATCGCCCAGCATGAGGAGCACCGGCGCGCGCCATTTGTCCATGTGCGCGACAGGGCCGGAGTCATAGGCGAGCTTCACCGTCGCCTCATTGCCGGGCTGCGCGCCATTCACGTCGAATTCCGGCATCGTCACCCAGTCATAGATGCCCGAATAGCTCGCGCCCGCCGCAAAGTACTGCGGCGCCTCGGAGAGCGCGAGCAGAGTCATCCGACCGCCATAGCTGCCGCCCCATACGCCGAGGCGTTTCGGGTCGACATCGGAGCGGGCCTGCATGTATTTCGCGGCCCCGATGATGTCCTCGAGCTCCGACGCCCCGCCCGCGCCGAATCGGGGCGGCTCGCGATACTCAAACCCGTAGCCCGTACCCCCGCGGTAATTGACCGAGAGGACCATGTATCCGTGGTTGGCGAGGTACTGGCTCGACTCGTAGAGATGGCTGTGTGTCTCGAAGGGGTCCCAGGCCGCGAACATCTGCCGGTCGGTCGGGCCACCATGAAAGAAGAGCAGTGCCGGTCCCGGGGTGGTGCGGCCCCGGGGAACGAAGAGCTGACCGTGAAGGGTCGCTCCGTCGGCCGCTTTGAACGTGACGAGCTGCGGTACGACGAGCTCACGGGAGGGGAACTCGGGCGGGATGGCCGCGGGCGCCAGGTCGCTCATTCGTCCGTCAGCGGCCTGCACCGGACGCAGGGGACTGCGCGCTTCCCCGCGCAACGCGAAGATCCGCCCGTCGACGGCGATCACCGGCATGTCCTCCACCCCCTCGCCGAGCGTGACCTGTCGTGCCCGCCCGCCGTTCACCGTCAACGCCCAGATGTGGCGCCGATCGAGGTCGCCCTGGTTGGAGGAGTAGACGAGGAGCGTGCGGTCGGCGCTGAGCTGCGCGCCGAACACCTCCGACTCACCCGGTGTCAGCAGGGTCGGTTTGCCGCCCGCGGCGGAAATCGAGTAGAGCCGCACCCATCCGGTGACCTCCCACGGAAACACCAGCCGGTCGCCCGCTCCCCAGAAAATGCTGTCGCGGCTGTTGAACAGGGGGCGGAACCGACTGCCCACGCCCTCGGCGGCGCGCCAGAGTCGCCGGCCCTGGCCCGTCGCGGTATCGGCGATCCAGATCTCCCAGGGTGTGCCTTCACGATCGGAGGTAAAGGGGACGACCGGATCGGACGGCGTGCGCACGAAGGCGATGCGCTTGCCGTCCGGTGACCATATGGGATCGATGTCATAGTCGATTCCCGGCGCGATCCAGCGAATCGACCGGGTCGCGAAGTCGTAGACACCCACGATGCTGTGGGCAGTTCGGTCGCTGACGAACGCGATGCGAGTGCCATCCGGCGACCAGCTGAGTGAGCCGACGCGGCCCCGGTCGATGAAGAGCGGCGTGGGCTTCCCGGCTCCGTTCGTTGGGCTGACCCACGGCTGCCCGCCGTGGAGGAAGACCACCACATCGCCTTTCGGCGACGGCGCCGGCATCGTGCCCGCGCCGATGCGGCGCGGCGCACCCCCGGTCAGTGAGACCGCCCAGACGGCACCCGACCGCGGGCCTTGCGGCAGACTCATCGGATTGACGGCAAGCTCCCCGTTCCACCAGACCCCGCCGCGCGTGTAGAAGAGCGTTTTCCCGTCTCCGTTCCACGCCAGGCTCGAGATGACATTGCCATCATCTGCGGTGTAGGGCGTCAGCCGCCGGGCGGAATACCTGCCGTGCGGCCCGCGTTGCGCGATCCAGACATTGCGCGCACCGCGCTCGTTGTAGACCCAGGCCACGGTGCCGTCGGCTGGCGATGCGGTCAGGTCATAGGGAAAGGGCGCGCTTGCAATCTGCGCCATCGTCAGCGGCCGCGCCGCATGCTGCGAGGCGGCCAGCGCGCCCGCCGAGGCGACGACGCAGAGCACGCCCAGCGCAATCGGTTGCATGATGTTCACGAGCATCCCCTCTGGCTTTCGGCTCCCCCGAAGGGTAGCATGCCGTCATAGCAGTATCTGTGATCACAATAGCGCCCTGTACCGCTTCGTCCAATGGACGATTTGGAGCAGTGACTTGGACTTTTCGCTGGCCTCGAGCATTTCCTCGCTCATCCGGGAGCTGCGGCTCGCGGCTGCTTCCCGGCAGGACGGCGTCGAAGCGCGAGTGCAGAGTCTGCTCACCGAGGCGCTGAACCTCCTGGATCAGGCGTTCCCGGACGCTGGGGACCCTGCCGGCGACGACAACCGCCCGGCGCGCCTCGTTGCGGAGTTCGTCAGCCTGGCCGAGGCCCACTGCCGGGACCGTTGGCGCCTGACCGACTACGCGAGAGCGCTCCACGTGTCCGCAGGCCATCTGCGCGCGACGTGCGTCCGCGTCACGGGCGCGCCACCGGTACGGCTCGTCCACGAGTGTCTGATCCGGGAAGCCAAACGCCGGTTGCTCGGCTCCTCGCTGCCGATCGGAGCCATCGCCCTCGAGCTGGGATTCGACGATGCCGCGTACTTCTCACGCCTCTTCCATGCCAAGACGGGCCTGTCCCCACAACAGTATCGGTTGTCTTTCGGGCAGAATGCCGCAAACAGGCTCACCGCGACCCGGGTGGGCTGAACGGAACGAACTCATGCCGCGCTCCTCTTCGACCGCATCCGGCTCCATGGACCCGAAGGCCCACACCCACTCTCTCCAACCCATTGCGCGCGATACCCTGCAGGAGCGGGTGTATCTGCGCATCCGCCAGGCTCTGATCCATTCGGAGTTCAAGCCCGGCCAGGTGCTGACGATTCGCGAGCTCGCGCAGAAGCTCGGCACCAGCATCATGCCCGTGCGCGAGGCGCTGCAGAAGTTGACCGTCGAGCGGGTGCTGGAGCTGCTGCCCACCCGATCCGTGCGGGTGCCGGTGCTGTCAGCGGAGGAGTTCGGGGAGATCTGCGAGGCGCGCATGCTGCTCGAGGGCCACATGGCGCGCCTGGCCGCGGAGCGCGCGGACAGCGACGACCTCGAGAGGATCGAGCAGGCGAGCCGCGCGTTCCTCTCCGCCAAGGTGCCGAGCGCACCGACGGTCATCCAGCAGAGAAACCGGGATTTCCATTTCTCGATCTACGAGGCCGCGCACCAGCCCACGATGTTGGAGTTGATCGAGCCGCTCTGGGTGCGTTGCGGCCCCTGCACGGTGGCGCTGTTCGTGGACCTCGGGGCGGAGAAGATCAAGCGCGGCGCCACGACACATCACCAGGAAGCGCTCGAAGCGATTCGCGCGCGGCGTGCGGCCGCGGCGGAGGAAGCGATCGTCGCCGATATCCGCGCCACCAGCGAGCGCTATCAGAAATATCGGCGCGAGCACCCGGACTTCTTCGCGGCAAACCGCCCCGCCAGGACGGTGGCGCGCTAGCGATTCAACGCGTCATCCATTTACGCGAGCGCACGGTGGCGACTGCGTAGGGGAAGATCCAGAAGAGAGCGATGGCCGAGTAGTAGGTGTACAGCACACCGTAGAGGAAGCTCATCGAGCGCTCGGTGCGCAGGAAGTACAGCACGCTGAAGAGTGACATCGCCCCCATCGTGGCCACTATCGGCATCGTGATCGTCGGATCCTGCATCACCAGAAGAGGCACCAGTCCCAGACTGGAATACGATGCGGGGTAGCGGAAGTTGGTCACCGCACGATCGAACAACGCCATGATGCGCGTCGGCCAGGGCCGCTTCCATACGATGCGCGTGAACCGGATCTCCTCGCGTACGTAGGAGCGATCCCAGCGCAGCAGCATCTTGCACAGCTTCGAGTACGAGATCGGCACGAGAGTGCGTACGACGGCGGTGCGCTGGTAGACCGTATCGAAGCCGCTGTCGAGCAGGTAATTGGTCATCGCACGGTCCTCGCCGAAGGTGCAGCGGGAGCCGAGGAACTGCTGGTTCTTCCAGCGATCGAGCACCTTGCGCACGCCCGCCGCCCGCAGGCCGGTGAGCGCGCCCGGACAGCAGTAGACATTGCGATACACCGATTCCACGGCGCGCAGCATGTCGAACGAGAGCATGTAGCGGACATGCAGCATGCGGGGGATGATGCCGTGGGCGCGGTTGTAGACCTCCACCCGCCCTGCCACCGCGCCGATCTTCGGGTCGCGAAACGGCCCCGCCAGAGCCAGCAGCGCACCCCGCTCGATCACGCTGTCGGAATCGATGGTCACCAGAATCTCGCCCCGCGCACGGCTGAAGCCGAGCGCGAGCGCCTCGCGCTTGCCGCGGTTGCGATCCTGACGCAGCGCGCTGACGAGACCGGGATAGCGGTCCGCGGCCTGTGAGATATAACTCCAGGTGTCGTCCTTGCTGCCATCATCGACCACCAGGATCTCCAGGCGGTCGTGCGGATAGTCGGCCTTGGCAACCGACTCGATGGACTGCAGGACCATTGCCCCTTCGTTGTACGCGGGGATGATCACCGTAAGGCTCGGCGCGCCTTCGCGCGTGGTAGAGGGCGCCGGCCGGTAAGCGATCCATAAGATCGTGCGGATCACGATCAGAAGGAAGCCGAGGCCGAGCCAGAAGAGACCGAAATACGCGAGCACGCGCAGCTCGTGTTGCTTCTCCGCCAGCGCGAGGATGCGCCGCACGAAGACGTGGAACTGATAATAGCCGACGACGATACACGCGATCGCGACCAGGCCGTACACCAGCGTCGACCACAGCTCGCCGGGTTCCCGGGAGGGCCGCGTCATGTTGGCGGGCGGAATGACGGCCATCGCGCCGGCGGAGCTCGTGAGGGCCTGTGGGCCTTGGAATGTTCGCATCAGGGGCTTTTCCATTACTTTCCGTCACCAGCGCAGTGCGCTTGCTTCCACCAACGCCGCTGCCAGCCCACCGATGACGGTAACGATGACAGGGGCAGGGATTTTACGCGAAGGCGACCACGCCTGAGCTGCACCGCTCTGTGAAGAATCCTGAAGATGCCTCATGGCGAGCGAAGCAGTTGTTGCAGGGGAACGACAGGGTTCCATGGTCCAGCATGCTATGGGACAGCGGTTGAACCGGTCATGAACCGGCGGACGGCATCCCCACAGCAATTTCCACATCCTCGCCCGCCACGCGCACCGCATAGGTTCCCAGCGGCGCCACCGCGGGAGCCGCGATCGCCGCCCCGGTGCGACAGTCAAACGATCCGCCGTGCAAGGGACAGATGAGCCTCGTCCTGCGCAACCGTCCCTCGCTCAGCTTCGCGTACGCATGCGTGCAGACATTGTCCACCGCGAACCATCCCTCGCGCGTATGGCACAGCACGATGTTGCACGAGCCGACGGTGACCTCGAGCATCTTTCCTGTGGGCACGTCAGTAATGCGGGCGACCCGCACGAAGGTGCTCTCGCTCATGACGATTGGACGGGACGCTGGCACGGCGCGGCGGCCGCAGCGGCTATGGTCGCATCGGCCGTGATGGGTTGCCGGGCTGCGAGAATCAGAGGCCGCCGATGGCGGCCACCTGCGCGCCATTGGGGCTTCCCAGCCCGGTGCAGGCATCCCAGCCGGCAGCGGCTGCGAAGCCGCCGTTGTTTCCCTGGGTGATGTCGCGCAACGCGGAGGGCTGGCCGTAGAGCGCGGGGTTCACGAATCCCGCCGGATGTCCCGTCAGTGCGTTGATGCGCGCGAGGAGGCCCGCCCACAGGGGCGCGACCGCGCTCGTGCCGCCATAGACGGTGCTCGTTCCGTCCACCAACACCGCATAGCCGGTCTGTGGATCCGCGTCAGCAGATACATCGGGGACACCGCGGTTGGCGAGGGGTGTCCGGTTACCCTCCGCGTCGGTGGTGTCCAGACCTTTCTGCCAGGTGGGCAGGGCAAAGACAGTACTGACGCCGCCCCCGCTCGCGCCGCTGGTCGGATCGCCGTCGTTCCATACGACCTCATTGGCGATGACCGTGCCATTGGCCTGGAGGCTGGTGCCCCCACAGGCAAGCGCGTACGAGCTGGAAGCCGGAAAATCGACGTGATTGGCGCCGTCACCCGCGCCATCAGTGGAGCCACTGTCGCCCGAAGCGACACACACGGTGATGCCCATCGCGGCCGCGGACTGAAATGCCTGGTCCATGACGGTCATCGCCTGTTGGGTCCACGTCGACTCCGGGCCGCCCCAGCTGATGGAGATCACGGACGGCTTGCGCACATCGTCGTGAATGGCGGTCGTAATCGCATCGAGAAAGCCCGCGTCCGTGTTGGGAGCGAAGTACACCGCAATGGCCGCGGCCGGCGCGATCGCACCCGCCACTTCGATATCCAACATGACCTCGCCATCCGGCCCGTTCGGGTCGCCGGTGGGCTGATTCGTGCCCTGATCCACCGACACCGCCGTGACGGCCGGCGCCTGCAGGCCGAGTCCGCTGAAGTACGTCTGGATGTCCTGTGGCCGGTAGCCGCCGCCGAGCTCGATGAGCGCGATGCATTCGCCCGCGCCGTCGCCCTGCGGGAAGTCATAGAGCGCGGCGAGCTGCACCGGGGTGAACGATGCCGCCCCGGCGCGGGCCGGCCGTGAGCGGCGCCGGGTGGCGGATGACTTCATGCGAAAGTGCGCCCGCGCCTGCGGACGGTCGTCGAGACCCAGGACCGCCTCGATGATGCCGTCGAGCTCCGCGGGAATCTGGATGGGCCCTGACCTTCCGCGGTACGTGCCGCCGGGGTGCGAGCAATGTTGCAGCTCCACCCCGAAGGCGTCATTGAATTGCGCAACCGTGCCGGTCAACACCAGGATGCGACGCCCCGCGTGCTCCTGCACCACGGCGAGTCCGTGCGCTTCGGCAAATTCCCGTACGGCGTCGAGATCCGCCCGGCTGGCGCCATGGCGCCGCGCAAATTCGGCGCGGGACAGATGACCGGCGGAGCGATCGGCGCGCGCGAGCTGGTGCATGCGATCCTGCAGGCCCTGGCGGTCGAGCGGCCGGACGACGACGGTGACTTCCAGCCGCTCGGCGGGATCCGCAGGCCCCAGCGCGCGGGAATCCGGCAGCGGGCTGCGCTCGCTTCCCCTGAGTGGACGTCTGGCCATGAGCCTTCCTCCTCTGCGGTACGGTGTCCGGGGATACCTTAGCTCCGGCCCGGGCATCTGGCCAGAGATGTCTCGCGGTGCAGACAGGAGCGTCTGCGCCGGTGGCGGCCGGCCGGTCGTTGCTAGGCGGCGCCGCTGATCTGCCTGCCCGCCTGGCGGTCGAAGCGGCTGTTGGCGAAGACCGAGCAGATCGAGACGGCCGTGACCACCCAGAACGCCGCGGAGAAATCCACGAAGCCGGGCACGGAGCGCCCGGTCAGCTCCGTGGAGAGGTGCAGCGCGGCCGCCGCCGTACAGATCCCGAACGACAGCGTGAGCTGCTGGAAGGTCGAGTAAAAGGCGTTGGCGCTGCTCATGCGCTCGGCTGCGATCTCGTCGAAGGCGATCGTGTTGTAGGCCGTGAACTGGAACGACATCAGGAAGCCCGACACGATGAGCACGGCGAAGATCAGCGGGAAGGGCCAACCGGGGCGGAAGAGCCCGCACACAGCATAGGAGCACGCCGCGATGACTCCGATGAAAGTCAGGCTGGTTCGAAAGCCCCACCGGCGCAGGATGGGCCCGACGAACCCCTTCATCGCCACGGTGCCGAGCGCGGTGCCGAGCGTGATCAGGCCGCTCTTCGCGGCGTTGAGGCCGAAGGCGAGCTGCATCATGAGCGGCAACAGGAAAGGCTGCGCGCCTTGAGTGATGCGGGTCAGCGAGCCGCCGATGAACGAGAGCCGGAAGGTCGGGATGGAGAGCAGCGACAGGTCGAGCACGGGGTGCGGGGCACGGCGCGCGTACCACACATAGAGAAGCCCGGATACGACAGCCGTCGCGAGCAGAGGCGCGGCGATGCGCAGCGGCACTCCATGACCCCAGGTCTCGAAGCCGAAGAGCGCGGCGGACAAGGCGATGCCCGCCAGGACGAACCCGGGTAAATCGAACGGACGGCGAACAATCTCGCGAAAATCGGGGATGAAACGGCCGACCAGAACCACTCCCGCGATGCCAATGGGCAGGTTGATCCGGAAGATCCAGCGCCAGTGCAGATACGTGACGATGAAGCCGCCGATCGGCGGCCCGGAGATCTGACCGGCGAGGCCCGGCATGAGCATCCACGAATACGCGGCCAGCAGGTCACGTTTGGATACGGTGCGCAGCAGCACGAGTCTGCCGACCGGAACCATCATGGCGCCGCCGATTCCCTGCGCGAAGCGCGACGCCACCATGACGGGCAGGGTCGGCGCCACGGCGCAGAGCAGCGACCCCACCGTGAACACGGCGATTGCCGCGCGGAACACGTTCCTGGCGCCCCAACGGTCGGCAGCGTGTCCCGACGCCGGAACGAAAAGAGCGAGGGCGAGCAGATAGGCGGTGAGCGCCACGCTCATTTGCGGCGCCCGCACGTGAAAGTCCTGCGCCATGGTCGGGAGCGCCGTAGTCAGTACCGTCGCATCGAGGTTCTCCATGAAGAGTCCCGAGGCGATGATGAGGGCGATGAGGCGGTAACTGGCGGCCGGCGTATCGTCGGCCGGGGCTGCGCGAGCGTCCTCTCCTTCCATCGTCCGCCTAGCGATCGCGTGCGATCGCGTCCGCGACTCGCTCGGCAATCGCCAGGGACGCCGTCAGGCCGGGCGACTCCATTCCGTACAGATTGACCAGCCCCGGCACGCCGTGCGCCTCCGGTCCCTGGATGAGGAAGTCCACCCCGGGGCCGCCCGGATGCCTCAGTTGGGGCCGAATCCCGGCATAACCCGGGAGCAGTGCGCCGTCGGGCAGACCCGGCCAGTAGCTGCGGATCACGCTGTAGAAGCGCTCGCCGCGGGCCGGATCGACGCTGTAATCCAACTTCTCCACCCACTCGACGTCCGGACCGAACCTGGCCTGACCGGCGAGGTCGAGCGTCAGATGCACGCCGAGGCCGCCGGGAACCGGAATCGGATAAATGAGACGCCGGAACGGCGACTTGCCCTGCAGCACGAAGTAACAGCCCTTGGCATAGACGGCGGACGGGATGCTCGCCGCGGGAATGCCTTCGAGCCGCCGCGCCAACTGCTGGGCGTGCAGGCCCGCGCTGTTGATGACGACCCGCGCGGAAATTTCGACGACATCGTCCCGGCCCGCCTCGAGATGAATGCCGTCGCGGTCGCAGCGGCCGCGCCTCACGGGCGCTCGCAAGGCGACCGTGCCGCCCGCGTCCTCCAGGTCTGCCTGCAGTGCGAGCATCAGCCCATGACTGTCGATGATGCCGGTGGAAGGCGAGAGCAGAGCGGCTACGCAGTGAAGCGCCGGCTCCAAGCCTTTCGCCTCATCCGCTGTGAGCCACTGCAAGTCATGCACGCCGTTGGCGCGGGCGGTCGCCCCGATCTTCTGCAGGGTCTTCACCTGCTCCTGATCCGCGGCGACGATCAGCTTGCCGCAGCGCCGATGCGCGACGCCGCGTGCCTCGCAGTAGGCATAGAGAAGAGGCTTGCCCGCGACGCAGAGAGTCGCCTTGGCCGAGCCGGGCGTGTAATAGATCCCGGCGTGAATGACCTCGCTGTTGCGGGAGCTGGTGCCCGTGCCGATGGCCTCTTCGGCCTCGAGCACGAGGGTCTCGCGACCCCGCAGCGCCAGCGCGCGCGCGATCGCAAGGCCGACGACGCCGGCGCCGATGACGACGCAATCGATTTTTTCCGCCATCTTCAATGCATCGCCGTGGCGCGATGCAGGTCGTCTTTACGGTGGTGCAGGAGCGTCTCGCGCATGCCTGTTTGAAGGATACCTGCTTGGCGAGCGGGTCGCCATCGAGCCCCGGATTCCGGCCCGGCTCACGTGCCGCGGCTGGGCCGCCGCTTCGGCCTGCCGCGGGGCGGTCTCATTTCAATTGGATCACGATGGCGTGCCGCGGGCGGTCCGAGAGGCCCTCTTCGCTGTGGATGGTGCCTTTGGCGGCGAAGGTCACGGAGCCTGCCTGGTAGCTGCCCGTGCTGCTGGCGCCGTGCAGCGGGAATGTCCGTATCGTTCCGCCCGCAAGGGTGACGATCACTGAATCGCGGTAATGCTCGTGCATCGGCGCGCGATATCCCTTGGGCCACGTCACGTCCCAGACGACAACCCGAGCGTTTTCCAGGACCTTGACCGCGCCCTGACGTGGAAATGCCGGGGGATAATGGTGCAGACTCCGAGCGGCGGCCAGAGCACCCATCCCGGCAGCTCCCGCGATGGCGATGCCGATCGCGATGAGACGCAACTTGAAGGTCATGACCGGTCTCCCGTCACTTGCTATCGTTGACAGACTACATCCGTCCAATGGCGTGCAGATAGGGGGTTGACCCGGGTGGAATCGAGCGAAGTCTGGAACGCAGAGAATCGCAGCGTGGTCATCGCGAGCTTCCTGGGATGGATGCTCGATGCATTCGACTTCTTTCTCGTCGTATTCGTGCTGCGCCACCTGGCGAGCGATTTCGGGACTGACGTCACCGGGGCGACGCTGGGGATCAGCATCACTCTGGCGATGCGGCCCCTGGGGGCTTTCCTCTTCGGGCGCTTCGGCGACCGCTATGGCCGCCGGCCGGCGCTGATGGCGAGCATCCTGTTGTATTCGGCCATGGAGCTCGCGACCGCGTTCTCGCCGTCGCTGCGGGTATTCATCGTGCTGCGCGCGCTCTACGGTGTGGCGATGGGCGGTGAATGGGGCATTGGCGCCTCGCTGGCATTCGAGAGCGTCCCCGTCAGATCCCGCGGCCTGGTCTCGGGGATTCTGCAGGCCGGCTATCCCTGCGGGTACCTGCTCGCGGCGGTGGTGTTCGGCCTGCTGTTCGATCGCATCGGCTGGCGCGGCATGTTCGTGGTGGGCGCGGCGCCGGCTCTCCTGGTGCTGTACATCTTCAGCAAAGTGCCCGAGTCGCGGACCTGGACGGCCGCCCGTGGACAGACTGTAAAGCGCGGCCTGATCGCCGGCCTGCGCGGGCAGTGGCTGCTGGCGGGCTATGCGATCGTCCTGATGACCTGCTTCAACTTCTTCAGCCATGGGACGCAGGATCTCTATCCGACCATGCTCGGCGCGCAGCGCGGCTTCTCCGCCGGCACGATCTCCTGGATCGCCGTCGTCTACAACATCGGGGCGATCCTGGGCGGAATATTCTTCGGCTCGCTGTCGAGCCGATTGGGCCGCAGACGCGCGATCGCGCTCGCGGCGGCACTGTCGCTGGTCGTGCTGCCTTTCTGGGCGTATTCGATCACCCCGGTGGCGCTCGCGGTCGCGGCGTTCGCGATGCAGTTCATGGTCCAGGGCGCGTGGGGCGTCGTGCCCGTGCACCTCAACGAGCTGTCACCGGAGGGTATGCGCGCAACCTTCCCGGGCGTGGTGTATCAGCTCGGCAACCTCCTGGCCTCCTTCAACGCCACACTGCAG
>Ga0134126_10009361_pt1 | contig 12344 bp, 10 predicted proteins | sample KB31752_FD_96881 | JGI IMG/M metagenome (GOLD analysis project Ga0134126, IMG submission 96881) | Terrestrial soil microbial communities with excess Nitrogen fertilizer from Kellogg Biological Station, Michigan, USA - KB3-175-2 | ecosystem: Environmental > Terrestrial > Soil > Unclassified ...
ACCTTGTGAACGGTCGAGAGCGGTAGCAGCTTCGGCGTCAGTTCCTCGATCAGCTTGGGCGACTGCTTGCCGACTATCGCCAGCACGGCGTCGAGCTCGGCGCGGCCGAACAGGCTTTCGACATTCGCCTTCACCACCCGCTCGAAATGCGTCGCCAGCACCACGGCGGCGTCGAACACGGTGTGACCCGAGGCGCGCGCCTGTTCCGCCATCGCCGGCGCGATCCACACCGCGGGGCGGCCGAACACCGGATCGCGCGTCTTGATGCCCTGAATCTCGCCGATCAGCTTGTCGGACGGAATCGCGAGGAGCCGGTCGGGATAAATCTCGCCGGCGGCGCGTTCGACGCCGTAGACCATGATGCGGTACGCCGCGGGCCCGAGATCCGGGTTGTCGCGCACATGAACCACCGGCACCAGGAAGCCGAATTCGCGCGACACCTGCTTGCGCACCGCGCGCAGGCGACGCAGCAGGCTGCCGTTCTTTTCCTTGTCGACGAGGCCGACGAGGCGATAGCCGATCTCGACCTCGAGCGGCTCGACCAGCTCCACGACGCCGACATCGAGTTCTTCGTTCTCGGCCGGCGCCACGACCGGCGCCACCGCGCTTTTCGCCGCGGCCTCGGCCTGACGCCGCAGCCACCAGCCGGTGCCGCCGAGCGCCGCGCCGAAAAACAGGAACGGCAGATGCGGCATGCCCGGCACGATGCCGAACAGCGCGACGATGCCCGCGGCGATCCACCATACTTTGGGATATGCCGAAAGCTGCGCGATTACTTCGCGGCCGACATCGCGGTCGGTCGAGACGCGGCTGACCACGAGGCCGGCGGCGATCGAGATGACCAGCGCCGGAATCTGCGCGACGAGACCGTCGCCGATGGTGAGGAGCGTATAGTTCTGCGCCGCCTCGGCGAGGCTCATCCCGTGCTGCCACGCGCCGACGACCAGCCCGCCGATCAGATTGATGAACAGGATCATAATGGCGGCGATGGCGTCGCCACGGACGAATTTGCTGGCGCCGTCCATCGCGCCGAAGAAATCCGCCTCGTGCGCGACTTCGCGGCGGCGCTGCGTCGCGGTTTCCTGATTGATGAGGCCGGCATTGAGATCGGCGTCGATGGCCATCTGCTTGCCGGGCATGCCGTCGAGGGCGAAGCGCGCCGCGACCTCGGCGATGCGGCCCGAGCCTTTGGTGATGACGACGAAATTGATGATGATGAGAATGGCGAAGACGATGATGCCGACGGCGTAGTTGCCGCCGACCACGAACGTGCCGAACGATTCGATGACGCGGCCGGCCGCGCCCGGTCCCTGATAGCCGTCGAGCAGGATGACCCGCGCCGCCGCGACATTGAGCGACAGGCGCATCAGCGTCGTGGTCAGCAGCAACGTCGGGAACGAGGCAAATTCCGTCGCCTTCACGGTGTAAAGCGCGGCGAGCAGAATCATCAGCCCGAAACAGATATTGAAGGTGAAGCACAGATCGAGCGCGAAGGGCGGCAGCGGCACCACCAGCATCGCCAGAATCAGGACGAACGCCGCCGGCGCCGCGAGCTGCGGCAGGTGACGCCGCCATGACAGGCTGGCGGCGACCGGCGACGGGGCGGTCTGAACGGTCACGTCAGCATGCCGGCGAAGCCGCCCCAGATATGCACGGCGAACCGCTCAAGCGCGCGCAGCAGCCACGGCCCCAGAACCGCCAGCACCAGCGCGGTGCCGAGAAATTTCGGCACGAAGCTCAGCGTCATTTCGTTGATCTGCGTCAGCGCCTGAAACAGGCTGATCACGAGGCCGATCGCCATCACCACCGCGAGGAACGGCCCCGCGACCATCACCGTGGTAAGAAGCGCCCCGTTAACCGCCGCCGACATCGGATCCACAGGCCGGCCTCCTCACTTGATGCGCTTGGCCCGCTCGAGCTGGCTGACCACCTCGACAAAACGCAGGCCGAGCTTTTCCTCGTTGACCACCACCACTTCGCCGCGCCCGATCAGCACGCCGTTGACGCGCACGTCGAGCGGCGCGCCGGGGCCGCGATCCAGCTCGACCACCGAGCCGCGGCCGAGCCGCATGACGTCGCGAATCGGCAATTCGGTGCGGCCCAGCTCGACCGACAGTTTCAGCGGAATGTCGAGCACGAGATCGAGCTTGCCGGGATCGGCGGCGCGGTCGTCGCCGTTGGCGGCGCCGCCCTGCAGCGCCAGATTCTCGAACGGCGAATCCTGCGGCGCGAGGTTTCCCCCCTTGTCCAGCTGCTGCACCGCCTCATCCGCCATGTGCTCTGCTCCGTGCGTTCAATTGCTTCGGCAGTTTCTGTTCGTCGGGCGCGATCGGCCCGTCGATGCGCACCGCGCTCTTGGCGCCGAACCGGCCCCAGCGGCCGCGGAACAGCGGGACCCCTTCGGCTTCGATCACCACGCTTTGCGGCCGCTCGATCTCGAAAACATCGCCGGGACTGAGTTCCAGGAGGTCGTGCACCGACATCTCGACCTCGGCCAGTTCGACACGCAGCGGCATCACCACCTGTTCGACGCCCGCCTTGATCTGCTCGAACCAGTGGCTGTCGGGCTCGGCGTTTTCCGCCGCGACCGCCGACGTCAGCCGCTCCTGAATCGGACTCAGCATCGCCATCGGGATCGCGATGGTGAGCGTGCCTTCGCCGTTATCGACCTTGATCTGAAACGTGGTGACGATGACCTGTTCGCCGGCGCCGGTGAATCCCGCGAATTGCGGATTGAATTCCTGGCGCAGGATTTCCGGATGAAATTCGGCGACACGCTGCCACGCGCCCGCGAATTGCTCGAGCACGATGGACACGATCCGCGACATAACCTTCTGCTCGACGGTGGTGAAGTCGCGCTGGATCTTGGTGACGGGAAAGCGACCATTGCCCCCGAAGCGGCTTTCCACGGTCGAGATGACCAGCGGCGCGTCGATGGCCACCATCATCGTGCCGCGCAGCGGCCGCAGCCCGACCAGCACCATGTAGGTCGGCGTCGTCAGCCGCTCGATCAGCTCGAAATGCTTGACCAGCGAGACGACGCCCGAATCGACCTGGACGCTCTTGCGCAAATGATGGAACAGCGCGACGCGCAGCGAACGAGAGAACCGATCGTTGATGACGTCGAGTGTCGGCAGCCGGGTCGGCCCGGCCTGATCCTGAGCCGACAGGTCGAAGGGACGCACATTCGGCGTTGCCGTTGGCTCGGGTTGCGGGGCGGCGTCAGACATAGATGCTCACCCCGGAGCGCGCGGCATCGGCATTGTCGATGGCGGCGGGCGCGATGGAGGACGGCGCGTAAAAGGCGCGGCGCGGCGACGGCGCGTCGCCGTCATAACCGCCCTGCTGCGCCGTGGCGGCGTCGCCGCCGACCCAGGCGCCGGCGAGATTGAATCCGGCGCCCGCGAGATCGGCGCGCAACTGGTCGATCGCCTGGCTGACGGCGGCCTGCACCTGGGGCTGCGCCGACGCGAACCAGGTCGAAACATCATGGCCTTGAACGGCGACGCGAACCGTCAGGTCGCCAAGCTGCGGCGGCTGAAGCTGGAGCGTCGCTTCCTGGTGCCCGTTGGCGATCATCCCGATGACGCGCTGCGCCACGGCGTTGGCGAAGGCGTCGGGATTCGCGATTCCGGTCGAGGGCGCGGCATCGGCCGGAGATGGCGTCGCATCGGCGAGACGCGGCGCGGTCGCGCCTGCCGGGCCGTCGACCGCGACGACATCCGCGGCGGCCGGCGCGCGCGGCGGCGACGCTTCCTGCGGCATGGACGGCGACAGAATCAAGGCGCCCGCGATATCGCCGCGACTATCCGTGACTTGCGGCGAGGGTGGCTGTTGCGGCGGCGGCGCGTCGGGTGCGGCCGGCGCAACCACAGCCGCAACATTGCCGCTATCGTCGTTCCCGCTCTGCGCCGCGAGAGATTGACTGGAACCGCCGCTGCTTCCGGCCGACGGCGGTGCAGGCGGTGGTGTCATCCGGGGCGCCGGCGGCTGCGCCTGAAGCGGCGTTCCGTCGGGAAGCGCCGTCAGATCCGGCGCCGGGACGGGCGCAAGGGCGGAAGCGGGCGCGGCGCCGTTGCCACGCGCCGGATCGGACGCCGTCACATTTGCCGTCAGGACCGGCGCCATGTCGCTGGACGGCGGCGCATTGCCAGGGCGTTGCGGCGGCGTGACCGCGGCGCCCGCGGCAAGCGCGGCATTTGCCGACAACGCGACGATGCCGTTCGGCGACGGTGACGGGCCACCGTTCGGCGCGGCCGACGATGCGTCTGGCGTCGCCATCGTTACCGTCGGCGACGGCGCGGCATTGACGCCGCCCGCCTGATCCGAGGCGCCGGAAGCCGACGACGGCGTCAGCGGCGCGGCGGGAACCGGATTTGGCGCGATAGCGACGAAGGATGCGGCGATGGCCGACGATGCGTCACCCGGCGGGTCGTCGCGCGGCGCTTTCCGGACGCTTCCGCCGCCGGCCGGCCCTGCCGTTGTCGTTCCGTCGGTTCCGTTCACGCCGGTTTGCGCATCGGCCAGGCCGGCGACAAGCGGCGTGGTTGGGATGACAGTCGGCACGGCAGCGTCGGGGGCGGGCGTCGATGCCGGAGCCTGATTTTGCGGCGGCGTCACCACGACGGCGACGGCGATGGTGGCGGGCTGAACCGTACTCGGCTGAACTGGACTGGGCGGCGCCGTTGCCGCGACGGCGACATTGCCGGCGTTCGGCGCACCCGATTCGTCGCCGGTCGGCGGCGCGCCGTTCGCGGTTGCCGCCTGGCCGGAATCGCCCTGACCCGCCGACGCCCCATTGGGATCGGCCGCGCCGTCGCCCGCGCCCGCCGCGCCACCGGACGAACCGATGGCGAGATTCATCGCGGCAGCGAAAGCGCCGTCGCCCGCGCCCGCGTCGGACGGACGCGCGCCGGCGCCCGCGGCGGCTTCGACGCCGCTTCTCGCTCCGACATTGCGCACCGCGTTCGACAAATTCCCGCTCCGCTACGCGACCAGATCCTGCGTATTGACGCGCAGGTTGATCTTGCCTTCTGCTTCGAGCGCCTGCGCCGCCGCCAGAATCTGACGCTGCGCCGCTTCGACTTCCGACAGCCGCATCGGCCCCTTGGTTTCGATCTCTTCCTTGAGCGAGTCCGCCTGGCGCTGCGACATGTTGCGGAAAATCTTCTCGCGCAGATTTTCGTCGACGCCCTTGAGCGCCGGCACCAGCAGGTTCTGGTCGATCTCGCGCAACAGCGATTGCAGGCTGCGGTCCTCGACATCGACCAGATCGGCGAACACGAACATGTTGTCGTAGATGCGCTGCGCCAGTTCGGCGTCGAACTGCTTGATGGCGTTCAGCATGTTCTGCGAGCGGCTGCCGTCGAAGTGGTTGAGGATTTCGGCCGCCGCCTTGACGCCGCCGACATTGTTGAGCCGCACCTGCGGCGTGTCGCCGACCAGTTGATCCTGAAGCGCCTCGTTCAGTTCCTGGATCGCGGTCGGCGGGATCATGTCGAGCGTCGCGAGGCGCGGAACCACCTGTTCGACCAGCTCGTCGGGCAGATGCCGGACCACCTCGATGGCCTGTTCCGCCTCCATATAGGCGAGGATCATGGCGACGATCTGGGGATGTTCGCCCTCGATCATTTCCGCGACCGCGCGCGGGTCCTGCCACTTCACCGCCTCGATGCCGGCGGAATCGCCGCCATGCATCAGACGCTCGAGCAGCCCCGCGGCGCGTTTCTCGCCGAGCGCCTCGGTCAGCGCGCCGCGCAGATATTCCTCGGCGCCGAAACCGGCATTCGGTTCGGTCATCATGCTGGCGAATTCGTGAAACACGGTTTCCGCCGAGCCTTTCGCGACTTTCGGCAGGCGCGCCATCGCGCTGGCGAGGCGGTTGATCTCGCGCGGCTGCAAATGCTTGATGACTTCGGCGGCCTCTTTTTGACCGACCAGGGTCATCAGAATCGCGGCCTTCTCGATGTCGGTCAGTTCACCGCTGCTGGCTTCCGGGGACGCCACTGCTGATCCACTCCTTGATTACCTGGGCCGTGCGCCCGGGGTCGTTTGCGACAATCTTGCGCACCGCGCCGACATCGACCGCGAACGCGGAAGCGGCGGGCGATCCGACGAACTCGCCCATTTCGTGCGGACGGGGCGACAGGTCCTCGATCGCGTCGTGGCTCGGCATCGGCCGCGACCGCAGCCAGCGCAACAGCGGGAACACGCCGCCGAACAGCGCGAGAAGCCCCGCGATCGCCAGCGCGACGTTCTGCACCGCGAGCTGGATCCATGCCTGTTTCATCAGCGGCACGGGCGAGGACGGAATCACCGCCGCCTTGTTGAACGGCATGTCGATCACGGTGACGTCATGCCGCGCGCCGGCGCCGATCACGGATTCGACCAGTTTTTTGATCGAGTTCATGCGTTCGGCCGGAAGCGGCGCGCCGGTCGCGTTGTTGATGAGGACCGCGACCGAAATTCCGTGCAGTTTCCATGGCGCGTCGGTCAGGTACTGCACCGTCTTGTCGATATCGTAGTTGGTGATGGCGTGGCTCTCGCGCGGGCCGGACGGCTTCTCCGGCGTCTTGGCCTCGGTCTCGCCCGGCTGCTGCCCTGGCGGCGGCGGCACGGCGGCCTTCTCGGGCGGGGCCGCGGTGCTCGCGGTCGGCGTTTCCGGCGGGCGGTTCGACATTGCGCCGGGAACGCCGCCGGCCGCGGCGGCGGCCGCTTCGCCTTCGCGGATGGTCTGGTCCTGGCTCAGAACATGCGCCTGACCGTAGCGGACCAGGCTTTGCTTCGACTGGGCGAAGTCGATGTCGGTGTCGACCGAGACCCGATAATTGCCCTGCCCCACCACCGGCATCAGCAGATCGTCGATCAGTCGCGCGTAGCGGGTATTGATCTGCTCGACGATCGCGAGCTGACCCGGGATCGCCTGCACGTCGTTGCCGTCGGTCGCGCCGCTGAGCACCTTGCCGTCCTGATCGACCACCGTGACGTGATCGCGATCGAGTCCCGGCACCGCCGACGCGACCAGGCCGACGACGCCCGCGACCTGCGCGCCCGACATGCGCGCGCCCGGCGCCATGCGCAACAGAACGGACGCGCTCGGTTTCGGCTCGTCGGCGAGAAAGCCCGTGCGCTTCGGCAGCGCCAGCGTCACCTGCGCCGACAGCACGCCGTCGAGCCCGCCGACGGTGTGCGAGAGATTGGCCTCGAGGCCGCGCACGTAATGCACCTGCTCGACGAACGGGCTGACGCCCAGCGCCTCGTTGTCGAGAAGGCCCCAATTGTCGCTGTCCGTTTTGGGCACGCCGCGCGCCGCGAGCTGGAGCCGCGCCTGACCCAGTTGTCCGCTCGGCACCAGGATGACCCGGCCGCCTTCGGCGATCTGGTAGGGGATATTGAGCTTTTGCAGTTCGGCGAGCGCGCGGCCGCCCTGTTCGCCACTGAGCCCGGCATAGAGCACGGAATAGGCGGGATCGCGCGACCACAGGAAAATCAGCGCCACGAACGTCACGGCCAGCGCGGCGCCGCCGAGCACGGCGACGCGACGATTGGCGGCCAGAGCGGTTCGCGCCCGCGCACCGATCGATTTCGCGAAATCCGCGTCGAGTACCGCCACTAAATTCCCCACTCCCCACCGGGACGGCAAAACCGGAACCCGGCGCGCGCGCCGCGCCGAACTCCGGAAACCCGTCCCCACCGCGCCACGATCGCGGCCAAGCTCATTCCCGCGTCACCACCCAACCGAACCCACCCGGCCGAAGCGCGGCCCCTGCCAACATCACCAGCCGACTCCGTTCGCGCCGCGCGGCTACACCTGCATGTTCATCACGCTGCTGTAGGCGTCGGTGACGCGATCGCGGACGGTAACGGCGGTCTGAAACGCGAGATTGGCTTTTTCCAGCGAGATCATGACGCTCGACAGCGGCACGGAATGATTCCCCGACGCATAGGACGCGGCCTGTCCGCTGGCGACCGCGATCTGATCGTTGACGCGGTCGATCGCCGTCTTGAGCGTATCGGTGAAGGAGACTTTGGGTTTGTCGCCGCCGATGGCGGTCGTGATGGTCGGCTCGCTCGCCTCCGAGCCGAGACTCGAAAGCTCCGACAGCACCGCGCCGGCAATCGGAATGACAGGAATCATCGCGGCCTCCGTTGCGGCGCGTGGCTGACGGCGTGGCGGTTCAGGTGGCGGCGATGCTCGAGAAATACGAGGCGGGCGAACGATTCGCCGAGTTCCTCCGACATTTCCGCGAGATCCATTTCGATCCGCACCGTGTCGTCCGGCTGGCCCGGAACGCAATTCGCGACCCGGCCCGCCAGCACGATCGGTTCGCGGAAAATTTCGTGGAAATAGATTTTCGCCAGCAGCCACGTATCGACCGCGAGCGGCCGCGGCTGGGTCCAGCGCAACTGGTTGAGCCCGAGTTCGATCGGGCGCGGATCGGGCACCGTGAGGTCGCGATACGACAGCCGCGCCAGCATCTCGACCACCATGTCGAGCTTGACCCGCAGGGGCAGGAGCGCGTCGGCGAGAACTTCGTCCTCGACCGGCGGCGCGCCGAGATCGGCGGTCTTGAGCAACGTGCGCAGAATTCCGCCATTGGAGCGCTCCATCCGGTCGAGCAGCGCGTCCGTCGGCGGCCCGGCCAGCGGCTCCCACTCCACCGGCAGCGTCAGCGCCAACGAGAAGGTCGGCCGGTCGGCGGGCGCGGGACGATGCGGCCGGAGGGCGGCGGCGGTCTGGATCGGCCCTTCCGAGCCCAACTGTTTCATCGACTTGCTTCCGGTTCCTTGACCGACATATTGACGAAATTCGGTAATTTGTCGAACGATAACACAATGGCTGGTGGAGGGGCAAGGAGTCGCATACCGCGACTCGGGGTTGTGGCGACAAAAAAGGGGTGCTCCGGAGAGCACCCCTCAGTTGGAGGAGGAACGCCTGGACGGCGGCGGGGCTTACTGGACGGCCTCGCCGTGGAGGGCGAGGTCCAGCCCCTCCAGCTCTTCATCCGCCGTGACCCGCAAGCCCACGACCACGTCGATGAGCTTCAGCAGGATCAGGCTGACGATCACGTCGTAGACGATCACGATCACAACGCCTTCGAGCTGGTACCAGAGCTGGATGGCGTTGCCTTCGATGAGGCCCGCGGTGCCGCCGTACTGGCTGATCGCGAACACGCCGGTGAGCAGCGCGCCTGCCGCGCCGCCGACGGCGTGGACGCCGAAACAGTCAAGCGCGTCGTCATAGCCGAAAACGTGCTTCAGTGAGGTCGCGCCGAGATAGCACGCCACGCCGGCGACCAGGCCGATCACGATCGCGCCCGCCGGGCCGACGAAGCCCGAGGCCGGGGTGATGGCGACGAGGCCCGCGACCGCGCCCGAGGCGATGCCGAGCACCGTCGGCTTGCCGCGCGCCGCCCACTCGACAAACATCCAGGTAAGGCCGGCGACCGCGGTCGCGATCTGCGTCACGGTCATGGCCATGCCAGCCTGGATCCCCGCCGTCACCGCCGAGCCGGCGTTGAAGCCGAACCAGCCGACCCACAGCAGCGCCGCGCCGATGAAGGTCAGGACGACATTGTGCGCCGGCCCCGTGCTCTTGCGCTTGCCGAGCATCAGCGCGCACATCAGACCGGCGACCCCCGCGTTGATATGCACGACGGTGCCGCCGGCGAAATCGAGGACATGGACCACGGCCTTGTCGTTGGCGCTGTTGAGGAACCCGTCGGGACCCCAGACCCAATGCGCCACCGGGGCGTAGACCAGGATCGCCCACAGGCCGATGAACCACAGCATCGCCGAGAACTTCATGCGCTCGGCGAACGCGCCCGCGATCAGCGCCGGGGTAATGATCGCGAAGGTCATCTGGAAGCACGCATAGACCGATTCGGGAATGGTCGGCGCCAGCCCGTTCGGATTGTTGATGCCGGTCGAGATGTCGCTGAGCATGTCCTGGAAGAAGGCTCGACTGAGACCGCCGACGAAGGGCGAGCCGCCGGTGAAGGACAGGCTGTAGGTCACGACGACATAGAGCACCGTGACGAGGCAGGTGATGGCGAAGCTGGTCATCACCGTGTCGCCGACGTTTTTCTTGCGCACCATGCCGCCATAGAACAGGCCGAGGCCCGGCACGGTCATCATCAGCACCAGCGCCACCGAGGTCAGCATCCAGGCTGTATCGCCGCTATTGGGCGTGCACTTGGCCTGAATCTTGGCGTCGCAGGCGGGCGGCGGCGGGGGCGCGGCGGGCTGGGCCGCGGCGGCGGGGGAAGCTGGTGGGGTCGCCGGCGCGGCGGCGGCGGGTTTGTTGTCCTGGGCCCAGGCCGAAGGCGCGGGACCGAGTGCGGGCACCAGCGCCACGCCGAGGAATAAGACCAGGCCCCCCCACAGGGCTCTTTTGGACAGACGGCTCATCTCTTGACCTCCGGATCGACTTATCGCCGCGCGGCCCGTTGGACCGCGGCATCGAAGACCGGAAATCAAGATTCGTGCCAGTGTCCGCACCCGGCATTGCACAAGGATGAGTCAGCCGGAATGATCGAAATTTGACCAGCCTATCGACTGTCGCTCAATTTTTAAGCAAAAGACCCTCCCGGGGGAACCGGGAGGGTCTTTCGAACCGCGGAAAACCGGAGCTATTTCGCCATGGCGGGCGCGCGGCGCGGCGCGACGTTGACCGGCGGCGTGGTCTCGCTCATGGTCCGCGTGACTTCCTCATCGGTCATCTTGAGCACGCGGTTAAGCACGTCGCCGCGCCACATCGGATGTGGCTTGTCGGGACGGAGCGGCGGCTGGGCCACCTTGCCGCCCTGGTCGCGATAAGCGGCGGGTGTCTTGTAGCGGGCGACATCGGCCTCGGTCATGCCGCATTTGGCGACGACTTCGGGGTCGATCCAGGCGCGCTCGTCGATCCCTTCATCATTGGTCGAGAGTTCGAGCCGCAGCCCTTCCGGCCCGCCGAAATAGATCGACTTGCAGAAACCGTGATCGAGCGGCCCGACCACGACGATCCCGTGCGAGCGGATGCGGTCGCGCATCGCGAGCAGCTTTTCCTCGCTGCCGACATTGAAAGCGACATGGTTGAGCGAGGCTTTCTCCGGCACCGGCGGATTGCTCGCCTCGACCGCGCCGGCCGGCGCCTGGACGAAGGCGATATAGGAATGTTCGTTGAGCTCGAGGAAACCGTGGAAATACCCGTTGGTGCCGTGCATCCAGTACAGCGCCTTGAGTTCGGCGCCGAGCACCTCGGTGAAGAAATCGACTTGCGCCTTCATGTCGCCGGTATTGAGGGCGAGATGGTGTACGCCGTTGGGCAGACCCATGGAATCCTCCTGAGATTTATTAGCGCCATTCTAGACCAAAGCTCCCGCTGGACAAAGCCGCGCCTTGCCGCCCGCGCCGGCGGGGCGCGGGATCGATACAAAAAACGGCCAAAAACGGCGCGGCCCCGGCGGCAAATCACGCGGGTGACACTATATTGAAGGGTATGAAGATCGGCGTTCCTCGGGAAATCAAGCAGCGCGAATATCGTGTCGGCATGACCCCCGGCGCGGTGCGCGAGGCGGTGGCGCACGGCCATGCCGTCACGGTCGAGACTGGCGCGGGCGCGGCCATCGATCTGCCCGACAGCGCCTATCGCGCGGCCGGCGCGGCGATCGCGCCCGACGCCGCTTCGGTGTGGCGCGACGCCGAGATGGTGGTGAAGGTGAAAGAGCCGCTGCAAGCCGAATACGCGCTGCTCCGCGACGGCCAGATCCTGTTCACCTATCTTCACCTCGCCGCCGACAAGCACCAGGCCGAGGCGCTGATTCAGTCAAAAACCATCGCCATCGCCTATGAGACCGTGACCGATGCGCGCGGCGGCTTGCCGTTGCTCGCGCCGATGTCGGAAGTGGCGGGCCGCATGGCGATCCAGGCCGGGGCGCGCGCGCTCGAAATCGAGATCGGCGGCCGCGGCATGCTGCTCGGCGGCGTGCCCGGCGTCGCGCCGGCGAAAGTCGCCGTGCTCGGCGGCGGCGTGGTCGGCGGCAACGCCGCCCGCATGGCGCTGGGCCTCGGCGCGCAGGTCACGGTGCTCGACAAATCGCTGCCGCGCCTCGCGCAGCTCGACACCGAATTCGGCGGCCGCGCCGTTACGCTCTACGCGACGCGCGAGGCGGTCGAGGCCAGCGTGCTCGATGCCGACCTCGTCATCGGCGCGGTGCTGGTGCCCGGCGCCGCCGCGCCCAAACTCGTGACGCGCGACATGCTGAAACGCATGAAGCGCGGCGCGGTGCTGGTCGACGTCGCGATCGACCAGGGCGGCTGTTTCGAATCCTCGCATCCGACCACGCATGACGCGCCGACGT
>Ga0134126_10009362_pt1 | contig 12344 bp, 9 predicted proteins | sample KB31752_FD_96881 | JGI IMG/M metagenome (GOLD analysis project Ga0134126, IMG submission 96881) | Terrestrial soil microbial communities with excess Nitrogen fertilizer from Kellogg Biological Station, Michigan, USA - KB3-175-2 | ecosystem: Environmental > Terrestrial > Soil > Unclassified ...
CAAGCCGCTGGTGCGGCGCGCGCAGCGACCCGAGGTGCTGGCGGGCATCGGCGGCTTTGGCGCGCTGGTGGAGCTGCCGAAGGGCTACCGCCAGCCGGTGCTGGTCGCGGGCACCGACGGCGTGGGCACCAAGCTGCGCCTGGCGATCGACACCGGCCGCCACGACACCATCGGCATCGACCTCGTGGCCATTTGCGCCAACGACGTCGGGGTGCAGGGCGCCGAGCCGCTGTTCTTCCTCGACTACTACGCCACCGGCAAGCTGCAGGTCGACGTCGCCGAAGCCGTGGTCCGCGGCATCGTCGAGGGCTGCGTGCAGGCCGGCGCGGCGCTGGTGGGCGGCGAGACCGCCGAGATGCCCGGCATGTACCACGGCGCCGACTACGACCTGGCCGGTTTCTGCGTCGGCGTCGTCGAGAAGGCGGCGATCATCGACGGCAGCAGGGTGCGCGCCGGCGATGCCATCGTCGGCCTCGATTCCTCGGGGCCGCACGCGAACGGCTACTCGCTCATCCGCAAGCTCGTGAGCATGGCCGATGCCGGACCGGGCACGCAGCTCGAGGGCCGCAGCCTGTTCGACCGTCTGCTGGCCCCGACCCGCATCTATGTGAAGCCACTGCTCGCCCTGATACGCGCCCTGCCCGTGCACGGCCTCGCCCACATCACCGGCGGCGGCCTCACCGACAACATCCCGCGCGTGCTGCCCGAGGGCACCGAGGCGCTGCTCACGCGCTCGAGCTGGCAGCGCGACCCGGTGTTCGACTGGCTGCAGCACATCGCGCGGGTCGACTCGGCCGAGATGTACCGCACCTTCAACTGCGGTATCGGCATGGTGGTGATCGTACCGGCCGCGCAGGTGCAGGCGGCGGTGCAGCTCCTCAACTCCCACGGCGAGCATGCGCAGCTGATCGGCGAGGTGCGTGCCGGCGGCCGGGGCGTCGTCATCGCCGAATGAGCGCCGCTCCGCCGCTGCGGCTGGTCGTCCTCATCTCCGGCCGCGGCAGCAACATGACCGCGATCGCCCGCGCCTGCCGCGCCGGCGAGATTCACGCCCAGATCGCGCGCGTGATCGCGGACCGCGCGGATGCCGCAGGACTTGCCAGCGCCGCCGGGCTCGGCACCGCGACCGCCGCGGTGCCACACTCCAGGGGCGAGGCGGCCGGGGATTTCGAGGCGCGGCTGGCCGACGCGATCGACGCCGCGCGCCCGGACCTGATCGCGCTCGCCGGCTTCATGCGCATCCTCTCGGCCGGCTTCGTGGCGCGCTACCTCGGGCGCATGCTGAACGTGCACCCCTCGCTCCTGCCCGCCTACCGCGGCCTCCACACCCATCGCCGCGTGCTCGCGGCCGCCGCGCGCGCGCACGGCGCCAGCGTGCACTACGTGACGCCCGAGCTCGACGCCGGGCCGGTGGTGCTGCAGTCGCGCGTGCCGGTGCGAGCCGGGGACACCGAGGCGGCACTCGCCGCACGCGTGCTGCGCACCGAGCACGTCATCTATCCGCGCGTCATCGGCTGGGTCGCGGCCGGCCGGCTGAAGTGGCACGATGGTGCGGCGTGGCTCGACGGCGCGCGCCTGGATCAGCCGATCGTGGAGGAATTCAGTGCAGCCGACACCTGAGACGCGGCGGCGGCGCGCCGCCTGCGCCATCGCCCTGGGCGCGACGCTGTGGAGCGCCGCGGCCGCCGGTGCGGATGAGCTCAAGCCCTACCAGGCGACCTACCGGGGCATCTGGCACGGCATGACGGTCGCGGTCTCGGACCTGAGGCTCGAGAACTCCGGCGACATCTGGACCTACAGCTCGAGGAGCGAAGGGCGCGGGCTCGGCCGCCTGGCCTCGGGACTCTCGCCCGACCAGACGAGCGTTGCGAAGGTGGTCGGGGACGGCATCCAGCCGCAGAGCTACCGCTCCGGCGGCGGCGATGCCCGGCACAGCATCGACCTCAAGTACGACTGGCAGACCAAGCGCCTCACCGGGAACTACGAGGGCACCAAGGTCGACCTGCCGCTGACCCCCGCGGTGCAGGACGATGGCTCGGTGCAGCTCGCCCTGATGAGCGAGCTGCTCGCCGGCAAGACGCCCGACAAGTTCCAGCTCATCGACAGGAACAGCGTGCGCGAGTACCAGTTCACGCGCGAGGGCGAGGCGACCCTGAAGACGCCGCTCGGCGATGTGCCGACCGTGATCTACCGCGCGCAGAAGAAGTACTCACCGCGCACCACGCGCTTCTGGTGCGCGCCCGGCAAGGGCTTCATCCCCATGAAGGTCGAGCAGACCAAGGGCGACGACGTGCAGTGGACGCTGCAGATCGAGAGCCTGAAGCGCTGAACGGTCAGGTCTTTGGCAGCGTCACGCCGCGCTGGCCCTGGTACTTGCCGCCGCGGTCCTTGTAGGAAGTCGAGCACACCTCGTCGGACTCGAAGAACAGCATCTGCGCCACGCCCTCATTGGCGTAGATCTTCGCCGGCAATGGTGTGGTGTTGGAGAACTCGAGCGTCACGTGACCTTCCCACTCCGGCTCCAGAGGCGTTACGTTGCACACGATGCCGCAGCGCGCATAACTGCTTTTCCCCAAACACACGACGAGCACGTTGCGCGGGATGCGGAAGTACTCCACGGTGCGCGCCAGCGCGAAGGAATTGGGCGGAATGATGCAGACCCCGCCGTCGAAGTCGACGAAGTTCTTCTGATCGAAGTTCTTGGGGTCGACGATGGTCGAGTTGATGTTGGTGAAGATCTTGAACTCGCTGGCGCAGCGCACGTCGTAGCCGTAGCTGGAAGTGCCGTACGAGACGATCCTGTGGCCGTCCGACTCCCGCACCTGCTCCGCGGCAAACGGCTCGATCATCCGGTGCTCGCGCGCCATGCGCCGGATCCAGTTGTCGGACTTGATGCTCATGCTTGTTCCGTGAGGCGCGCCGCGCCGGCCGCGGCGCGCACGTTAGCAGGTTCGCGTCGCCGGATCAGCTTTCTTCGACCACGATCTTGGGAAATACGCCGCTGCGATCGCGGGCGCGCACCGCCAGTGCCCCGGCGGTGCGCCGCGCCATCGCGAAATACGGCCGGGCGCGCGGCGAGTCGGGACTGGCGACCACCGTGGGGCGGCCGCCGTCGGCCTCCTCGCGGATGTGGGCATCGAGCGGCAGCTCGCCGAGCAGCCGCACGCCGTACTCGCGCGCCATGCGCTCACCGCCTCCGGCGCCGAAGATGTGCTCGCTGTGGCCGCAGTTGCTGCACACGTGCACGCTCATGTTCTCCACGATGCCGAGCACCGGCACCGCCACCTTCTCGAACATCTTGAGGCCCTTGCGTGCATCGGCGAGCGCGATGTCCTGGGGAGTGGTGACGATCACCGCGCCGGCCACCGGCACGCGCTGCGCGAGCGTGAGCTGGATGTCGCCGGTGCCCGGCGGCATGTCGACCACCAGGTAGTCGAGCGCGCCCCACTGCGTCTCCGACAGGAGTTGGGTCAGGGCCTGCGTCACCATCGGCCCGCGCCAGACCATCGGCTGCTCGGCGTCCACCAGGAAACCGATCGACATGGCGCTGATCCCGTGGGCGGCGAGCGGCCGCAGGTGCTTGCCGTCGGGAGAGCTCGGGCGCTGCCCGGTGAGCCCCAGCATGAGCGGCTGGCTCGGGCCGTAGATGTCGGCATCGAGCAGCCCCACCCGCGCCCCCTGGATGGCCCAGGCGAGCGCCAGGTTGACCGCCACGGTCGACTTCCCGACGCCCCCCTTGCCCGAGGCCACCGCCACGACATTGGCAATCTCCCCGAGCGGCCTGAGGTTGCGCTGCACGGCGTGCGCGCGGATGTCCGCCTCGAGCTGGACGGTGAGCGGCGCACTGATGCCGGCCGCGGCCAGCTGCCCGCGCAGTGCCGCCGTGAGCTCCTCCAGGTAGCCGCCCACCGGGTAGCCGAGCGCGATCCGCGCGGTGAGGCCGCCGCCATCGGCGCGCACCTCGCGCACCGCCTGGACCGCCGCCAGGGACTGGCCGAGGTAGGGGTCGACGTAGGCATCGAGCGCGGCGCGCGCGCTCTCCAGGGAGGATTCGGGGATCATGTTGAAACCGCAGGGTGTCCGGAGACAGATTCTAGAGGTTGGGCGCCGGGCGCGCACACGGCCGCGTTCCGTGGCCCGGCTCAAGGCTATGGCATAATCCCGCGGGTTCGAATGCCGGATGCTCCTTATTTACTATGCGGTCGCGGCCGCGTGACGCCGGCCCGGACAGATTCCGCCCTTGCCTTGCATAGTGCTCCGGCGCGGGGGGCGCGGCGGCGACGTGCAGCAGCGGCTCTCCACGGAAAGGCTGAATGAGCTTTTTCACGAACTTGCGTGCCGACCGGCTGGTGACGGAGATCCGGTCCGCGACCGATCCGTCCAGCCCGGCGACGCAGAAGTCGATCGCGCGGCTGAAGGAGGTCGGTCCCGGCGCGATCGAAGCCGTGTTCGGCGCACTGCCGGACGCCGACAAGTCGGCCACCATGGCGTTCGTGGACGTGCTGGCGAGCCTCGTCAGCCAGAAGACCTTCCCGCAGTTCATGCGCGGCCTGGTCGAGGGCAGCCCGCGGGTGATCTCCGGCATCTCCTGGGCACTCACCAGCAGCCGCAACTACCCGGCCCACATGCTGATCGAGGCACTCGCCACGCCGGGTATCCCCCGGCCCACGATCCTCGAGGTCATCGCCGCGCAGAAGACCCGCTTCACGGTACGCGAGCTGCTCAACGCCGCCTATACCCAGGAGCCGAACGAGAAGGCGGCGCTGTTCCGCATCATCTCCGAGATCGCCGACAAGAGCGCGGTGCCCGAGCTCATCGGACGCGTGCAGGGCAAGGACCCGATCGCGCGCGTGCACATCATCAATACCCTGGCGCGCTTCAACACCCCGGAAGTGCAGACCGCGCTGCAGGCGCTGCTGAAGGACCCCAACAAGCTGATCCGCGGCGCCACGCTCTCGGCGCTGCAGCGCATGGACGGGCCGATCGACATCGAGCGGGTATGCGCGCTGCTGCGCGACCCCGAGATCGACGTGCTCAACCGCGCCATCGACGTGGTCATCAAGGCCAACCACCCCGAGACCATCCGCTACCTGATCGACATCCTCAAGGACGAGAACGAGAACGCGCGCCGCGCCGCGGTCGAGGTGCTGAACGAGGTGGGCAACCCCCAGTCGGTCAAGTACCTGCTCGAGTCGCTCAAGGACAGCGACTGGTGGGTGCGCAGCCGTGCCGCGGATGCGCTCGGCAAGATCGGCGGCCCGAAGGTGATCGACGCGGTGCTGCAGCTGGTGCGCGACAAGGACGAGGACATCCGCCGCGCTGCCATCGAGATCCTCAACCAGACCAAGGACGAGCGTGCCGTCGACTCGCTCATCCAGGCGACCAAGGACACGGACTGGTGGGTGAGCGAGCGCGCCGTGGACGCGCTGGCCGAGATCGGCAGCAAGCGCGCCCTGCCGCGCCTCATGGAGATGCTGCACTCGCCGACCAGCGGCAAGGCCGCCCCGATCGTGGTGCGCGCGCTCGGCAAGCTCGGCGACAGCAAGCTGGTCGACACGCTGCTGCCGTTGGTGGCGCGCCCGGAGCGCGAGATCCGCATCGAAGCCATCCAGGCCCTGTCACGCGTGGCGGACGAGCAGCGCGCCGAGCAGGTGCGCCACGAGCTGCAGGCGCAGGTGGCCTCGCCCGACCAGACCATCTCGCGCATGGCGCAGGCCGCGGTCAGCGAGCTCGACAACCGCATGGCCGGCGTCACCGCGCTGGGGTCCGGCAGCGCCGGCGGCATCAGCGCCACGCCGCTGCCGCCGGCCGCCGCGGCCTCGGCCGCCGCGCAGGCGGGGGTGCGGCCGCCGCAGGCCGCCGCGCCGCCCGAGGTGGGCGTCAAGACCCAGGTGATCTCCGAGCAGGACCGCGCGGCGGCCGTGCGCCAGGCCGAGGCCGCCGCGCGGCTCGACATTCAGACCCTCAAGTCGGGCGACATCATCGAGGGCCGCTACAAGTACATCGATCGCATCGGCCGCGGCGCGTTCGGCACCGTGCTGCTCATGGAGGACACGGTCGTCGATGAGCGGCTGATCCTCAAGTTCCTGAATCCGAACGTGTCCGGCGACGAAGAGGTGATGAAGCGCTTCGTCCACGAGCTGCGTTACTCGCGCAAGATCACCCACAAGAACGTCATCCGCATCTACGACTTCCTCTACATCCAGGGCCTGTACGCCATCTCCATGGAGTACTTCCCCTCGCACACCCTCGGCAGCGAGGTCGTCAACGAGAAGCCGGTCGAGCTCAAACGCGCGGTGCAGTTCGGCATCGACATCTGCACCGGCATGACCGTGGCGCACCAGCAGGGCATCGTGCACCGCAACCTGAAGCCCGCCAACGTGCTCATCAATCAGGAGGGGCTGCTCAAGATCGTGGACTTCGGGGTCGCGGCGGCGCAGCGCGAGGGCGACACGCAGCTCACCAAGACCGGCTACGTGATCGGCTCGCCGAAGTACATGGCCCCCGAGCAGATCCTCGGCAAGAAGGTCGACCAGCGCGCCGACATCTACGCCCTCGGGGTGATGCTGTACGAGATGGTGACCGGCGTGCCGCCGTATTCGCGCGGCGACCACATGTCGGTCATGTACCAGCACGTGCAGGGCAAGGCCCGTGTCCCCCAGGACGTCAATCCGAACCTGCCGCCCGGGCTGTCGGATCTGGTCATGAAGGCCATGGCGGTCGACAAGAACAAGCGCTTCCAGACCATGAACGAACTGAGCCAGGCGCTCGAGCGCTACCGCAACTGACCGTCCTCCCGGCCCGCCCGCCCGGGCCGTATCGCCCCGCTCCAGCCTTCGCCTTGCTTAAGTTCGTGCGTTAGGTCAAATTTCCGACCTCAAGTTGTTGATCGCAAAGCCCCGAAGCGGCTAAACAGGGATATAGACCATGCCCTCAGGAGCAGGCGCTTGGCGCGCATCGACGCGTTTTTGAAGCTGGGCACCCAGCAGGGGTGCTCGGACGTGCATCTGGCGGTCGGGGTGCCCCCGATGCTGCGCATGCACGGCGACCTGCTGCCCATCAAATTCCGCGACCTGCGTGCCCCGGAGCTCGAGGGCTACATCGCCGAGATCCTCACCCGTTCCCAGAACGAGGTGTTCAACAAGGGCAACGACCTGGACTTCTCCTACGTGTCCTCCGAGGGCGGCCGCTTCCGCGTCAACGTGTACCGCAAGGACACCGGGGTGGGGGCCACGTTCCGCGCCATTCCCTCGGTCGTGCCGACGCTGGAGAAGCTGGCGCTGCCGGCCGTGGTCACCAAGCTGTGCGACTTTCACCAGGGCATGGTGCTCGTCACCGGCTCGACCGGCACCGGCAAGTCGACGACGCTCGCGGCCATGATCGATCACCTGAACTCGACGCGCCGCCTCAACATCATCAGCCTCGAGGACCCGATCGAGTTCGTGCATCCGAGCAAGAACAGCCAGGTCATCCAGCGCGAGCTCGGCACGCACATCCCGAGCTTCGCCGAAGGGGTGCGCGCCGCGATGCGTGAAGACCCGGACGTCATCCTGGTGGGCGAGTTGCGCGACGCCGAGACCATCTCCATGGCCATGACGGCAGCCGAGACCGGCCACCTGGTGCTGGGCACCCTGCATACCACCAGCGCGGTCAAGACCATCGACCGCATCATCGACGCACTGCCGGTCGAGGAGCGCGAGCAAACCAAGAGCTTCCTGGCGCAGAGCCTGCTGGCGGTGGTCACCCAGGTGCTGGTGAAGACCCCCGACGGCCACGGCCGCAAGGCGATCTGCGAAGTGCTCATGATGACCAAGGCGATCGCCAAGCTGATCCAGACCGAGCAGACGCACCAGATCCCGAGCCAGCTGCAGATGGGGCGCGATCTCGGCATGCAGCTGCTCGACCAGGCGCTGATGGGGGCCATCACGGCGCGCACCGTCGATCCGGACGACGCCTACAACTACGCCAGCGAGAAGCGCCAGTTCCAGAAGTTCGTGACCGACACCAGCATGCTGCCCAAGGTGGAACTCACTTCCGCACCGGGCCCGGCGACCAACTCCTCCGCCGCCTGAAGCCGCACGCATGCCGCAGGTCGACTCACTCCTGATCGAGGTGCTGGAGAAGCGCGGCTCGGACCTGCATTTCATCTCCGGCGACCCGCCGCGCATACGCCTGTACGGCGACCTGTCGGCGCTCAGGCCCGACAAGCTGGCGGCCGAGGCCGTCAAGCAGGCGCTGTACGAGATCATGCCCAAGGCGGCGCTCGAACGCTTCGAGGCCAAGGACGGCGCCGACTTCGCCTACACGCTCGAGGGCCGCGGCCGCTTCCGCGTCAACGTCATGCGCCAGCTGAACGGCATGGGGGCGGTGTTCCGCGCCATCCCTTCCAAGGCGCTGACCCTCGATGATCTGAAGATGCCCGAGGCGGTGCGGCAGATGTCCCGCGCCAACAACGGCCTGATCCTGGTGACCGGCAAGACCGGCTCGGGCAAGTCGACGACGCTCGCCGCCATGATCGATGACATCAACCGCCGCGTGAAGGGCCACATCCTCACGGTCGAGGATCCGATCGAGTTCGTGCACGAGCGCAAGAACTGTCTCATCAGCCAGCGCGAGATCGGCGTGCACAGCCAGAGCTTCGCGGCCGCGCTGCACTCGGCCCTGCGCGAGGATCCGGACGTCATCCTGGTGGGCGAGTTGCGCGACCTGGAGACCATGAGCATCGCGGTGACCGCGGCCGAGATGGGCATTCTGGTCATGGGCACGCTGCACACCAACGGCGCGGCCCAGACCGTGGACCGCATGGTCAACGTATTCCCGTCCGACAAGCAGTCGCACGTGCGCACCATGCTCTCGACCTCGCTGCGCGGGGTGGTCTCGCAGCAGCTGCTGCAGCGCGCCGACAAGCAGGGGCGCGTCGCCGCGCTGGAGATCCTGGTGAACACCCCGGCGGCCTCCAACCTCATCCGTCAGGGCAAGCTCGATCAGCTCGAGAACACCATGCAGGCCGGCGGGGCGTTCGGCATGCGCACCATGGACTCCGCCATCGAGCAGCTGCTCAATCAACGCCAGATCAGCGGTAAAGAGGCCTTCAAGAAGGCCATCAACAAGAACAAGTTCGAGGAGTACCGCGACGCCGGCTGAGGCCGCGCGCCCGGCGGCGCCAGCGCCGCCGCCAAGCTGTGTAAACTAAGGCGGATGACCCGCAAGATCTTCGTCACCACGGCGCTGCCCTACGCCAACGGCCCGCTGCACATCGGCCACATCATGGAGTACATCCAGGCCGACATCTGGGTGCGCTTCCAGAGAATGCAGGGCCACCAGCTGCACTTCGTGTGCGCCGACGACGCGCATGGCGCGCCCATCATGCTCAAGGCCGAGAGCGAAGGCGTGACGCCGCAGCAGCTGGTGACGCGCATCGCCGCCGGCCGCCGCCCGTATCTCGAGGGCTTTCACCTCAGCTTCGATCACTGGCACTCGACCGACTCGCCCGAGAACACGCAGCTGTCACAGGACGTGTACGCGCGGCTGGTCGCCGCCGGGCTGGTGTACCGCAAGTCGATCGAGCAGTTCTACGATCCGGTCAAGGGCATGTTCCTCGCCGACCGCTACATCAAGGGCGAGTGTCCGAACTGCCACTCGCCCGATCAGTACGGGGACGCGTGCGAGGTGTGCAGCACGGTGTATGCGCCGACCGACCTCATCAACCCGTACTCGACGCTCAGCGGCGCCCAGCCGGTGCTGAAGGCCTCCGAGCACTTCTTCTTCCGCCTGTCGGACCCGAAGTGCGTGGCGTTTCTCAAGGAATGGCTCGATACCCCCGGGCGGCTGCAGCCGCAGGTCGTCAACAAGGCGCGCGAGTGGCTCACCGGCAGCGGCGAGCAGGCGCTCGGCGACTGGGACATCTCGCGCGATGCGCCCTACTTCGGTATCCCGATCCCGGATGCGCCCGGCAAGTACTTCTACGTGTGGCTGGATGCGCCGATCGGCTACCTCGCAGCGCTGCAGAGCTACTTCGACAGCGGCAAGGCACGCGCCAACGGCGAGCGACGCACCTTCACGGAGTTCCTGGCCGCGGCCGATACCGAGCAGATCCACTTCATCGGCAAGGACATCATCTACTTCCACAACCTGTTCTGGCCGGCGATGCTCAAGTTCGCAGGTCCCCCGTACAAGGTTCCGGACCACGTCTACGTGCACGGCTTCCTCACCGTCTCGGGCGAGAAACTGTCCAAGTCGCGCGGCACCGGCATCAGTCCGCTGCGTTATCTGGAACTCGGCATGAACGCCGAGTGGCTGCGCTACTACCTCGCCGCCAAGCTCAATGCCAACGTCGAGGACCTCGACTTCAACCCCGACGACTTCGTGGCGCGCGTCAACAGCGACCTGGTCGGCAAGTACGTCAACATCGCCAGCCGCGCCGCGAGCTTCATCACGCGCCACTTCAACGGTCAGCTCGCCTACCAGGGCGACACCGAACAGCTGGCGGCACTCGCCGCGGCGCACGCCTTCCAGGTGCAGCAGGCCTACGAGAACCGCGAGTTCGGCAAGGCCATGCGCGACATCATGGCACTCGCCGACCGCATCAATCACGACTTTGACGCGCGCCAGCCCTGGGTGCTGGCCAAGGACCCGGCGCGCGCCGCGGAGCTGCAGGACGTGTGCTCGCGCGCCCTGCACGGCTTCAAGCTGCTGTCGGTGCTGCTGGCGCCGGTGCTGCCGCACCTGGCCGCGCACGTGGCGCTGGAGCTGTTCGGTCTCGAGCGCCGCTTCGCCTGGAGCGATGCCGCCTCCCTGCCCGAGCGCATCAACCCCTACCAGCACCTGATGACCCGCGTCGACGCCAAGATGCTCGATGCGCTCTTCGAGGCGGAGCCGCCCGCCGCGCCACCGCCCGTGCCGCGCGCCGCGAGCGCTGCTGCGCCGGCCGGGGTGGCCGCTGCGGGCGCCGTCGCGCAGATTTCCATCGACGAGTTCAAGCGCATCGACCTGCGCGTCGCCCGCATCGTCGAGGCCGAGACGGTCGCCGGAGCCGACAAGCTGCTGAAGCTGACGCTCGATCTCGGCTCGGATACCCGCACCGTGTTCGCCGGCATCAAGTCAGCCTACGAGCCGGCCGCACTCAAGGGGCGACTGACGGTGGTGGTCGCCAACCTCGCGCCACGCAAGATGAAATTCGGCGTCTCGCAGGGCATGGTGCTCGCGGCCAGCGGCGAGACGCCGGGGCTGTTCCTGCTGGCGGCTGACGCCGGCGCCACCCCCGGCATGAAGGTCAGCTGACCACCGCCACGCGCGGCGCACTCATGCACACCGCGGACCAGATCGACGCCCTGCTGCCCCAGACGCAGTGCACGCGCTGCGGCTACCCGGGCTGCCACCCGTACGCGGAAGCGCTGGCCGCGGGCGCGGCTGACCTCAACCGCTGTCCGCCGGGGGGCGCGGACACCATCGCCGCGCTCGCGCGCCTGCTCGGGCAGCCGCTGCAGCCGCTCGACCCGGAGTGCGGCGCTGCAGGTCCTGTGCTCGTGGCGCAGATCGACGAGGCCGCCTGCATCGGCTGCGCCAAGTGCCTGCCGCCGTGCCCGGTCGACGCCATCATCGGGGCGCAGAAGCAGATGCACACCGTGGTGCTGGCGCTGTGCACCGGCTGCGAGCTGTGCGTCGCGCCGTGTCCGGTCGACTGCATCACCCTGGTGCCGCGCGCGGCGCTTGCGCCGCCGCTCGCAGCGCCGGCCCCGGCCGACAACCGCACCCGCTATGCGGCGCGCAACCGGCGCCTCAGCGAGCGCGCCGCGCGCCGCGCGGCGCTGCTCAGTGAGCGCAAGCAGGCCGGGACGCCGGGCTAGCCGATGCATCCCGCCACCCGCAGGGCGATCTTCCGGCGGCTGCAGGCCGCCAACCCCGCCCCGACGACCGAACTGCTGCACACCTCACCCTTCGAGCTGCTGGTGGCGGTCATGCTCTCGGCGCACACCACCGACAAGAGCGTCAACGCCGCCACCCGCGTGCTGTTCCCCGTCGCCAACACGCCGGCCGCCATCGCCGCGCTCGGCGTCGAGGGGGTAAAGCCCTACATCAAGAGCGTCGGGCTCTACAACACCAAGGCCAAGAACCTCGTCGGCCTCGCGCAGCAGATCCTGGATCGGCACGGCGGGGCGGTGCCGGCCGAGCGCGCCGCGCTCGAGGCGCTGCCCGGGGTCGGGCGCAAGACGGCGAGCATCATCCTCAACATGGTGTTCGGCCAGGTGGAAATCGCCGTCGATACGCACATCTTCCGCGTCGCCAACCGTACCGGGCTGGCCCCCGGGCGCACGCCGCTCGCGGTCGAGGCGGGGCTGGTCGCC
>Ga0134126_10009363_pt1 | contig 12344 bp, 5 predicted proteins | sample KB31752_FD_96881 | JGI IMG/M metagenome (GOLD analysis project Ga0134126, IMG submission 96881) | Terrestrial soil microbial communities with excess Nitrogen fertilizer from Kellogg Biological Station, Michigan, USA - KB3-175-2 | ecosystem: Environmental > Terrestrial > Soil > Unclassified ...
AGTATTTGCCTGTGTTAAGAAAGTTTGAAGGTATAACGCATGAAGACGTATAGTGCCCGCTTGCACGATCTAATGTTACGTTAGTATCTACATCATAAATTTCAAGTATTGCTGTGCCCTCTGCATTATTCAATATAAACCCGACACGGCAGTAGGATAAATTTTCCAGAATACTATATTCTATCTGGATTTTAAAAGATTCGTTATAGTTAAAAACATTGGCAATCATCCTAGCATTACTTACCAATCTAATCGAGTTTAGTTTAAATTCTGTAACTCCCGGATTTGCAATACCATTTTTCCAAACTATTTCTCCACCAGATTCATCATTATTCAATCCACTGTTCAAATATCCCTCTATAATACTTTTGGTTTCTCCCTGGGCCTTTACAGTTCCATGGCTTAGTAAAATACACTTAGAACATAAATTAGTAATAGCACCCATGCTATGGCTGACAAACAGTATAGTTCGTCCGTCTTTTTTACTAACCTCATTCATTTTACCGAGGCACTTCTTTTGGAACTCAACATCACCTACCGCCAAAACCTCATCGATAATTAGTATTTCGGGTTCCAGGTGAGCAGCTACGGCAAATGCGAGCCTTACATACATTCCGGACGAATACTTTTTAACGGGAGTATCTAAGAATTTTTCAACTCCGGAAAAACTTACAATTTCATCAAACTTACTTTTTATCTCGGCACGTTTCATGCCTAGTATAGTTCCATTAAGGAAAATATTTTCCCTGCCTGTTAATTCGTGATGAAAGCCTGTACCTACTTCAAGTAATGAGGCTATACGACCATCTATTGTAATATTTCCGGTAGTGGGACCGGTAATTCGGGAAAGTAATTTTAATAATGTACTTTTTCCTGCACCATTTTTGCCAATAATTCCAACAGCCTCTCCCTTTTTAATTTCACAGGAAACATCTTTTAAAGCCCAGAAATCTGACTCCTTTTCTGTTTTCGTGTTATTAAATATATTTTGGAATGTTTCACTTAAAGTTGATTTAGTGCGTGTTCCTATTTGGTATTTTTTTGATACCCCTTCTATCTTTATCGCTATATCAGACATCTAAATAATTTCAATGAAAGATTTTTATGAATTTTTAAAGAATTTTTTCTTATTTCCCAGCTTACAAGTTTAATGCCAAAAAATGTAATATAAAAACTTAAGAAACCTTAAGTTTATTATACATACAAGGTTTTATAAATATTAAAAATACTTCTAAGAATAATTAAAATTTGTTCATAAACTCAATAACCTTATAAATATCGTCTTTTGTATGAAAAAAAGATAGGGGTAGGCTTAATGTTGTGGAGTGAATTTCTTCAGAAATAGGGAAAAACTGCCCTTTATATAAATTTTTTAAGGCTTTTTGCTTATGTGGTGCTACAGGGTAGTGTATTTCTGTTTTTATATTATTTTTTAATAAATATTCCTTTAAAAAGTCTCTTCGCGGATGTCTTATATTAAAAATATGGTATACATCGTAATAATCTGGTTGAAGTACAGGCTTAATAAAATCCTCTTTTAAATTATCCAGATACAGTCTTGCAAGCTCTATTTTATGGGCATTGATAACATCTAATTTCTTTAATTTTATGGATAAGAAGCCTGCCTGAATTTCATCCAGCCTGGAGTTATAACCCACAACATTATTGTAATATTTTACTTCTGAACCATAATTGCGAAGCTTCTTTATAGAATTATAATATTCAGGGTTATTAGTAATAATACCACCACCATCGCCCAAAGCCCCCAGGTTTTTGGTAGGGTAGAAGCTAAAAGCCCCTATGTCTCCCCATGTGCCTGCTTTTTTGCCTTTATAGGAAGCTCCATGAGCCTGTGCACAATCCTCAATAACCTTTAAATTATGTTTTTTTGCTATGTTATTAATAGCTTCCATATTACATAGCTTACCATACAGATGTACTACCACTATAGCTTTAGTTTTAGCGGTAATAGCTTCTTTAATTTTTAAAGGGTCTATATTGTAGGTGTTTATATTTGGTTCAATTAATACCGGTTTTAAATTTGCATGTAATGCGGCAAGAATAGTAGCGATAAAAGTATTTGAAGGGATTATAATTTCTGAATCGCTATCGAAGTTGAAAGATTTTAGAGAGAGCGTTAAAGCATCCAGGCCAGAGCCAACACCAAGACAATAGGGGCTATTACAATAATCAGCAAACTCCCCTTCAAAAGTCTCTACATTTTTTCCCAGTATAAACCAGCCACTTTCTAAAGTAGCATTAAAGGAATTTTTGTATTCTTCGAAAAAGGGCTTATTGAGTTTATTAAGGTTTTCGAACTCAATAATTTTATCCATCTAAAAAGTAGTAACTTAAGGTTATATAATATCAGCCATAATACGTTCCGTTTTCTTAAAGAAGTAAAGGCCGCTTATAAACAATAGAATTATAAATATAAAAGAAATGTATGATACAGAAGATGGCGGCTCTGTTCCTAATAACGACCAGCGAAATCCCTGCACTATGCCAGTCATAGGGTTAAGATAGAAAAGTTCCTTATACTTATTTTGATCTGATATTGGATATGCTATGGGAGTTGCATAAAAGCCAAATTGTACCATAAAAGGGACAACAAACTGGAAATCGCGAAAACGAATGGTTAGAGCACTTAACCATATGCCAGCAGCTAGCGCAGCTATAATAGACATCAATAAAAACAGAGGAAAAAATATAATATTTACAGTAATAGGATATTTGTAAAAAATCATCAAAACAAAAAACATTACTAGTATTATTGTTAGGTCAATTAATCCTAATAAAGCTTTAGAAATGGGCATAATGAGACGAGGGAAATATATTTTCTGAATCATTCCCTGAGCTCCTATAATGGAGTTACCTGCAGCACTCATTACGTTTGCAAAATAATTCCAGCCGCACATGCCAGCTAGTGCAAACAAAGGGTAAGGTATATTGCCTGTATTTACATTTATTGCTTTTTGAAATACAAATATTAAAATAATAAGAGTAGTTAAAGGCTGTAAAACTCCCCAGGCAAGCCCCAGAATAGTTTGTGCATATCGTACCTTAAAATCACGCAAAGTAAGCGTAAACAATAAGTCTTTATATTGAGCTACTTCATTAAGATTTAGGCTAGTACCTTTCTGTTCTCCTTTTATTATTATTTGCGGCATAAAATCTCCAGTATATTTTTCTTAAAATTACTAAATCCAAAATTCTCCTGAGTAATTCTTTTTATCTCTGGACTTATTTTTTTTATTTCTTCATCATTCATAGTTATTTTTGATAGGAGAGAAGAGTATATCTCATCAGCGCTTCTGGGGTTAATTAGTGTTCCTAACCTGCCATTTAATAAAGCATCAACACTACCGTCCCTATTTCCTCCTATAACTAATTTGCCAGATACTAAAGCCTCCAAAAATACAATACCAAAACCTTCTTTCTCTGAGGGCATAATAAAAACATCACATAAAGCGTAGTATTTTGGCAAATCATCCTCCGAAACATAACCAGTTAGTATTACATAATCATCTAAACCCAAACTTGTAATCAAAGACTTTATCCTGTTTATTTCATTTATGTCACCCTTGCCTACTAATATATATTTTACAGATGGATTTGTTTTTATTATCCTGGGGAGCATTTCAATTACCTTATCATACCCTTTATTTTTTTCTGTAGAGTTTAATCTGCAAACAGTAAGAATAATCTTTTCAACACCCGTTAAATGATATTTTTGTAATAAATCAATAGGCTTACCATCCTTTTCATAAGGCTTAAAATCTTCGTCAATAGTATTATGAAGTATTTTTATTCTGCTAGGTGTAATTTTATGTTTGTTTATAATTTGCTGCCTGGTATAATTACTAACAGTTACTATTTCATTGCATGCTTTTAGGCCTATCTTCTTTGACCATGAAAGGTTTTGCCATATCTCAATTCCATGAGTGATAAGAATAATTTTCTTTTTAGGTAAAAAAACTTTTATAAGTAAAGCTAAAGGGAAAGTTAGATTAATATGGGCAATAAGAATTGTATCAGTAGTTGTACTATATTTAAGAGAGTTAATAATAAATTTTACTTTATTACCAGTAGCTGAAAAAAACTTAGTTCTAGTAGTAGTTTTAGGAAAATCCGTTTTTAAATCATGTAAAGAGTAACAAACAGTATCAAATACCAATTCTTCTAAAGCACGCACCAGGTTTTTATTAAATTTCTGAATTCCACCAACAGCAGAAAAAGCATTAAGATATAAAAATAATACTCTCATACATTCTTGCTGTATTTATAATGATGGCCATGTTCAACTGAGGTTCAATTATTGCTACTATATTGCCAAAGCAAAAGCTTAATTGAAAACTTTTTTATAAAGCGTCTTCAATATATTGTCTTTTTTGCCATCTTCTTCATAATAGCCATATCCATTGTAATAGCCATACCCATATCTGTATCCATAGCCGTATTTAGCATCCTGGGCATGAAGGTCATTTATAATAATGCAAAGATTTTTAATTTTCTCTTCGTTGTAAATATTATCTATCTTCTCCAGCAGCTTCATCTCTGTGTATTTGTGCCTTATTATATAAACATTAAGGTCAGAAAACTTAGTAAGCAAAAATGTATCAGCAACCACCCCAATAGGAGGAGTATCTATAATAATATAATCATATTTCTTTTTTAAATCCTCCATAAGTATTCCCATACGTGCAGAACCTAAAAGTTCTGCAGGGTTAGGAGGGATAGGGCCTGCCGTAATAATATCAAAATTTGAAACAGCAGTAGGGCTAATTATCTCATCAATAGTAGCCTTATTTGCTAGAAATGTGCTTAGTCCTTTAGAATTAGAAATATTAAAATCAGAAAATACTTTTGGTTTGCGTAAGTCTGCACCTATTAGAAGCGTTTTCTTATCTGATAAAGCAATAATAGAAGCTAAGTTTAATGAGCAAAAACTTTTTCCTTCTCCGCTTACGGAAGATGTAATTAGTATAGTTTTTTGGGGATTATCCGGTAGCATATACTGCATATTAATACGTATAGAACGGAAAGCTTCTGCAATACTTGACTTTGGTTTATCTAATACTATTAAATTAGCTTTGGTTTGATTATGGCCTATTATACCCAGGATAGGAATATCAGTTTGTTGTTGAATCTGATCTTTGCTTACTATTTTGTTGTTAAGGAATTTTCTTCCTAAAACTATCATTAAAGGAATAACAAAACCTGTTATTAGAGCAAAAGAGTATATAGAGTTCTTTTTTGGCGCTATTTGAATCACATGCTGTATCCGTGCCTTTTCTATTACTTTGGTATCAGGTGTATTCGAGGCTTTAGCAATACCAGCCTCAGCCCTTTTCTCCAATAAATAGTTATAGATATGATTATTTAAATTGAATTTCCTTTGTATTTCTAGAAATAGCCTTTCTGCTTTTGGCAATTTATTTATGGTAGCTTCTATTTCTCCAAGCCTTTCATTTATATCATCTATTTCTATTTGTGAAGAATTAATAATATTTTTTAAGTTTTCAACTAAATTTAGTTTCGTATTTTCAATTTTACCCTTAAGAGCTTTTAAGTAAGGGTTTTTGGTAGTAAGATTTCTGGACTGAGATGCATTTTCAGCCATTAATGCTGAAAGTTGTATAATAAGGCTATTTAGAAGAGGGTCAGAAATTCCCATTACAGAAGGAGCTACTATACTAGCAAAATCTTTATTTTCCTGAATATATTCTTGTATGTAATGGTAATATTTCATTTTAACCATCAAGTCCGCTTTTTGATTTTCTAACTCAGTCAGTTTAGAAAAAACAGTAGTTTTTAAGAAAGATACATCAGTTACCTTATTGGTTTTCTGAAAACCTTCCATTTCGTTTTCGTTACTAGCCATAGAAGCCATAATCTCTTCCAACTGTTCATTTATAAATTTTATGGCGTTATTTCCTATTAGGTTTTTTTCATCTAAAGAGTTTTGTATATATACTTCAGCTAACTGATTTAAGAAATCTATTTCTTTCTGAGGAACAGTGCCTACCGATGACATTTCTAGTAATGTAGCCTCCTTGTAAAACTTATTAACCATTATTTTACCCTTATAAGCACTGGTAAGGTTTACAATATCATTTACTATAAAATACAAACCCTCATTATTGCTAGCATTTGTAGAGGTATTAGGAGAATTATTTAATACTGTAAGATTCAAATTATATTTTCTTATTGGTATTCCGAAGAAGAATTCTTCAGTCCAGTTTTTTGAATCGCCTATTTTTAATTTGAATTTTTGGTTAGATACTATATGTATATGAACTAATCCACGAAATGGTTTCTCTACTGTTGTATCCGGAATAACTTTTATCGGAGAATCTTTATATAACTCAATATTTCGTACCTGGCCTTTGTAATAATAAGAAACATCAAAGTCTAACTGCCTTAATGTTTTATAAATCATATCAAAACTTCCAATAATTACTATTTCATTAGCTACATTTTTACCAGTGTTAAAAAGGTCAAATTCATCAAGAAGTTTAGACATCGGAGATTTGTCTCCTTTAACAAGCAATAAAGAATTTACCTTGTAGATAGGCTCTGTATAACGTAAATAGGAATAAGCAATACTTAGTGATATAGCCAGCGATATTAAGAAAAAGGGCCAGTATGAAAGTATATTATATATATACCCTTTAATATCAACAGTTTGGTCGTCCTGGTTTTTCTTTATTTTCACTTTTGACTATCTTCAGTTAAGACTTCTATTAGCTGGTTATTTTTATTTTTTTATGGTATTTATAAAAGTATATATTACAAAAAATGTTGTTACAAGCCCAACTACAAAAGTAAATGTACTTGTATTGGCCTTAAATGGCTTTACCTTGTAATTTTCTACGTATAATATATCATTAGGCTTAATAAAGAAGTATTTAGAACTAATAACTTTAGGGTCCAGTACATTCAAGTATATAATTTCTGCGCGTCCTTCTTCCATTCTTATTAATTTTACTCTTGTTCTATTAGCTACAGCATTAAGGTCGCCAGCCTGTGCCAATACTTCAAAAATGCTCATACGGGGATTATACATGTAAAATAAGCCCGGGTGATTTACGTCACCTAGCACCGTAATTTTAAAATTTACAATCTTTACAAACACAGAGGCAGTCTCTACATGCTCATTTACTAAAGCTTCAACCTTTTTTTGTATCTCCTGAACGGTCAATCCTTTAACATATATTGAACCTAATATAGGCATATATACATAACCCGAATCATCCACTATATAAGCAGTCATATATGCTGCCTGGGGTGAACCCATTGTTATCGGGTTATTACCACTGGTTCCATAATCGGCGTTAAAAAAAACAGTAGTTTTAGGGTCCAGACCAACAACCCTTATATTTAACATGTCCCGGGGATGTATCTTATAATCTTTATATTCAAAAGGGACAGAGACGGTATCTTTAGTTGTAACCCTTGGATCCTGAATATATATTGTTTTTTTGTTAGATATACACGATGCCGCTATAAATAGCAGTATAACATAGTAAAGGTATTTCAACATAAATAAGTTTTACGCAGGCAGCAAAAATTTTATCTCAAATTTGCCCTAAATATAGCAGAATACAAACGAATATAATTGCTTTTTTATTTTTAATGATTTCTCTGTTTTATACTTTAATACATTATTTTTTTTGATACTTAGGGATTTTCGGTACAATTTTTGCAATAAACAAAGCAAATTCATATAAGTTTATTACCTTTGTAGGTAGCGAAAAAATCCAATTGTGCATACGCATCCTTATCAATTGATTTTGCGTTATTAACAAGTTACGAAACAAACTATTTAACTACTTATATTTTAGTTTTATGAGGAAATATTTATTATTAACCTTATTTACTGTTCTTTGCATTACATCTTATTCTCAAGGAATCACTTGGGTGGGAACAACCAGTACAAATTGGTCTACAGCTACTAACTGGAGTACTAATGCAGTCCCTACAAGCTCTGATGATATTACCATTCCGTCTTCAGCGCCTAATATGCCTACACTTTCGGCTACAGGCAATGTAAATAACATTACTATAAATTCGGGAGCTACTCTTACCTTAATTCCCGCGTCTATATTAAATATAAGTGCTAATCTTACAAACAATGGTACAATTACTGCTTCTGGAGGAACAGTAATTTTCAATGGGGCATCAGCACAAACAGTATCAGGTACAAGCACTACTACATTTAGTGCTTTAACAACTAGTGGTACAGGGGGGCTTACATTTGCTTCAGGTACTAATCCTACTATCGGTAAATCACTCACCATATCTTCAGGTTCCAGCTTGTCTGTGGGTTCTAATACAGTTACCATAGGAATTAACTTTACCAACAGCGGTACATTTACAGCAGGCACAAGTACAGTTATTTTCAATGGCTCATCAGCACAGACTTTAACAGGATCTACAGCATTTAATAATTTAACAATCAGTGGAACAGGAGGGCTTACTATAGGTTCTGCCACTAATGTAACTACCAATGGTATACTTACCATATCTTCAGGAACTACTTTATCTGGTGGTTCTTCTAATATTATTACAATTAGAAGTGGTTTTACCAATAGCGGTACATTTACAGCAGGAACCAGTACAGTAGTATTTGCTGGTTCATCTGCACAAACAATCCCTGCTGCTACCTTTTACAATCTTAAAATATCAAACAATTCTTCCTTAGGAGGTAATATAACAGTTAATAATACACTTACTCTTAATGGTGCGGGCGTTACTACCAATTCCAATACACTTAATGTGGCATTAGGAGGAACTATATCAGGAACAAGTTCTAGCATTTACATAAATGGTAATCTGGAAATGAATTTCTCAAGTAGTACACTGACCCAAACTTATCCGATAGGAACCAGTACTACCTATGCTCCGGTAACTCTAACATATAGCTCTGTAACTTCGTCAGGAGGAGTAACAGTTTCTTCTACTGATGGTGATGAACCTAATATAGCTAGCTCTCCAATAGATGCTACAGCCAATGTAAAACGTTTCTGGACTATCAATCAAAACGGTGGCACATTGGGTTCATACAATGCTACTTTTAACTTTGTTGTTGGAGATTTAGGCACAGGAGCTAGTACAAGCACATTTAAAGTAGCAGCATATAGTGGAGGAGCTTGGACAGAGCCATTTACTGCAGGTACAACAACATCAACAAGTACCCAGGCAATGAGTGTTAACTCATATGGAGATTTTCAGATAGGAAATTTAACAAATTCATACAACTGGGTAGGAACAACAAGTACAAATTGGGCTACTGCTTCTAACTGGAGTACCAATACAGTCCCTACCAGCTCTAATGATGTTACTATTCTTTCTACAGCCCCTAATATGCCTAACCTTTCAGGTACAGGCAATGCAAATAATGTTACTATAAATTCAGGAGCTACTCTTACCTTAACTGCTGGCTCCATATTAAATGTAAATGCAAACTTTACCAATAACGGTACAGTTTCAGCTTCCGGTGGAACTGTAGTTTTTACTGGTTCATCAGCTCAAACATTGTCAGGTACAAGTGCTACTACATTTAACGCTTTAACAACTAGTGGGACAGGAGGGCTTACATTTGCTTCAGGTACTAACCCAACTATTAGTAAATCATTAACTATATCCTCAGGTTCCAGCTTGTCTGTGGGCTCTAATACGCTTACTATAGGGCTTAACTTTAGCAATAGTGGTACATTTACAGCAGGTACAAGTACAGTTGTCTTCAATGGAACATCAGCACAAACTTTAACAGGCTCTACAGCATTTAATAATTTAACAGTTAGCAGCACAGGAGGCCTTACTGTAGGTTCAGCAACCAATGTAACCACCAATGGTGCACTTAATATATCTTCCGGCGGAATATTATCTGCTGGTGCTAATACTATCACAATAAGAAGTAGTTTTACTAATAGCGGTACATTTACAGCAGGTACTAGCACAGTAGCGTTTGCTGGTTCATCTACTCAAACTATTCCGGCAGTTACTTTTTACAATTTTAAAATATCAAACACTTCTTCCTTAGGGGGTAATGTAACAGTAAGTAATACACTTACCTTTAATGGTGCAAGTGTTACTACCAATTCAAATACACTTAATATAGCATTAGGAGGGACTATATCAGGAGCAAGTTCCAGTACTTATGTAAATGGTAATCTGGAGATGAACTTCTCGAGTGGTACACTTACGCAAACCTATCCTGTAGGAACCAGCACTACTTATGCTCCGGTAACGCTAACTTATAGTTCAGTTACAGCACCAGGCGGAGTTACAGTTTCCTCAACCAATGGTGATGAACCTCATATAGCTACTTCACCAATAGATGGTACAGCCAATGTAAAACGTTACTGGACAATTACTCAAAACGGTGGTACATTAGGTTCATACAACGCAACTTTTAATTTTGTTGCTGGTGACTTGGGTACAGGAGCTAGTACAAGTACATTTAAAGTAGCAGCATACAGTGGTTCATGGACAGAACCATTTACTGCAGGTACAACAACATCAACAAGTACCCAGGCAATGGGAGTTAACTCATACGGAAATTTTCAAGTTGGAAATTTAACAAGTTCTCCTACCTGGGTTGGAACAACTAGTACTAACTGGTCTACCTCTTCAAACTGGAATACTAATGTAGTGCCTACAAATTCTAGCAGTGTTACAATTCCTTCAGGTACTCCTAATATGCCTACACTTTCAGGTACAGGAAATGTAAGTAGTATTACTATAAATTCAGGGGCTACTCTTACCTTAACTGCTGGCTCTGTGTTAAATGTAAGTGCAAACCTTACCAATAATGGCACAATTTCAGCTTCGGGAGGAACCACAGTGTTTAATGGTTCATCAGCTCAAACATTATCAGGTACAGGTACTACTACATTTAGCGTTTTAACAATTAGTGGAACAGGAGGGCTCACTATAGCTTCTGGTACTAATCCTACGGTTAATAAATCACTAACTATATCATCAGGTTCCAGTCTATCTGCAGGTGCAAATACGCTTACTGTAGGAATTAACTTTACCAATAGCGGAACATTTACAGCAGGCACAAGTACAGTTGTCTTCAATGGTACATCAGCACAGACTTTAACAGGTTCTACAGCTTTCAATAATTTAACAGTTAGCGGAACAGGAGGACTTACTTTAGCTGCAGCTACAAATGCGACTACTAATGGTACACTCACTATATCTTCTGGCTCAACATTTTCTGTTGGTGCTAATATTCTTACAATAAAAGGTGGTTTTACCAATAGCGGTACATTTACAGCAGGTACCAGCACAGTAGTGTTTGCAGGTTCATCCGCACAAACAATCCCGGCTGCTACCTTTTACAATCTTAAAATATCAAACAGTTCTTCTTTAGGAGCTAATGTAACAGTAAGCAATGTACTTACTCTTAATGGAGCGGGCATTACAACCGGTGCTAACACGCTTAACATAGCATCAGGGGCCACTATATCAGGAGCAAGCTCTAACGCTTTCGTAAACGGAAATCTTGAAATGAATTTTTCAAGTGGTACACTTACACAAACCTACCCGGTAGGAACAAGTACTACTTATGCTCCGGTAATGCTAACCTATAGTTCAGTTACAGCACCAGGTGGCGTTACAGTTTCCTCTAATGATGGTGATGAACCACATATAGCTACTTCACCGATAGATATTACTGCCAATGTAAAACGTTACTGGACAATTACTCAAAATGGTGGTACATTAGGTTCTTATAATGCTACATTTAATTTTGTTGCCGGCGATTTAGGTACAGGAGCAAATACAGCAGCATTTGTTGTAGCAGCATATACTGGAGGAGTTTGGACAGAGCCATTTACAGCAGGTACTTTAACATCAACAAGTACGCAGGCAACTGGAATTAACACATATGGTAATTTTCAGGTAGGTGATATAACAACTACTCCTACATGGGTCGGAATAACCAGCACCAACTGGTCTACTTCTTCAAACTGGAATACTAATGTATTGCCTACAAATGCTAGTAGCGTTACAATTCCTTCAGGTGTTCCTAATATGCCTACACTTTCAGGTACAGGAAATGTAAATGGTATTACAATAAACTCAGGTGCTACTCTTACTATAAGTTCTGCTGCTACTTTAAATGTAGGTGGTAACTTTACAAACAATGGTACATATACAGATAATGGAGGTACAATAGTATTTAATGGTTCATCAGCTCAAACCTTAACAGGTACTACCACCTTTAATAATTTCACAGTTAGCAGTACAGGAGGTCTTACATTAAGCAGCAGTATTACTGTAAACGGAACATTTACTTTATCTCCTGGTGCAAACTTTTCTCCAGGTTC
>Ga0134126_10009366_pt1 | contig 12343 bp, 15 predicted proteins | sample KB31752_FD_96881 | JGI IMG/M metagenome (GOLD analysis project Ga0134126, IMG submission 96881) | Terrestrial soil microbial communities with excess Nitrogen fertilizer from Kellogg Biological Station, Michigan, USA - KB3-175-2 | ecosystem: Environmental > Terrestrial > Soil > Unclassified ...
AGTACAGCGGCGGCGGCTGCCCCGTCTGCACTTCGATCGCGGACACGCTGAACCCGCAGGTTCCGCACCTGAACGCCCGCGACACCACGCTGCTGCTCTCCTCACGGGCGCCGCTCTCTCAGCTGCTCGACTACAGGCAGCGACTGGGCTGGCAGATCCCGTGGGTCTCGGCCGCCCGCAGCGACTACAACGACGACATCGGCATGGTCTTCACCGGAGAGCAGGTGCGCCCGATGCTCGAAGGCGACATCCCGCCGACCGTCGAGCAGAACGCGCGCATGTGCGGCACGGACGCGGTCGGCTACGTGCTCGAGCGGCCGGGGCTGAGCGTCTACGCGCTCGCCGACGGCGCCGTCTACCGCACGTACACCTCGACCTCACGCGGCCTCGAGGTCGCGATGGCCTACTACGGCCTGCTCGATCGCACGCCGAAGGGGCGCAACGAGAGCCCGGGCGAGCCGCTGTGGGTCCGGCGCCATGACGAATACGGTGCGGCCGCCCGACTCTGACCACCGAGGCGGGTCGGTGTGCTCGCCGGCGGCGGATCTCGCGGCCGGCGCTCGGCGTAAACGGCGCTCGCACCGCGAGCGGTGAGCGGCGCGCACGGCACACGACCGCGCGCCCCACCCACGATCCGAGCCAGAGCAGCCGCTGTTTGCAGGCGCCGCCTTCCTCCTGGGAGACTCGCCGAGAACCCCCCACGAGCGGGGCGCCAGGGGTTAGCGTGACGAGGTCGGGCACCCGATCGGCAAGAACAACGGAGGAGGATCTTGTGAGCGACCACTCGACGCCATCGATGGAGGAGCTGTGGCAGATCGTGCAGGCTCAGAGCGCTGAGCTGGCTCGGCTGCGGGCACAGCGAGACGATCCGTGCCGGCCGGTGACCCAGCGGCCGATCACCCGCGCAGGTCTGCTGAAGACAGCGGCTGCCGGCGCGGTCGCCGCCGGCGTCGGAGCCGAGCTGCTCGGGCGACCCACAACCGCCCGGGCAAACGGCTCCGAGGAAGCGACGACGTTCACCTCGACCAGCACCGCCGGTAGCGCCACCGTCGTCGCCGCCATCCTCGCCACGACCAACCCGGGGGGCTTCTCCTCGGCTGTCCGCGGGAAGAACGAAGGGACCGGCGGCCTCGGGATCGGGGTGTGGGGCTCCCAGGAAGGCTCGGGCTGGGGCGGGTACTTCACCTCGGTCTCAGGGATCGGCGTGAACGCGGCCGGGGGATCGGGAACCGGGGTGAACGCCAACGGCGCCGTGGGCGTCGTGGCCAACGGGAGCGAAGCCGGGCTGAGCGCGTCGGCCGTCACCGGGCGCGGGGTCACCGCGGCCGGAGGCGCGGCGCAGCTCCGGCTGGTCCCGGGCCCGGCAGCCACGCACCCCGCCTCCGGCTCGCCCGGCGACGTGTACGTCGACTCGACGGTGAAGCCCTGGTTCTGCGTCGGGGGAACCGAATGGGTCCCGCTGATCGCGGGCGGCCCGCAGGGCGCGGCGGGAGCGCGCGGTCAGACGGGGGCGACCGGCGCGACCGGCCCCGCAGGCTCACAGGGGCCGAGCGGGCCGCAGGGCCCGGCGACGCTGCGCCTCACGCCCTCTTCGTCGCGGCGCCCGCCGAAAGCGGGCAAGGCCGGCGAGCTGTTCGTCGATTCCTCCGACCGTCTCTGGTTCTGCAAGAAGGGCGGGCCGCGGGCGAGGTGGAAGCAGATCGCGTAGGCCCGGGGACTTCCGGCTGGGGCCGCGCCTACGGGCGTGCGGCCCCAGCCGGTTCCCTACACGACGGCAGCGGTTGAGCGCAGTGCCCTGACGTCCTCGGCCGTCTTGGCGCTTCCGCCCACGGCCCACTCACCACTCGGAGTCTCGGTGATCGCGGTGTGGGTCAGCGGGCGCAGTGCCTCGCCCTCGACGGCGATCACGGCCTCGGAGACCCGCTCGACCATCTCGCGCTTCTCCTCGGCGGTGAATGCTCCCTCGATCACCTTGATGTCGATGAACGGCATGGGTTGCTCCTCTCGGTTCGGCGATTGGTTGAGAGGCGTTCTATCCGGGCCCTCTCTGCGGACGCTCAAGGTCCACTCAACACGCCGACCGGTGGGCGAACGTGCGTGGCGACGCCCCGCCGGAGCGTCGCCACGCAGCGTGTCAGCTCGGCCTCAGGGCAGACTCGGCAGACCGAGTCCAGGCAGCCCCGGCAGGCTGGGCGGCGCCGGGAGCTGTTCTTTCAACGGTGCTTGAGCTGCTTTCTCTGTTGGCGTTTGCCTCCCCGCAACCTGAGGCGGGCAGCCATCGACAAACGGGTTTCACAGCGCGTTCACAAGGCGCGTGCACCCCGTCCTCAACGATCATCCGCGACCGGCGTCCGCGGAGCTACCCCCGCGCCGGGGCGCGAAACCGGGAGCCGATCAGCTGTCCAGAGTCGATCCGAGGTGAAGATGATGTGCCCGCCGTCCCGCGGCACCGCCGGACCGTTCGCGCGCTACTCTCTGGGGGCTGGACCCTGTGAGCGAGGAGCGATGCCCGCACGCGCAGCACTCAGAGCATCGGACGCCGACCGCGAGCACGTCGCGGAGCGGCTGCGCAAGGCCGCGGTCGAAGGCAGGCTGGACACGGACGAGCTGGAGGATCGCCTGGAGATCGCGCTCGCGGCGCGCACCTACGGGCAGCTCGAGCCGCTGCTACGCGATCTTCCCGGCCGTCGCCGCTCCCGCTCCAACACCTCGCGGGCGCTCACGCTGACGGGCACCGCGCTCCTTGCGACGCTCGCTCTGACGGCGGTCGTCCTGGCCGCCATCGCCGTGCTGTTCATCGCCACCGGCGTCTTCGCCGGCTGGCTGCTGTGGGTCCTCGCCGGTTGGTTCTTCTTCGGCCAGCGCCGTCGCGCGCTGCGCTATCACCGCGCTCGCACGGGCCGCTCGCTCCACGGTTGCGGTGCCTGGCCTGCGCGCCGCTACTGGGCCTGACAGGCGAGACGGAGCCGGCGGACGCTCAGCTCCTTCGGCAGAGCCGGAGGCGCTTCCTAGAGCGCCGGCTCGGCGCCCTCTGAAGGCCCGAGCAGCGAGCGGAAGTCGCCGACCGGCCCGAGGTGGCCGAGCTTCTCGGGGTTGACGATCGAGCTGATGCTGACGATCCGGCCGTCCTCGAACTCGAGCGCGACGACGCTGATGATGCGCCATTGCGCGTCGAGGAACAGGACGCCGGCACCGCCGTTGATCTCGACCGGATGCCAGGAGGCGCCCGGCAGGCGGTGGGCGAGCCTGAACCAGGCCGCGAGCGTTTTCGCCACGCGGCTGCGGCCGTGCAGCGAGCGGGCCAGCGCCGGCACTTTGCCGCCGCCGTCGCCGGTCAGCTGCACGTCGGCGGCGAGCAGCGTCTCGAGTCCCGCGAGATCGCCGTCCGACGCCGCGTCGAGGAACCTCTGGGTCAGCTCCTCGCGCTGCTCGCGCGTGGTCTGGAAGCGGGGCCGGTGCTCCTCGACGTGGCGTCTCGCGCGCGAGGCGAGCTGGCGCACGTTGTCCTCGTTCTTGCCGACGATCGAGGCGATCTCCGGATAGGGGTAGTCGAACACGTCGTGGAGCAGCAGCACGGCACGCTGCTCGGGCGAGAGGCGCTCCAGCAGCGCCAGCAGCGCGACCGACAGCGAGTCGGCCGTCTCGGCGTGGCGCGCCGGGTCATCCTCGCCGTCGGTGATGATCGGCTCCGGCAGCCACTCGCCGACGTAGCGCTCGCGCCGGGCGCGGGCGGAGCGCAGCTCGTTGATCGACAGTCGCGTGGTCACGGTGGCCGTGAAGGCGCGCGGCGATTCGATCTCCTGACCGTCCTCGAGCGCCTGATGCACGCGCAGCAGCGCCTCCTGCACCACGTCTTCGGCTTCGGAGACGCTGCCGAGCATGCGGTAGGCGATCGCGAAGGCGATCGGCCGCAGCTCGTCCAGAAGCTGCTCGCGACCCCTCATCGGACCGCGAGCCGCTCCCGCGGGCTCGGAATCTGACACGCCGTCATCGTTATCACGCCGCCGCACCGATGATCTGCTCGACCCAGCCGCCGGTCAGCTGCCTGCTGGCGGCGTTGATGCGGTTGAACGCGTTGATCGAGGCGATCGCCACGACCAGCGCCGCAAGCTGCTCCTCGCTGTAGTGGCGCGCGGCCTCCTCCCAGACCTCGTCGGTGACGGGCTCGGGGTTGTCGGCGAGCCTCGTCGCGGCCTCCGTCAGGGCCAGCGCCGCGCGCTCGGCGTCGTCGAAGTAGGGCGTCTCGCGCCAGGCGGCGAGCGTGTTGATGCGCTCGCGGCTCTCGCCGGCGTGTTCGAGCTCGCGCGAGTGCATGTCCACGCACACGCTGCAGCCGTTGATCTGGCTCGCGCGCAGGTGCACCAGGTAGAGCGTGGTCTCGGGCACGCCGGCGTTCGCCGTCGAGGTTCCGAGCTGCTGGAGGGCCTCGAGCGCGCCGGGGACGATCAGAGCGGGGTTCTTGATCCTGGACTGCATGGTCGTCTCCTTTCGGTGTCACCCGTTGAGACAAGATGCGAGCCGGGAATGTGACAGTCGCGATTCGACTCGCGATCCTCGGGTAGTACATGCCCCGGATGTCCGATCGGACACAACCGGGGCTGCCCGACGACGAGGACGCGAGTCGGCCGCTCGACGCCCAGGCGGACGCCGCCAGCGAGCTCTTCAGGCTGGCCCATCCGGCCGAACTCGTTCCGGCGGAGTTCCGCGACGTCTCGTTCGGCTCCGCGATCGGGGGCTACAACCGCAACGACGTCGACGCATACGTCGAGCGCGTCAACCGCCTGATCGCGGAGCTCGAGATCAGCCGTTCGCCCGAGAAAGCGGTCCAGCTCGCGCTGGAGCGCGTCGGCGAGCAGACGGCCGGGATCCTCCAGGAGGCCCAGGAAGCCGCCGCGAAGCTGACTGCGGCGGCGCAGGCCGAAGCGGAGCACTCGACTCGGCGGGCGCGGGTCGAAGCCGACGAACTGATGGAGCGAGCGCAGAAGGAATCGCGCGCCCTGCTGGAGCGCGCGGCCGAGGAATCGACGGACCTCCTCGAGCAGTCGCAGGCGCGGCTGGAGACCATGCGCGGTGAGATCGAGGACGTACAGCGCGAGCACGGCCGCGCCGTCGAGGGGCTGCGCCGCACGGCCGCGGCGCTGAGCGACTTCGCCGAGCGCGCGGGCAGCGACGCGGCGCCGCGGCCCGAGCTGCCCCCGGCCCCCGGTGAGACGGACGCCGAGGAGACGAGCCACGTGGCGGACCCGGCCGAGCGGAGCCAGCCGTTCGACGGCGAGACCGTCGCGGGCGAGCAGCCCACCAAGCCGATCGCCGCCGTCGACGGCAAGGCAGGCGCCGGCGAGCAGCCGACTGAGGCGTTCGCGCCCGTGGACGAGACAGACGACGCCGAGCAGGTCCAGGACGACGCGCACCCGCGCCGGCGCATCACCGGCTCGCGCCCTCGCGCCGCCAAGCGCGAGACGCCCGCGCGCGCCCGCCAAGGCTGAGACCGGCGCGAACGGCGCTGTCAGGCGCCTACGCGGGACGATCGCGCGAACAGCGCTCTCAGGCAGGTGCCTACGCGGGACAACCGGCGCGAACAGCGCCGTCAGGCGCCTACGCGGGACAATGCCCTCACTGGTGCCCGCTCTCACGACCAGACCGCAGGGTCGGCGCAAGCCCCGCCGCAAAGGGCGCGCGGCCAGCGACGCCGAGCGCCGGGCGCTGGCCAAGACGCACGCCAAGCCGGCGCGGGCTCCGAAGGCTCCCGCCCCCGGATCGGCGCTGCTCCACGTGGACGGCGGTGGGCGGGGGGCCCCCGGGCCCGCCGCGATCGGCTACGTGCTGGACGGCGAGGACGGCACGCGCCTGGCCGAGCACGCGGAGGCGATCGGAACCGCGGCCGCCGCCGAGGCCGAGTACCGCGCGCTGCTCGCGGGCCTGCTCCGCGCGCAGGAGCTGGGCCTCGCCGCCGTCACGGCCCGGTCGGACTCGCGGCTCCTGATCGGCCACGTGAACGGCGAGCGCAACGTCCGCAGCCGCCGCCTGCTCGACCTCGCCGCCGAGATCGTCGACACGCGCATGCGGATCGGCACCGTGATCTTCGAGTGGATCCCGGCGAGCGCGAACGCCGAGGCGCACGAGCTCGTAGCGCGCGCGCTCGAGGCGGCACCCGCGGACTGAGCGGAGCTACCGCCGCTCGCCGCAGCGGCTGCACTCATACCAGCAGGAGCAAGTGTTCTTTCGCCACTGCCAGCGGTGCCCGATGAAGCTGCAGAACGTCATAGCAACACCTTGGCAAAGAGATCGGCCGTCATAAATCGCACCTTTGAGGTACCCGTGGACCCCTGCTCGACGCTTGGTCGAAACGGCCGAAATTCGCTTCTTCAGACGGCCTTCGCGGCCGACGCCATGTAGCGATGAGGACAAGGGTGGCACTGGGGGCGCTCATCGCAGCGCTGGTCGCGGCTGCGCCTGCGGGGGCGAGCATCGTGGGCTGGGGCTACAACCACAAAGGCGAGCTCGGCGCCGGCTTCATCTCGAAGCCCCACCTGCCCGTCGAAGGGCCGCCGGCGCTCGCGGGCGCGACCCAGATCGTCTCCACCTACTTCTCGAGCTACGCGCTGATGCCCGACGGCACGGTCTGGTCCTGGGGCGACGGCTTCTTCGGCGAGCTCGGCAGCGGCCAGCGCGTGAGGGCCCAGCTGACGCCGGTGCGCGTCCTGGGCCTGGCCGGCGTGAAGCAGATCGCGGCCGGCGGCGCGCATGTGATCGCGCTGCTCTCCGACGGGCGCGTCGCCACCTGGGGCGGTGACTACTTCGGGACGCTCGGGATCGGCACCCACGGGCACGGCACCCCCGGTTTCACGATCAGCGACGTCCCCCTCTTCCCCGACGTCCACGGCGCCGTGGCGGTCGCGGCCGGGGGCGGAGACGACGCCGCCGTGCTCTCCAACGGGACCGTGCTCGCCTGGGGCGAAAACGCCGCGGGCCAGCTGGGCGACGGCACGCGGGAAGAGAAAGACGTGCCGACGCCGGTGCTCGGCGCCACCGGCGTGCGGTCCGTCGCGATCGGCGGCGTCTCCTCGCACGCCGGGCACATGCTCCTGCTGCTCGCCAACGGCACCGTGCTCGCCGTGGGCGCCAACGTCAGAGGCGAGCTCGGCGATGGGACGACCGTGGGGCGCGTCGTTCCCGCGCTGGTGCCGGGCCTCTTCAACGTCACGGCGGTCTCCGCCTCGATCGACCACAGCATGGCCCTGCTCACGAACGGCTCGGTGTTCGCGTGGGGCGGAGACGAGGTCGGCCAGATCGGCGTCGCGGCGACAGCCAGCTGCCAGAAGCACGGCTGCGTGACCAGGCCCGTGTTCACGGGCGCCAGCGGCAGCGCGATCGCCGCGGGGCGCGGCTACAGCCTCGTCGTCTGGCACGGGGAGGTGCTCGCCTTCGGGCTGAACCAGTACCTGCAGCTCGGGCAGATCGGCCCCGCGCGAACGCGCCCGACGCCTGTTCCGGGCGTGTCCGGGGCGACGTCTGTGTCGGCTGGCGAATTCCACTCGCTGGCCCTTGGAACCGTTCATTAGAAGGTTCCGAGGAGCCGGACGGCGGACCGCACAAACGGGGGATCTGAATCGCCTGGCGATGCCCTAGTGTGAAGGGAGCGCAGTGGTGGCCCGGTCGTCGTCCCCCCTGACGGCCGCACCCTCGCCATTGCGTGCCCCGGTCGCATAAGGCTTTCTGACGAGAGAGGCCGCGCGGCCGGGGCGTTTTCTTCTCCCGCCGGTTGGCATCGTGTGAAGTGCCGTTTCCCGGCCGTTCCCCGGGGAAGGTTCCAATCGTGAGCCCCTCGCTGCACGAGCTGCTGCCGCCGGACGCCGACGCGCTGCACAGGCCGCGCCGGCGCCTGTCCTGGCTGTCCCAGCGGCGTGCTCCGGCGACGCGCCCGAGCGTCAGCCCCGCCGTGGTGGAGGAGGAAGCAGCGAACCTGCTCTACGGCGAGCGCACCGGCACGGTCAACGCCTCGCCCGTGGTTCCTCCGGTCGGCGGGGAGCCCGACTCCGAGTCCGGCTAGCCGCGGCGCGCCAGCTCGCGCTCTGCGGCATCGAGCACGGTCTTGCGCGCGCGGTGGGACCGCTCGTAGAGGAGCAGCACCGACAGCGCGGCGCCGTCCTGGGTCGCCAGCCGGTCGACGACGTCAGCCGCGCTGAGCGCGTCGTAGCGAGGCCACGGCTCCTCCACGTGCAGCTCGGCACCGGCGCCGTCCTCCGCGCCCGGATCAGCGAGCTCGGCGATCAGCGTCTCGCCCGACTCGACGTGAGCGGGCTCGGCGGCGGACGAGGCCGGGGTTCCCTGCTGCGCGTCGCCGGGCAGCGCCTCGGGCGCGGGCGCCGCGGCTCCCGCCGCCATGTCCCCGCTCAGCTCCTCTGCACCGGAGGGACCGAGAAGACCGGGCAGGACGACCGGCGGGCCCGGATCGCGCATCGTCGTCCGTCGCCTTTTCGCGGCGGGGACACGGGCCACGGACGGTGTCACCGCCGCGGGCCCGCCCTCGGCGTCTGGGCCGAACGCCGGCGTGGGCGTGGAGGAGGCGGCGCCCGGCGGCGGCTCGGGCGGCGCCACCCGCTCCGAGACCTGCCCCAGGAGCGCGTCGAGCAGGCCGATCGCGCCGCGTGCCGGCGCCGTCGCGAGGGAGACGACGCCCGAGAGGAGGCGCCCGGCGGCGCGCGCCGGCGCTCGGAGGTCAGGGAGCGTTTCCATCTGGCCGCAAGCTGCCCAGGGCCCGCGGTCGCGAAACGTGAGTGGTTGCGAGCGAGCGCAGCGGGGCAACCCCCGCGGCGCTCGTCGTAGGAGGCGCCCGCGCTCAGCGCGGGTCTTCGCGGTCCAGGTTCCAGTGGCGCACGACAGCGCAGATCCACAGCCAGGACTCGTCGTCCGTCGCGTGCTCGCGCGGTGAGAGGAAGAAGCGCGTGATCGTCCGCTGCCCGCCCTCGTGGTCGCCGTAGAGCAGGTCGACGCTGATGCCGGCCCGCCGCTCGATCGCCGCTCGGACGGGCCCCAGGAGCGGGTCCTCCGGGTCGCGGAGCGCGGCCTGCCAGAAGTTGACGTCGCCTTCGGGCACGTAGAGGTCGCGGCTGTGGCGGCGGAACTCCTCGACAGGCGCCGGCGGGACCTCGCTGCCGGCGCGTTCGGAGTGCAGATGCCAGCCGTGGATCACAGCGATGCCGTGCGCGACGTTGCGCAGCGGCATCGCCATGTAGACCTTCGCGTCCTCCTCCTGGACGGCTGCGAGCCCGTCGCGCAGTCGCAGCCAGTGGTTGTCCACGAAGCCGACCTTCTGCGGCGGGTCATCCTGGCGCGCGTTGAACAGCAGCGGGCGGACGCCGACCAGCAGCGCCTCCTCGGAGGCCCGCGCCGCGCGGTTGGCCGAGCGCGTGGAGCCGAACGTGGCGATCGCGAGCACCAGCGTGCCGCCCGCGGTCGCGAGCGAGGCGATCGTGCTCCAGTCGGCCACGCCCGGAGGCTAGATGATTGATTCCACGACGCTGCACCGCCGGTGGCACGTCTGGCCTTCGCGTGCCTTTGTCCTCGGCCTTGCCCTTGCCTCCAGCAAGGGCTGCGGCCTGCGTCCGCGGCACCCTCGACCAGCCCCACCACCGGGAAGACGGCACACCGTCGTGGAATCAATCATCTGAGGTCGGGAACGGGCGTCGCCTCCTCGGGCGAGATCCCGAACCGGCGCTGGTAGTCCGCGTTGAGCTCGGCCCAGCCCTCGGGCAGCTCGCGTGCGCTGCCCTTCGGAGGCACGTCGCCGCCGTCGAGCAGCGCGCCGAGCGCGGTCAGGCAGACGTGCCAGCCGGCGCCGTCGCGGGCCGCCTTGAAGCGGTCGGCGAAGCTGTGCTCGAGCGTCAGCAGGCAGCCGCCCTCGCGCTCGTCGAGCGTCCAGCGCAGCTCGTCCCCGCCCCACGTATAGGCGATCAGCACGGGCTCCTCCAGGGCGAGCACGCGACCGGTGCCGAAGTCCGGGGCGCCGGGGGAGGGGAGGAACTCGACCTCCTCGCCGGCGATCACGAACGGCGTCGGGTGCCAGGCCTCGAGCTTGCCGCGCTCGGTGAGCGCGCTCCAGACACGCTCGCGGGGGTGGGCGAGCAGTCGCTCGAAGCGGAGCACGGAGCGTCCGTCGCGTTCGAGCAGGACAGCGTTCAGATCAGGCATCTCGGGCCTCCTCGAGATGGGATTCGAGAGCTTTCAGGCCGCGCTGCCAGAGCAGCACGTAGGGGGTGAGCCAGCGGGCGAGATCCGCGAAGCCCTGGCCGCGGACGGCGTACATGCGCCGCCGGCCGTCGACGGTCCGCTCCACGAGCCCGGCCTCCCGCAGCACGCGCAGGTGCCGGGAGGTGTTCGGCTGGCTGAGCCCGGTCTCCCGCGCGAGCTCGCCGACGGAACGGGGCCCCGTCAGCATCAGATCGAGCAGGGCGCGCCGGGATGGCTCAGCGACGACCTCGAACGGATTGGCCGCGTTCATCCCCTCATATTATTATTTAAATATATAAATAGAAAGTAATATGTCGGCCTTCTGTCGATGCCGGTGCGCCGCGTTCGTCCAAGCGGTGTCAACTACCCTGAAGCGAAGGAGGACGTCATGGAGTACCTGATCCAGATCTACACGGGCGGTGCGATGGAAGCGTGGGAGCGGCTCTCGGAGTCCGAGAAAGACTCCGTCTCGCAGGAGTACTTCACGATCTCCGACGAGCCCGGCGTCAACGGCGGCGCGCAGCTGCAGCCGCCGGACACGGCCACCACCGTGCGCGTCCAGGACGGGCGCACGCTCACGACCGACGGCCCGTTCGCCGAGACCAAGGAGGCGCTCGGCGGCTACTACCTGCTCGAGGCCGCCGACCTCGACGCGGCGATCGAGCTGGCCGGGCGGATCCCGGCGGCCCGCATGGGCGGCGCCGTCGAGGTGCGTCCCCTGGTGCCGCGCTGATCGAGCAGGTCTTCCGCGAGCAGTGGGGGCGGGTGCTGGCCGCCATGGTCGGCTTCCTCGGCGACTTCGACCGCGCCGAGGAGGCCGCCCAGGAGGCCTTTGCGATCGCCGCCGAGCGCTGGCCGCGGACCGGCACCCCTGAGAACCCCGCCGCCTGGCTGATCGTGACCGCGCGCAACCGCGCGATCGACCGCATCCGCCGCGATCGCAAGATCCAGCCGCACGGCGAGCTCCCCGACGTGCCCGACACCGTGCAAGAGCTGCCCGACGAGCAGAGCGAGTTCCCCGATGAACGCCTCGAGCTGTTCTTCACCTGCGCGCACCCCTCGCTCTCGCTCGAGGCCCAGGTGGCTCTGACGCTGCGCGCGGTCGGCGGCCTCTCCACCCCCGAGATCGCTCGCGCCTTCCTCGTCTCGGAGCCGACGATGGCCCAGCGGCTGGTCCGGGCCAAGCGCAAGATCTCGAGCGCGGGGATCCCGTTCCGGATCCCGCCCGCGCACCTGCTGCCGGACCGTCTCGCGGCCGTGCTGACGGTCGTCTACCTGATCTTCAACGAGGGCTACGACGGCCGCGCCGGCCTTGCCGGCGAGGCGATCAGGCTCGGCGCGAGCCTCGCCGAGACGATGCCCGACGAGCCCGAGGTCAACGCGCTGCTGGCGCTGATGCTGCTCACCGAGGCGCGCCGTCCCGCACGCTTCCACGACGGCGAGCTGGTGCTGCTCGCCGACCAGGACCGCGGGCTCTGGGACGAGCGCATGCTGCGCTCCGGCCGCGAGGCGCTCGCCCGCGCCCGCGCGCTTCAGAGCTCGGCCCCGCCCGGCCCGTACCTCGTGCAGGCCGAGATCGCCGCGCTGCACGCCAGCGGCGAGCAGCGCTGGCCGCAGATCGTCGAGCGCTACGGGCAGCTCGCGGCGATCACCGGCTCGCCGGTCGTCGAGCTCAACCGGGCGGTCGCGATCGCCGAGTCGGAGGGGGCGGCGGCCGGGCTGGCCGCCACCGAAGGGCTCGACCTCGACGGCTACCACTACCTGCACTCCACGCGTGCGGATCTGCTGCGCCGGCTTGGCCGGGCCGGCGAGGCGCGGCTCGCCTACGAGCGCGCGCTGGAGCTGGTCCGCACGGAGCCCGAGCGGCGCTTCCTGGAGCGGCGGCTGGCAGAGCTCTAGGCGAGGACTTCGTCAGCCGTGGCGAGCGTGCGCAGGTGCTCGCCCACGCCCGTCACGCTGAGCAGGCGCTGGACCTGCTGGGAGCCCGGCGTGACCGCGAACTCCTGCCCGCGGCGCCAGCACAGCTCGCGCGCCGAGAGGATGATGCGCAGCCCCGTCGAGTCCAGGAACGTCAACCCCTGCAGGTCGAGGACGACGGTCTTCGTCTCCTGCA
>Ga0134126_10009367_pt1 | contig 12343 bp, 10 predicted proteins | sample KB31752_FD_96881 | JGI IMG/M metagenome (GOLD analysis project Ga0134126, IMG submission 96881) | Terrestrial soil microbial communities with excess Nitrogen fertilizer from Kellogg Biological Station, Michigan, USA - KB3-175-2 | ecosystem: Environmental > Terrestrial > Soil > Unclassified ...
AAAATGTTGCCCGAAAATGCCCGCTGGGAGCGGTTTCGCCGGAAGTAACCTGCTATTACCAAGGCTCATGGACACAGGACATCTGGCTGCTGAACCCTAAGGGGTGAGAACGTAAGCTGGTCTTCTTGCAGCGTGCGCTGCACCTGCGGGAGAGGGGAACAGGGCCATATGGACGAAGTGACAGCTCGCATTGAACGCGTAGCCGAAGACCTGCGCGTCATTCAACAGGAACTGAACTTAGCGGCCATGCAGGCGCCGCCCGATCCAGAAGAGGAACCAGTCAGCGTGGACGCACTGGAAACCCTCAAATCAGCCCTGGACCAGATGCGCCATTTTCTCTGGTTTTACTGTCAGGTGATCAACCAGGAATCTGACCTGCGTGAAAAGCTGCGCCAAGCCTTGCGGCAGGACGGGGACACAGAAACCGATACCGCTTCCGCTATTGACCGGCTAGCGCGCGCCGCCGATCGCGCCTTTTTCCGTTATCGCCTCAACGGGAAAAAACCCAACTGAATTGCATAATTGAGTAATTGTGCAATAGGGAAATTGGGCACAGTTGTGACTCCGCATCAATTGCACAATTGTTCAATTACCCGATTACCCAACCCTTAGGCTCCCACGCTCTGCAATTGCGCCACCCCAGGAAGAAAGCGCATGGGGATGTCGCGCGAGGTGAGCAGGCCGGGCTTGGCCTCCAGCAGTGCGGGTACGCAATTCACCGCAATCGCCGCGGTGGCCAGGTCGCCATGGATGCCGCCGGGGATGGCCAGTGTGAGGTCGGGCACGCCGCTGATCTCAATCGCGTCCACCGGCTCAGGAGCGCCCAGATACATCTCCAGCTCCAGGCGCACGCTTTCCTGCCCGTCGCCCATGCCGCGGGCCACCTGGCGCACTCCCTTGACGCGGCCGGGGGCGACCTCCAGAAACTCGCTGCGTACCACTTCCTGCGCCACCACTGGTTCGATAGTTTCCTCGATGATATCCACCTCCAAGCCCAGCGAGTCGGCGATCATGGCAGCAGACTCCGGCAACCCGTGGTGCTTGATAACGCCGGCTGACACCTGCGCCTGGAATTCCTCCACCGTCATGCCGGCGCCCACTTTCTTCTGCAGGGGGAGGCGGCGCCGCGATGCGTCTACCACCCGCCGCACCTTCACCCGCCGCACCTCCTGGCAGGCGGTGGAGAGCGTGAGCACCAGTTTGTCCATTGCGAAGCCGGGATTAACGCCCGTCCCCAGTAGCGCCACCCGGTGCTCGCGCGCCTTCCGGTCAAGTTGCTGAGCCAACTCCGGATGCTTGCGAAAGGGGTAGGCCAGCTCTTCACAAGTGGAAACGACATGGCTGCCGGCCTGCAAGCAGCCCAGAAGCTGGTCGGAAACCTGGGCGAGATAAGACGACGTGGTGTGTACAACTACATGGGCGCCAGCCCGCAAAACGTCGCGCGCGTCGCCCTGAATCACAACTCCCAAGTCTCGATCCGCGCCAACAATGCGGCCCAGGTCCTTGCCCATTTTTCCCGGGTCCAGGTCAATGGCCCCGACCACTTGGATCTCAGGCTTTTGCAGCATCAGGCGCACGATTCCAGCCCCGATGGGCCCTACTCCGTACTGGATGACGCGAATCTTATGAGTGGCCAAGAAGACCTCCACCCCCGCCAGGACGTCCGGGGAAAAACCTCATATTACATGATGGGGGAAAGTGGTTCAGTGACGATAGACGCCAGTTTCTGAGTTCCGCCGTGCTTGTCCGTAGAATTCCTTACGCACACCTACAGATTGACGCGTCGCATGCCCTCGTCGGGGTAACGTGCGCCGGCAGCCACTCCCTGCGGCGCCGCTTTTTCAATGCGGGCCAGGTCGTCTGTGCTCAGCTGGATGCTCGCGGCTGCGATGTTTTCTTCAAGATACTTCTGCCGCTTGGTACCGGGGATGGGGACAATGTCCTCGCCCTGCGCCAGGAGCCAGGCCAAGGCCAATTGCGCGGGTGTGCACTTCTTCTCTTTGGCCAGGTTCTGCACTTGTTTTGCCAGGTCCAGATTGCGCTGCAGGTTCTGCTGCTCAAAGCGCGGGTTGCGGCGGCGCCAGTCATTCGGCGCCAGATCGTCCAGGCTCTGGATCTTGCCCGTCAGGAAGCCGCGTCCTAGCGGACTGTAGGCCACAAAGGTGATGCCCAGTTCGCGGCAAGTGGGGATAACCTCCGCTTCCGGGTCGCGCGTCCACAACGAATACTCGGTTTGCAGAGCCGCAATGGGGTGGATTTTGTGGGCCCGGCGAATGGTCTGAGGCGCTGCTTCAGACAGCCCGAGATAGCGCACTTTACCTTGTTCCACCAGACGTCCCATGGCGCCGACGGTTTCTTCGATAGGTACGTTGGAATCAACCCGGTGCTGGTAGTAGAGGTCAATCGTGCTCAGACCCAGCCGTTTGAGGCTGGCGTCGCAGGCCTGCTGCACGTACTCGGGGCGGCCGTTGATATCGGCCCAGCCTCCATCCGGGGTGCGGACGTTGCCGAACTTGGTTGCCAGAAAAGCCTTGTCGCGCCGGTCGCGGATAGCATTGCCCACCAGTTCTTCGTTGTGGCCCATGCCGTAGGCATCGGCGGTGTCGAGAAAATTGAGGCCGAGTTCCAGGGCGCGGTGAATAACTTCTATGGATTCCTGGTCATTGCGCGGGCCGTAAAACTCCGACATTCCCATACATCCCAGGCCGATGGCTGAAATCATGATCGGGGTGCTATCCAGGCGGCGGTACGGCATGGTGGTTTTTCCCTGAGAGCTCATTCCATTACCCCTTATCACAGTTCTGATGCCTCCAAAGTGCGGAGGTTGCAATTTTCCAGAAATGGTCGAATAACGTTCTGGCGGCGTTGATGGGCGGGGTTTACCCGCTGATTTGTCCGGCGATTATGGTTTTCTGCACTTCGCCACCGGGTCCGAGAATGATGATGTCGGCATCCGCTCCCGCCGCTACAACGCCTTTCTGCTTCTCTCGGATCACTGTCGCCGGGTTCGCGCTTGCCAACTGAACGGTTTCCTGGAGCTTCCAGCCGGCAAATTGCATGGCGTTGCGCACGGCCTGATCCAGGTGGAGCACGCTTCCGGCTAACTTGCCCTCGCTGGTGCACTCCTCGCCTTTGAGTTCGACCTCAAACGACCCCAGCCGATAACGGCCTTCCGGCATGCCGGTGGCACTAATGGCATCGGTGATCAGAACAGCGGTATCCTGTCCCTTCACCTGCAAAAAGAGTTGCACGATGGCCGGGTCAACGTGGATGCCATCGGCGATGATCTCAGCGGTGACGTGTTGATCTGTCAGTATCGCTCCTACAAGTCCGGGATGGCGATGATCCAGCGGAGGCATGGCGTTGAAGGTATGAGTAGCATGGCGCGCACCCGCGCGGATTGCCGCCCTTGCTGTCTCCAGGTCGGCATCAGAGTGGCCCAGGCTGCAGCAAACGCCCCGCCGCGAGGCTTCCGCCACCAACTCCATCGCTCCTTCTATTTCCGGGGCGATGGTCATGATTTTGATATGGCCGCGCGCCGCCTGCCAATAACGGTCAAATCGTGAAAGCGTGGGAGGCAGAAGGTATTCAGGCGGGTGAACCCCGCGCCGGGTGTGACTAAGGAAAGGCCCCTCCAAATGAATGCCTAGCGGACGGGCGCAAACACCTGCGACATCTTCCCGCGGGTTTTCAATGCTGTTCGCCAGCCATTCCAGAGCCCGCAATATATTTTCCTCGGGCGCGGTCACCGTCGTCGGCAAATATGCGGCTACGCCATGCCGTGCCAAAGAGGTTTCAAAACGATTAAGGCCTTCGCTGCTGGGCTCCATCACATCGTGCCCGACACCGCCATGAATGTGGATGTCCAGGTAAGCGGGAGCCAGCACCGCGCCGGGAAAATCGAAGCTGCGGCAGCCGCGGGGAAGCTCCCGAACTGCCCGCGAAGTAACCTCCACAATCTTTCCGCCGTCCAGCAACAGCAACGGTTGCTCGATGCACTCCCGAGGAGTGAGCAGGGCGGAAGCAGTAAGGGCAATCATGTACTTAGCCGCATTGTAACGGAAGCAGTCAGTAGTCAGTAGTCAGAAGCCAGTAGTTAGCAGTCGTTTGCGGCTTTCGGTAAACAATCCTCGGGCCAAGCAGCAAAGAGAGCTCGCGAGAGCGGAGGTGAAATGTGCAAGTTCATTCCACCCGCTGACTGGCTCCGACTCCTGACCCCCTGACTCCTGGTTTTTAATGCGCCGCTACCGCCGCGCCTTTGTGTTTTGGCTTTCGCATCAGCAGGATCAGGGGCGTGACCACCAGAAACAGAATTCCCAGCAGGAAAAATGCGGAGTTGAAGGAAATCATGGAGGACTGGCGCGCAATCATGCCGAATACGGCGGCATAGGCCTGGTGGGTGGCGGTGGCGAAATCCATTCCCCGCGACATGAAACCGGCGCGCGCAGCATTAATCATCTGTCGCGTGGTCATGTCGAAGGCGGTCACATGCGTGATCAGGTCGTTAATGTGGATTTGTGTGTCGCGCGCCACAATGGTGGTGGCCCCGGCGATGCCTACGCTGCCTCCCAGATTCCGCATGACATTAAAGATGCTGGTGGCATTACCCATCTGCTCCTTGGGAATTGGGTCATGCGTGGCGGTGGTCAGGGGAACGAAAATAAAACCTAGCGCGAACCCCTGGATGAATTGCGGCCAGGCGATATCCCAGTATCCGGCATTCAAGTTGAGATGGGAGAGGGCATACATGCTGAAAGCGGCGCCCAGCAGGCCTCCGGTCAGCAGCTTGCGCGCTTCAAACTTCGAGAGCAAGGCGCCGACGATGGGCATGGCGATGAACGATCCCAGGCCGCGCGGCAGCATGGCCATGCCCGCATTCAGCGCGGGATAGCCCAGCAGAGTCTGCAGCAGGATGGGAATAAGCACCATGCTGCCATAAAGCCCAAAACCCAGCGTGGTCATTAAAAAGACACCTGTGGCGTAGGTGCGCACGCGGAATATTCGCAGGTTGACCACAGGATGCCAGTCCAGCAGTTCGTGAATCACGAACAGCGACAATCCGACAGCGGCCACGATAGCCAGAATCAGAATGAAATGGGAGCTGAACCAGTCGTCCTCCTGGCCCTTATCGAGCATGATTTGCAGCGCGCCGATACCGACCGCCAGAAACCCGATGCCCCAGTAGTCCACGCCGCCGGCCCGGCGCTTGATGTAGGCGGGATCGAAGATGAACAGCTTGGACATGATCAGGCCTGCAATGCCCACCGGCAGGTTGATGTAGAAGATCCAACGCCAGCTGTAACTGTCGGTGATCCAGCCGCCCATCACCGGGCCCAACATGGGAGCAACCACGATGCCCAACCCCCAGAAAGCCATGGCCTTGCCGCGCTCCTCGGGCGGGAACGCTTCCAGCATGATGGCCTGGGAAAGGGGCTGCAGGCCGCCGCCGCAGGCGCCTTGCAGCACACGAAAAATAATCAAAAAGGGCAGGTTGGGCGCCATGCCGCACAGCACGGAAGCGAGGGTGAAGCCGGTGATGGAGGTCATCAGCACGCGCTTGCGGCCAAAGTGATTGGAGAGCCACCCGGTCAGAGGCAGGACGATGGCATTAGCCACCAGGTAGGAGGTCAGCACCCAGGTAGCTTCGTCCACAGTTGCCGAGAGATTGCCGGCAATGTGGGGCAGAGAAACGTTCACCACCGTCGTGTCCAGCACCTCCATGAAGGTGCCCAGCATCACGGCGACGGAAATGAGCCAAGGATTGACGTAGGGCTGAGCCTTGGATGTCTGATTGCCGTTGGCCATGTTACTTCGTGAGCACGGTTGGCACCACCGACATGCCCGGCCGTAGCAGTCGCTGCGGGTCCTGACCTTTTTCGAACACAATCTTCACCGGCACGCGCTGCACGACTTTAACGTAGTTGCCGGTGGCGTTTTCTGGCGGCAGCAAGCTGAAGCGCGCGCCGGTGGCGCCGCCGATGCTGTCCACATGGCCCTTGTAGGTGCGGCCGTAAGCGTCCACCTCGATGCTGGCATGCTGGCCGGGGTGCATGTTCTTAAGTTGCGTTTCCTTGAAGTTGGCGGTTACCCAAACGTCCTCCAAATTAACCAGGGCGAGCACCGGCTGGCCCGGTTGGATTACCTCGCCCGGTTCCACGGTCTTCTTGCTGACGATGCCGGTCGCGGGGGCGCGAATAACGGTGTATTGCAGGTGGAGTTCGGCCTGCTGCAACGTCGCTTTCAGGCGGGCCACATTGGCCTCAGCCGAGCTGGCTTTAGCGCGGGTAATGGCCACCTGCTGGGGCACGGTCTGGGCGCCCTGCAGCATGGCCTCAGACTGGGCCACGTGGCTCCGCGCGTTGGCCACGGCCGCGCGGGCTGCGTCCACGCTCGCGGCAGCCTGCTGTTCCGTGGTTACTGCCGTGTCGTAGCGCTGCTGCGGAATTTCATCTTTCTTGATGAGCTGAGCAAAGCGGCGCACGTCATCGGCTGCCAACTTGTACTGGGCTTCGGCCTCCCGCAGCCGAGCCTGGCTTGCGGTTACTTCCTGCTGCGCTGCCCGCAGGCTGGCTTGGGCGTTGCTGAGGGTGCTGGAGGTGGTGGCGTGAGTGAGTGGCACCCCGGTGCGCGCCGCCTGAAGAATTGCCATCGCATCCTGCAATTCGGCGCGGGCGCGGTCCACAGCTACCTGGTAGTCGGTGGGGTCCAGTTGCACCAGCACCGTGCCCGCCTCCACGTACTGGTTATCATCCACATTTACCTTTTCCACCGTTCCTCCCACGCGCGCGCTGATGGGCACAATATGGCCATCGATTTGCGCGTCGTCGGTGGACTCTCGCGCGGAGTAATAGCTCCACACTGCGTACCCTGCAGCAACAAAAAGGATGAGGATGGCGAGCACTACCCACTTGGCGCGCGGGTGAGCGCGAAAATAGCCTTGGGCGCGGCCTCCGCGCTCCGGGGGACCAGCTTCCTCTGGCCAGGGCTCCCGGGGCGCCGGTTCTGCCTCGATCGGCGGCTTGGCGGTAGTTTGCTGATCGGCCACTTACTGTCCTCCCAAGAACTTCTTCAAAGCCTGTTCCGCAATGCCCAGGGCGCGGGCCAACGAAAGCTTGGCCAGGTTATGCGCGAACAATGCGGAAATGTAATTTTCGTGGGCCGCGGCCAGAGCTTCCTGGGCTTGCACCACTTCGATGGTGTCGGTAACTCCAGCGGCAAAGCGGTCGCGCGCCTGCCCCAGTTGCTGGGTGGCCAGCTCCACGGAGCTCTTGGCCACCTTCACCTGATCGGCGGCGGTGTTCAGATCCAGGAAAGCGGTACGCACCTCATACTCGATGCGCCCGCGCATGTCTTCCAGTTGCGCCCGCCGCTGTTGCAGTTGCGCGTCTGCCTGCAACTGGTCGGCGCGCACCTTGCCGCCCTGAAAGACGGGTATCTTCAGGGCCGCCGCGGCCGTGAAGGTGCCATGCGAAGTGGTCGGCCGGTTACCAATGTCCCCGTAATCCCCATCAAAACTCAAGGACGGTAGGCGTTCATCATTGGCCGCTTTCTTGGCCATTTCAGCCGCATGGAGCAGGCTTTGCGCGCCGCGATAATCGGCGCGCGAGCGGAAAGCCTCATCAATCGCCTGCTGCAATGTAATCGGCGGAGCGGGAGTGAAAGGCATTGTGTCTGTCAAATTAAAGGCCTGTTCGCCCGGCAGCCCAATAGTGCGTGCCAGGGCCAGCTTCTGCTTTTGGAAATCGTTTTCCACGGCCAGCAAACGTTGCTGCTGTGCCTGCATTTCCACCTGGCTGCGCAGCACGTCGATGGCTGCCGCCAGGCCGGCGTTTTTCATGTCCGTGGTCTGCTGGTACACCGCGGTGGCGGTTTGCAGTTGGGCGCGAACCGCATCAATGCGGGCGGCACTGGCCACACTCTGCAAATAGGAGCCGCCTACCACCAGCACCACTGTGTCGCGCGCGTCCTGATAGCTGTAGCGCGCTGCCTTGAGCGCGTCCGAACGAGCCCGCCAGCTATTCAACGAATTGAAATCCAGAATTCGCTGGGAAAAATAGCCGCGGGCGTCGAATACCTCGAACGGCCCTACAATCGCCGGAATTCCCGGAATAGGTGGTATACCGAAAGTTGCCAGATTCACCTGCTCGGCAAGGTAGCTGGTACGGGTAGTAATGTCAGGAAGCAGACGGCTGCGGGCCGCGAGGCGCGCTCCCTCCGCCTGCCGCTGGCCCTGATGGGAAAGCAGCAGTCCCAGGTTGTAGTGCAAACCGCGTTGGATGGCGTCCTGTAAGGAAAGATTCAATACCCCGGGCACGGCCTTTTGCGGTGCGCTGCCTAAAAATGGGTTCTGCGCGCTGCTTCCGGTGATGGCTGGTGGGAGCTGGGTCGCGCTCGTCACCGGTGAGGAGAATGTGGAAGGAACAGCGCCGCTCTCCATGGTCACGGTTTGGGCTGGCACCCGGTTGGACAATACCAACACGCTGGAGAAGGCAAGCACAACCGCCCAGCGATTTGCGCTTTTCTGGTTCGCCCTGGTCACGTCGCCCAATGGCGACAAAATCACACTCTCTTTCTCTTCAACTCTCACTATCTTTTTGCCTCTTCCACAACAGTGTAGGCCCGACACCCTGATTTCCGGAATGTTTCCGCCACACTAGCGCCGCAGACCACTCAAGGTCGCGTTTTCCTTCTGCAATGCTTACGGGGAAAACGACGGGCTGCTCCGCATCCCAGAGCGGCATTCTGTGCAAGATTATGCCCCAGGCCCGGCGATGAACCTTATTCGATGAGCAGATGCCGCGCGAAGTCGCACAGATGTATGTGGTTTAGCTGCTATTCTCGAGGCCAGCGCCTTTTGAATGGGCCAGCAACTCTTGAACGTGCCAGCACATGCGCAGTTGGGGAAATTTGCGCGGCTTATCCTCCAAAACCGGAAAACTCAGCCTGATGGGCAGAGTTTCGCAAATAGGCGAATATCTCGGGTTGCAGTGGGCCTGGATCACCTGGCCCTTGGGCTGACAGCGTGCAATCAGTCTGGCGGATTTGCTGGCCGACAGTACGCCGAATGCTATAATTTTCTCCAGCAAGAGTAGCGCACGGCGGCAAGTGCGGGGTCTGGCATGCCCTTAGAATTGTTTGGCACTGCACGCTACCAACTGCCGATCGTGTGTTTGCATCCTGTCGGGGAGTGGCTCAGCCTGGTAGAGCACCTGGTTCGGGACCAGGGGGTCGGAGGTTCAAATCCTCTCTCCCCGACCATCATTCCTAAGCACTTACCGCAACCTGCTCCCGAGAATGTTTGGGTGCAATGGGTGCAACACGGCTCTCAGTCGTGGGCAGGCTGAAGCCGAGGCCCGCTTGCTCCGCAGTGTATTTGCGAAACTCGACGTCTTCCTTGAGCTTGGAATAGCCGTCTGTCACGCTCTGATTCGCATGGCCGATCCAGAATCGCAACAGGTCTTCTGGTACGCGCTGCTTGCGCAGATGCGTGACCCGGATCGCATCGATTGGACCCTTCGCGAAATCCTTGGGGATACTGATCAGAACCCCTCAATCAAGGACCGCTGCCTACGTCGCGCTTAGGCGACTGCAGCCCCAACACGCAGCCTTCAGTACTCCAGTTTGAAACGGGTTTCTGCCAAGACGTATAGCTTGCGCCAGACCAGGCGGTTGATTGTAACCACAACCGCTGCCATTACGATGGTTGACGCAATGAGCAGGTCGAAATTGCCGGAGTCTGTCGCCCGGCTGATGACAGCCCCCAACCCCACGGTTGAAAATATCTGCCCCTTGAAGTGGAAATACTCGGCAATGATGCTCGCGTTCCAGGCCCCGCCAGATGCAGTGACCAAGCCTGTAACCAAATAAGGAAAAATTCCCGGCAGAATCAGCTTACGCCACCTGGCGCCTGATTCGAACTTGAACACCGCGGCAGCCTCCTTCAAATCGGCAGGGATAGCCATGGACCCGGCGATTACATTGAACAGGATGTACCACTGAGTCCCCAGCAAAAGTAGAACAACCGAGGCAATGCCTAATCCACCACCAAGGCGAACCAGAATCAGCAGCACGATTGGGAAGAGGGCGGTTGCCGGCACCGAGGCCGCAATTTGTGCCAAGGGCTGGGCGATACGCGACAAGCGGGGGCTGAACCCGATCGCCACACCGGCTGGGATGGTCCACGCTGCGCCAATCAGCAGCGCCACGTTGACTCGAATAAAGGTGGCCAGTACCCCAGTGCCGAGTTCCACCACATCGGCACGGCTCAGACCTGCCAGCATGATGACAACGTGCGCAACGGCGTAAGAAATCGCTCCAAGGGCCGCAGCAGCCGCAATCCTTGGTGCCCATCTTGTCGCCCAGCGAAACCGGTGCTGCTCTGCTAAAACCATGGGGCGATTCCTGGCCAATCGCCGAGAAAGCGCTTCCGAGAGGCGTGGGATAGCTCTCTTGCGAAACCGTGAAATCAGGTGAGAATGCTTTACCAACTCCAACAGCCACGACCCGGGCGATTCAGCGCTTTCGATTTGCTCCAGTTTGAACTTTTCAGCCCAAGCAATCACCGGGCGCCATATAACTTGATCCAGCAGAATTATGAGCGCAACCATTGCAGCCACGCCCCAGAGGATTGCTTGCGTGTCACCAGCGCTCGCTGCCGTCTGCAAGTATGACCCAAGACCGGGCAGACGGAAATCGCGGTTGCCCAAAACGAACATCTCGCATGCCATCAGGAAGAACCAGCCGCCCGCAACCGACATCATGGAATTCCAGACTAAACCAATTGCCGCCGACGGCATTTCAACATCTCGAAATCTCAGCCAGGAATTGAATCGGTAGACGCGGGCAATTTCGCGCATATCTTTGGGAATGCCCTTCAAGGAGGCGTAAAAGCTGAATGCCATGTTCCATACCTGGCCGGTGAAAATCAGCAGGATGGCGCCTAGTTCAACCCCGAGCTGGCGTTCTGGGAACAGCGCAACCATCGCGAGCATGACGCCGGGCAGGAAGCTGAGGACTGGGATCGACTGCAACACGTCAAGCAGCGGGATCATAAAACGTTCAGCGGTGGCGTTGTAGGCGGCGACGTACCCGTACGCAATCGTGAACCCAAGGCTGAGCAGATAAGCAACGAAGATCCGTAGCAGCGAGTACCCGGCATAGGCGGGGAGAGCGGAGGGGCTGCGGTCAATTTGAACGCTCGGACTGACCGGACCGAGCCAACTACGTGCCACCGTAATGAGGGCGTAGAACAGCGCCAAGCCCGCGCCGAAGATCACCACGTCAATTATGCGGGGCCACGTGCGGAGCGGCAACAACGACCATGGTCCGCCCCTTGGAAATCGTGTGCCGCGCCTGGTGAAGCGCTTCATCACTCGGGTGACCCTTTCGGCTCGGCCGTTCCGCTATTGGTCAGTACAAGGCGCCGAGTATCGGAATCGTAGTCAAAAATTTCAGCGTAGCGACCCCAGTTCAGCGCGGTCTCCAACTGGCGCTGGACTTCCTCCTCCGTGAAGTGTTCATCCAGCATGTCGTGAAAGAATTCTTCCTCGATCGTGTGGTCCGATTTCATGCGCAGCGTTCTGTCCATAACCCGAAGCAAAGAGACATGATGTAACGCGGCCTCTCGAAACAGCACCTTACGCGTGAGAATATCCGCCTCGGCAAACGCCTTGCCCTGAGCAGTGATTTCGGCATCACCCTCCCTCAATTGGGCGAACTGCAACAGAGCGGCTGCTTCAACCGCGGGCAAGAGATCGTCAACTTCCATGTTGAGTTCGTCCGCCAAATGGTAGAGATCGTCCCGGCCGCCGCGGTCGGCCAGCAATTCAAGGAGCCCGCTGATGCCGCCTGGAAGCGCGTGCGGCAGCATCTGATATCTTTCCTTCGGCATTGGCCTGCGCTGCGGAATGGGAGGCGCCTCCGCCTCAGGACGGGTCATCACCGTGTAAATGTAGTCCACATACTCGGTAAAGCGTCCTGCTTTACGATCCCGCGGGTGGGGCAAATCCAGCTCAAAATCGGCTCGGATGTGCCCAGGATTACGTCCGAGTACGATTACCCGGTCCGCGAGCAATACCGCTTCTTCAATATTGTGAGTAACCATGAAGATTGCGCTGTGGGAATCTTCTTATCAAGCCAAAGCTCCAGAAGCTCGCCTCTCAGGTTCTCAGCCGTAAGGACATCAAGCGCGGAAAAGGGCTCATCCATAAACAGCACTTCAGGCTCAACCACCAAGGCGCGTGCAAAACCCACCCGCTGTTTCATGCCGCCGGACAGTTCCTTGGGGAACGCGTTTTCGAAGCCGTCAAGTCCCACGGTATCCAGGATGCGCAGAGCACGTTTG
>Ga0134126_10009369_pt1 | contig 12341 bp, 11 predicted proteins | sample KB31752_FD_96881 | JGI IMG/M metagenome (GOLD analysis project Ga0134126, IMG submission 96881) | Terrestrial soil microbial communities with excess Nitrogen fertilizer from Kellogg Biological Station, Michigan, USA - KB3-175-2 | ecosystem: Environmental > Terrestrial > Soil > Unclassified ...
CGATAGGGGACTCGCTCGCAGTACCGCAGATCCTTCGACTCGCTGAGCTCACTCCGGATGACAAATCGAGGGGTGAGAGAGAGAGCATCTTGCGTCAGGCATATGCTCAGGCATATGGTGGGGTAGGAGAACCAGAATGTCCGCCAGCCAGTCAGTGCGCCAGGTGCGCCTTTTCAAAAATGGCCGCAGCCAGGCGGTGCGTATTCCGCGCGAATTCGAGTTGCCGGGGACGGAGGCGATCCTGCGCCGCGATGACAGTGGGAAATTGACGCTTGAGCCGATGCGACGGCCAAGGCTCCTTGATTTGCTGGCCACCTGGGCGCCCCTCGATGCGAAGGATCAACTGCCCGTGATCGAAGACCGGCCGGCCAAGACGGTGAAGATCTGATGCCCGGGCGGTTCGTGCTCGATACCAACATTCTTTCGGACCTGCTGAAGAATCCGACAGGCAAAGTCGCGCAGAAGATCGCGTCCCTTCCGGCGGAGGCGCGTGATGGGATGGCAACCAGCATCGTGGTTGCGGCGGAGCTTCGTTATGGGGCAGCCAGGAGCGGGTCGCCGGTCCTCGAGCGGCGCGTGGAGCAATTGCTCGGCGCTCTGGATGTTCTGCCGCTTGCGCCTGATGCGGATCGGCATTATGGCACCGTCCGCACGCAGTTGGAGAAATCGGGAATGGTGATTGGGGGCAACGATCTGCTGATCGCGGCTCACGTGCTTGCAATCGATGCCGTTCTTGTCACGGACAATGCGCGGGAGTTCAAACGGGTCAGAGGTCTAAAACTGGAAAACTGGCTTCGACCTCAGGTGTGATGACGAAGTGACTTCGGGTGCGTCTGTCAGACGGTACGCCTTCCGCCGCATCCCCTTTGACTTTCCACATCCATCCACGAACGGACCGCGAGCGCTCTGGGTATCCTGAAGTCATGGTTCGTCGTCCTTTCGGCTGGGGAGCCCTTCTTTCCATTTTTCTTTCCCCGGTCTTCGCCTACAGTCAGAAGCCCACGGCGGCCGCGACCGAGCCGCCGAAGCAGCAGGCGCCCACCGACGTGAAGGTGCCGCTGCTGCCGCGGCCGCTGCATCTCTCCGATTTCGACGGCATGGAGCCGCACGGCGACGTCGCCGACCACCTGGCCGAGGTCACGGGCTTCATCCAGCAGACGCCGCGGGACGGCGAGCCGGCTACCGAAAAAACGGTGGTCTGGATGGGCCGTACGAACAGCCACCTCTATTTCGTTTTCATCTGCTACGACCACGATCCGGCGGCCATCCGCGGGCACCTGGCTCGCCGCGAAAACATCCACACAGACGATTACGTGTCGGTGCTGCTGGATTCATTCAAGGACCGGCGTAAGGGAGTGCTGTTCGAAGTGAATTCCGCGGGCGTGCAGGCCGATGCGGCGTGGACCGAGAACAACATGCCCGACTACAGCTACGACCAGGTGTGGGATTCGGAGGGGCGCGTCACTTCAAAAGGCTGGATGGCAATGATCGCGATCCCCTTCAACAGCCTGCGCTTCCGCCGATCTGGCCCGGACTGGGGCGTAGTCTTTTACCGCAACCTTCCGCGCAACAGCGAAACAGATTTCTGGCCGCGGGTGTCGGCGAGCATCAGCGGCATACTCAGCCAGGAGGGCACGCTGCACGGCATGGAGGGGCTCACCGAATCACACAATCTGCAGATCGATCCCTACGCCATCGCGCAGAACGAGCGCAACCTGAACGCGCTCGATTCCTCGAATCCCTACTTCAGCTCCCGCCACCTGGAAGGCACCGCGGGCGGCGATTTCAAGGCCATCTTCAAAGACAGCATCGTACTCGACGGAACGATCAATCCGGATTTCAGCACCGTCGAGTCGGACCAGCCGCAGTTCACGGTAAACCAACGGTACGCGGTGTATTTTCCTGAGCTGCGCCCGTTCTTCCTCGAGAACGCCAATTATTTTTCGACGCCGATCACGTTGGTCTACACGCGCAATATCGTGCATCCCACGTACGGCGGCCGCCTCACGGGCAAGGTCCACTCCACCAACCTGGGGTTCTTCGCCATTGACGACCGTGCGCCTGGTGAGACAGTTGCGTCGAACGATCCCAATTATGGCAAGCACGCCGAATTTGCGGTTGCGCGCGTCTCCCAGGACTTCGGCAAGGGATCGAGTGTGGGCGCCATCTACACCGACGAGGAGTTCGGGGGCGGCTGGAACCGCATTGGGGGACTCGACACGACGCTCCGCCTGAGCAATACCTGGACAGCGGATGCTCAATGGGTGGAAAGCTCCACGCGCGCGAGCGATGCCGATGGCGGCGCCTATTCGGCCGGACCGGCCACATTCATTGATTTTCAGCGCCAGGGCCACGCCTTCAACCTTTTCTCCAACAGCGCCGATTTCAGCACCGGCTTCCAGACCAACCTGGGCTTCATCCAGACCAACAACATCCGCAAGAACCACACGCACGTCAACTATCAGTGGTTCCCCAAGAGCAAGCTGTTGCAGAGCTGGGGCCTTGAACTCAACGAGAACTTCGCCTTTGACCACCAGGGAAACCGCGTCTACCGCTACGTGACGTTCGACCCGTTTTTTCTGCTGCCGCGCAATACCGTGCTGGCGCCGCTGGTGGGCGAGAACTCCGATACGCTCGGCCCGCAGAACGGAGTGCTGCTGCCGCACAACGAGAACTTCACGGAGAACTACGCGGGAGTCGTGGCGCGCAGTGAGCCCTGGACGCAGTTCAACTTCAACCTGGTGGCCATCCGCGGCGGCAACGTGAACTACAACCCCGCGCCGGGGCAGCCGCCCACGCTGATGAACCAGCAAAGCGTGCAACTGGTGTTCACTCTGCAGCCCATGCGACAGTTGACCACCGACAACACCTACCTGCTCGACCGGGATTTCGAAGTGGCGAACCACGGGTTCGTCTATGAGGCGCAGACGTTTCGCACCAAGGCGAATTATCAGTTCACGCGGGCGATATCGGCACGCGTCATCGTGGAGTACGACACCACGCTGGCCAATCCTGCCGAGACCTCGCTGCAGAGGACCAAGCAGGTGGGCACGCAGGCGCTGCTCACCTGGCTGCCGCATCCCGGCACCGCAATTTATATCGGGTATAACGACGACCTGCAGAACCTCGACCGCGCGCTCTGCAACCGACTGCCGAACGGTACCTGCGATCCCAACAACACTGTCGTGCCGCGGTCGTCGAGTTACCTGAATGACGGACGGCAGGTGTTTATCAAGGCCTCGTATTTGTTCCGGTTCTAGTGACAGCTCGCAGCTTTCAGCTCACAACGAATCGCTGGGGACTGACGGCGGGAGTTCCCGCAAAGGCCTCCGACGTTTTAGACTGGCTCGCAGCATGAGAACTGTCGATTCGCTTCCTCGCTTGCTGTTTGTAATCGCCGCCGTACTTCTTGCGTTGCCCTGCACGCCTCGCGCTACAGCGCAGGAAAACTCAGGCCACCTGCTGATTTACTCCATTGATGTGGAGGGCGGGCAGGCCACGCTGTTGGTCTCGCCTTCGAAGGCCTCACTGCTGGTTGATACGGGCTGGCCGGGCAATGGCGGCCGCGATGCCGAGCGCATCCAGGCGGCGATGAAAGATGCCGGCATCACGCAGCTCGATCACGTGCTGATTACGCATTTTCACGTGGACCACGTGGGCGGCGTGCCCAACCTTGTCGCGAAGGTGAAAGTAGGCGAGTTCCTCGACCATGGCGTGAACCGCGAGGACTCCGACATCACGCGCCACGACTATGCCGCCTATGTGAAGGCCATCGGGAACACGCCGCGCCGGACCGTGCATCCCGGCGATACGATCGATATTCCGGGACTGAGCACGGTTGTGATCGCGGCGGATGGCGAGCACATCCACAGCGTGCCGGGGGTGACGCCGAAGGCGAATCCATATTGTGCGGGCGAGCCGAAGTGGGAGCTGGATACGACGGAGAATCCGCGCTCGGCAGGGATCCTTGTCCGATTCGGCAAGTTCCGGTTCCTCGACCTCGGCGATCTGACCAAGGCAAAGGAGATTCCGCTGGTGTGCACGCAGAACCTGATCGGGCAGGTGGACCTGTATCTCGTGAATCATCACGGTTTCAATTTGTCGAACACCAAGGCGTTTGTGTGGGCGATTCATCCGCGCGTGGCGATTATGAACAACGGCGCGCACAAAGCGGGCAGCCCTGAGGCCTGGCAGACGGTGCATGGAAGCCCGGGCCTTGAAGATCTCTACATGCTGCACACGGCTGAAGACTCGGATGCGGCGCACAATAGCACGGAAGCCCTCATCGCGAATCCCAAGGGCGCAACGCAGGACGGCGCGTATTTCAAGGTGGTGGCGAATGCAGATGGCAGCTTCAGCGTGACGAACACGCGCACGGGCAAGACGAAGGACTACGGGAAGAACTAGTCCGTATTTCGTAGTAATTCGTTTTCAGATGTCAGTCCTCGGCGATCGCTGTTTGGCTGCGCTCTAAAAGGGGAGTTCGATGAAGATGTCTCGTCGGGAATTTGTGACCGGCGCTGCTGCGGGGGCGGCGTTTTGCGTGGCTCCGGAGATGATTCGCGCCGCCGTGGCAAGCTGCCCGTTTCGCGTGGCCGTCATCAACGACGAAATTTCGCAGGACTTTGACCATGCGTGCTCGGTGGCGGCGAAGGACTTCGGTCTCGGGTGGATCGAGTTGCGGGGGATGTGGGACAAGAACATCACCAACCTTGACGCCAGCCAGATTGCCGAAGCAAAGCGGATCCTTGCCAAATACAACCTGAAGGTGACGGACATTGCCAGCCCGCTGTTCAAGGTGGACTGGCCGGGGGCGCCGCTGTCAAAGCAGAGCGAGAGGCGCGACACCTTCCACGCCGGAGACGATTTCAAAGCGCAGGATGCGCTGCTCGAGCACTGCATCGACCTGGCCAAAAGCTTCGACACCGACCGCATACGCTGCTTCGATTTCTGGCGCCTGGATGATGTGAAGCCCTATCGCGCGGCTATCAACGACAAGCTGCGCGAGGCGGCGCGACGACTGGCGAAGGAAAAGCTGATCCTTGTGCTGGAAAACGAGATGTCGTGCAATACGGCCACGGGCGAAGAAGCAGCCGCCACGCTGGCCGCGATCCCCGAACACAACTTCATGCTCAACTGGGATCCCGGCAACGCCGCGACTTTCCCCGATTCGGAGCCCTATCCCAAGGGATACGATCTGCTGCCGAAGAAGCGAATCGGCCACTGCCACGCAAAGAACGTGGTGCGCAAGGCCGACGGAAAGTGGGAGTGGGCGCCGGTGGGCACCGGCGTGGTGGACTGGCCAGCCCAGTTGCGCGCGCTCAATCGCGACGGCTACCGCTACGCAGTGAGTCTCGAGACACACTGGCGCGGCGCCGGCACGCCCGAAGCCTCCTCCCGCATCAGCATGGCGGGCCTGAAAGATGCGCTGAAGCAGGCCGGAACCGGCTGCTGAATTCATGCCATGAGGAGGTGAGAGTGGCCTTCGTTGAAATCGCCAATCTGCCCGAAATCGAGCGCCTGCCAGGATGGCGGGGCCGCTTCTTTCACTCCGAACACATGACCGTCGCGCACTACGAGTTTGCCCGGGGTTCGAGCATTCACGAGCACTTCCATCCTCAGGAAGAGATCTATCACGTGCTTGACGGCGAACTCGAGCTGACGGTCGACGGAGCCGTGCACATCGCGCGCCCCGGCGTCGCGGTCATCGTGCCCTCGAACGCGCGTCACTCCGCGCGCGCGCTTTGTGATGGCCGGGTGTTGATCGTCGACTCGCCGCGTCGACTTGAGGTGTGAGGGCAATCGTGAAGTTGTGCTGTGGCACGACCTCACGATTGCGTTGTACTCGCGGAGTCGCTACTTGTTCGACGCTTCATTGCCGTTGACAGGAATGTTGTGGTTCTTCGCCACCTGCTCGGCAAGCTGCAGGTGCTGCGAAATCACTCCGGCTCCCTGCTGCGCCACCTGTTTCAGAGTCGGATCCTGCGAAGCTTCTGCTTCTTCCTTGAACGTCTTCAAATCATCCTGATGATCTTTCACCATCGCGATGATGTATGCCTTGTCGAAGTCCGCACCTGACAGCCCCTGCAGCTTGCTCATCAGCTTCTTATCTTTCTTTGATGGACCCTTCGGCACTCCGATGTTCATCTGCTTTGCCTCGGGCTCAAACCACTTCTGGTTCATCTGCGAGTGGTCCGCGGCGAGCTTCTGCGCGAACTGCTTGACGTCCTCGCTCTGGGATTTCTGCTGGGCAAGCTGCGCGAGCTGAACCTCTCCCAAGTCCCCCTGCATGGCGTCGGAGACAAAGGCGTGGTCTGCCATGCCCTGCGCCGACGTGTCGGGAGCCGTTCCTCCCTCGGGCGAAGTCAAGCCGGGCTGACCGGGCTGGGTGGGCTGACTTGGCTGCTGGGGCATGGTGGGCGTGGCGCCGGGGCTCTGAGCAAGCAATGTTGCGCTCGCCAGCAACGCTGCTGCCGAACATGCAACGAGCCGGATTCTTAAAGTCTGTGTTTTCATTGCGCTCTCCTGTGCCAGAGTTCGGGGTGCGGCCACATGCTGTGGCCGCACACCCAGTCTAGCCTGTATTGCGATGCGGGATACAAGTGAGAGTTTGTTTCGTACAGGGCCTTGAAAAGAACAGGGTTAGATTTCGGGCAGATCGATTTCGAGGCAGCCCAGCGTAAATGCATATGGAAACGGGCCGCCTGCGCCCGTGTCATACATCCCATTGAAGAAGATGAACGAGTGCCGTGGACTCTGCTCCTCGGAGGCCAGAGAAGGCTTGAACGGCCCGCTGTGCCAGCCGCGGTCCTGGGCGGTCATGATCTGCAGGGGCTCACTCCACGCCGCAAGGCTGGCCGCGGGCAGATTGGCGTGGCACCACCACAGGCCCGCCTGCCCCGGCCGCATGGTTGGAGCGATGCGCGAAAACACGGCGTCGAATGCATCTCCGCGGGGGCGCACGCAGAAGTCGAACACACGCATCTCGGCGGGTGCGAAGAGTGTGCGCTTCTCCCATGTGCGGCCGTCGGGGCTCTCTGCGCAACCGTGCACGAGGTAGTTTTCGCGGTGCGACCCGGCAACATACCACATCCGCCACTTGCCGTCGTGATAGAGCAGGTTGGGCTCGAACACGCTGCCGTGCTCCCAGTCCTCCTCGGCACCAAACACGGGAGCAGATTGCGCCTGCCAGGCCGAACCGTCCCACTCTGCGTAGCCGATGGTATATGGCCCGCCAACATGTTGCTGCGCTCCGGCGTAGTAGATGCGCTCCACCCAGTGCTGCGTGTCGGGATCGAATCCTCGCACGTATGCCGGGCAGTGGCGGCCGCCGTCGCCATCCCATGCGCCGCTCGGCGAGGGCGGGACGAGGGGAATGAGTTCTCCGGATGTGTCGCGGGTGAGCTGCCACCCGGTTGCGCTGAGCGGCGCACCCGGTGCGAGCGTGGCGCTGAACAGTTGCGGCGCGCCCACCTGGTTCGCCTGTCCCGCAAGAAACATCTGCCACTGGTCGCCGCGCTTCACCACGCTGGAGTCAAGCACCTCGGCGCCGTTGCAGCCGGTGGCGGGGTCGTTGGGATCGAAAATCTTGGTCTCGGTTCCGTGCACGATAGTGGCTCCGCGTCAGCGTTCGCAGGCGTAGATCATGCTATCAAGGCGCGTCATGCTCTGGTGTTCCGCCACAGATCGTCCAGGGCATCGCAGGCCGCTTTTGTGCCGTCTTCGCGCGCGAGCCTGCGCGCGATCAGTGTGGCGCGGCGGGCATACCGCGGATCTTCGAGCAACACTTGCAGCTTGCGCGCCACGCGAACCGGGGTGTAGTTGCCGCGCTGGATGACGCGAGCCACCTTAAGCCGGCGCATGCGCCGCGCATTGTCCGGCTGATCGTGCGAGTAGGGCATGATCAGCATCGGCCGCCCAGCCTGCAGGCAGTTAGCCGTGGTGCCCACTCCGCCCTGGTGCACCACCACCGAAGCGCGTGGAAACAGCTTCGAGTACGGCGCATACTCGGCCACGCAGATCGACTCCGGCAGTTTGAATTGCGGGCGATTGCGCTGGTCGCTGCCGATGAGCAGAACTGCGCGCACGCCCAGCTTCAGCGCGGCTCTGGCCGAAATCTCGAAGAAGCGCCCGGCCGCGAGCACCGCGGCGGAGCCCAGGGTAAAGACTACGGGCGGCGGACCAGCGTCGAGAAAGGCTTCGAGATGCGCCGGCAGCTTCGCGTTGCCGCTGTCCGCGTCGTAATAACAAAAACCTGTGACATGCGTATGAGGCGGCCAATCGTATTGTTCCGCGCCCAGCACGCGGCTAAAAAGAGCCAGCACCAATTGCGGCGAGTGCTTGGCTTCGAAGATGGGATTGGTTCCCCGCGGCAGGCCCAGCTCGTGGCGCAGCTCGTAAATCGGGTCAGACCACCTGCGCGTGGTGAACCGCGCCAGCCTCTTCATCACCCGGCCCATGCCTGGAGTGCGGTCGGCGCCCGCGAGCCGCCGATACGGGGGCAGCACCGGTGGATCGGATGCGGAAAAAAACGACAGCGGCGCCAGCACGTAGCTGGCCCAGGGAATTCCCGTCTTCTCCGCCACGATCGGTCCGGCGTAGTTGAGTTCTCCCAGCAGCAGCAGGTCGGCGCGCATAGGCTGGGTCGCCGCATCGAGCAGGTCCTCGTAGGTCTGACGCAGCGCCGGAAACAGGAATTCGCGCAGCCCGCGCTCTGTGCCGCGCTTCACGTCATAGATCATCTTGATCAGCGCAGTATCCGCCGGATCGATGTCGGGCCGGACAGCGTGAAACTCCAGTCCCAGCGGCCTGATCTTCGGCTCATAGACCGCGGGAAGCGCCATCACCGGTATGTGCCCTCGCCGCTTCAATTCGAGCGCGATGGCGATGAGAGGATGAATGTCTCCATACGTGCCGATATTGGAAAGAACGATGCGCATCAAGCCGTCTCTGTCGGCCCCAAAGGCCCGCAGTAAGAGGGTAATGCATTCGACGGAGCCACTCCTGCTTCTCACGCTTTGGGTGCCTGAGATAGAGTGACGGCATGCATTCATCGTGGATACACGCGAGCGTGATGGGGGTCGCAGTGTGTGTCGCTGCGATGCTCCCACCCACTGCGCCCGCGCAGGATTCAGCGGCGGCGGGCGCCACGGAAGCCCCACTCGTGTTGCGCATCAGCGCGCGTGAGGTTGTCATCGAGGTGGTTGCCCGCGACCAGCATCACAACGCGGTGACAGACCTGAAGCAGGACGAGTTCCAGGTGTTCGACGCGGGAAAGCATGCGGACAAGGCTCCGCGCCGCATCCTTTCGATGCGGATGATCGATCCGCACAAGGATGAGAGCAGAGCGGGGGCGAGCGAAAGCGGGTTCCGCATCAGCTCGGGCGCAGTTTGTGCCCTCAATTCCACCAGGCACTACCAGCTCGAGATTCAGGCGGCGCCCGAGCCAGGCAATCACGAAATCATGGTGAAGACGACGCGGCCGAAGGTGACACTCTCGTTTCGTCGCCGTTACTATGTCGGTCCCACTCCGGATCAGGTGAAGCCGCGGGACCGCAAGGCAGCCACGGAAGACATCGCGCTGGGGGAGGCAGCATGCTGGCATTCGTCCACCCCATCCACGTTGGCATTGAGCGCGCATCCGATCGTGGTTCCCGGCGAAAAGTCGACGCGGTATGTAGTGGCGATCCGGCCCGAGTCACTCCCTGACATCGGCTTCAACGAGTCAAATACGCGCGTTCAGCTCGACTTCGGCATGTGCACATTCGACGCGCTGGGCGCGTTTGTGCAGTATCTGCACTCCAGCCTGGAGAGGGACGTGACGGGGAAAGATTTCGAGCGTGCGCAGCAACGGGGGCTTTCTAACGTCCTCGAGATCCCCGGCGTTGAGCCACCCGACCTTGCGCGCCTGGTCGTGCGCGATCGAGTGACCGGAAACATCGGCATCGTGGATGTGGCGCGGCCCGTTTCACTCGCCGCACAGGCCGACAAATCAAAGACACTCAGACGACCTGTGGGGTCTGTGCGCAGCTTCGGGGTGATTACTCCACGGGAGAATGATTTTTGCGGCGATGTGTACGAACTCTCATCCGGTACGCCGCAGTTGCCAGATTTCTGGAAGCTGGAACCGGTGGCGTCGATCTATACCGACAAGCTCGAGATATGGGATCAGGACATCAATCAGGCTGACGGGATTCCCGGCGCAACGCATACGAATCTTTGGTTCGGGGTCGACTATTACGGAGAGTTTTATGTCACGAAGGCGGGCGATTACGAATTCGAACTTCAGGCGGATGATGGCGCGAGACTCGAAATCGATAACCAGGAGTTCATCGACCTGGACGGGCTCCATCCGGTGCTGGTGAAGTCCGTGCGCGTTCACCTGTCTCAGGGCGCGCATACGATTCATGTGCCGTATTTTCAGGGGACGCCGACTCGTTTGGCGCTGGTGCTGCGGGTGAAGCCGCCGGGAGAATCGATGCGCATGTTCAACCTGAATGAATTCGCAGCGCCCAGGGCGGAGAAGTGACGAATCGAGATTTGCTTCAACCTTTTTCGCCGACTGCCTGTTGAATCGCGTTACAGTTGCGGCAATGGCTTCCACGCACAGTAAAACGACAATAGTCTCGCTGGCCGTGCTCGCCGCGGCTGCCGGCTCCCTGCTCCACGAAGGCCTCGGTCACGGCCTCACCGCCTGGTTGCGCGGCGACATCGTCACCCAGTGGACCAGCAACCACCTGGACAGCGTGCGCCCGGACCGCCTGGTCGACGCCGGCGGAACGCTGGTAAACCTCGCCGCCGGATTCATCTTGCTGTTCGCGGCACGCGCCGCGGGCCGCCGCTGCAATCTCCGCTATTTTCTCTGGTTATTGGCTGCTCTGAACCTGCTGGACGCCGCAGGTTACTTCCTGTTCTCCGGAGTGGGCAATGTGGGCGACTGGGCCCAGGTGATCGCCGGCCTGCCGCACCAGGGCGCACTGCGGATCGTGATGGCGGCTACCGGCGCACTGGGATATGTGGTGTTCCTGCGCCTGCTGATGCGCGAACTGCGCCCGTTCTGCCCCGATCGCGGCACCTATAACTCGGTGGGGCGCCTGCCTTATTGCGCGGCGTGCGTCTTCATGTGCATCGCCGGGGCGTTCGATCCCATGGGGATTAAGCTATTGCTCATTTCCACCGTACCGGCGCATTTCGGCGGCCTCTCGGGCCTGCTCTGGGGCGACGTCTTTCTTCGCGGCCTGCCCGCGCCGGCACAACCGCTCACCGTCCGCCGCAGCGTTCTGGTCTGGATCGCCGCGGTCCTGCTCGGGACCATCTTCGTCGCACTGCTCGGCGGCGGCATCGATTTCGTTCGCTAAAGTTTATGGCGGCTTTCAACTTCGCGGCGATTCGATTCGTCTTAACAGTCAGTTCTTAGCGTTTCATTGAACCGCCGGTGTTAAGCTTTCAAAGTTTGCCAAGGAGATAAGACGCACATGCGCAACGGACTTCGTCTCGCACTTCCCCTGTTGTTGGCAGCGACAGCTTTTGGCCCCTCCTGCGTGATCCATGCGCAATCGACGTACCAGGTCATCGACCAGTGGAAGATCGGCGGTGACGGCTTCTGGGACTACATGACGGTCGATCCGGCGGCCCACCGGCTCTACATCACGCACGGCGTCAAGGTGGACGTGGTCGACACCAACTCCGGCAAAGTCGTCGGCCAGGTAACCGGCCTGCACGGCATCCACGGCGTAGCGCTCGACCCTGAAGGCAAGCTCGGCTACATCTCTGACGGCGGCGGCAACGCGGTTGTGGTCTTCGACCGCTCCAACCTGTCGACCGTGGCGACCATCCCCGCGGGCACCAATCCCGACGCCATCATTTACGAGCCGGCCACGCACACCGTGTGGGCCTTCAATGGGCGCAGCCACGATGCCACCGTCATCGACGCCAACACGCGCAAGGTGGTGGCCACGATTCCTCTGCCCGGCAAACCGGAGTTCGCGCAGGTGGACGGCAAGGGCAACGTCTACGACAACATCGAGGACAAGAACGAAATCGTGCACCTGGACGCCCATACGAACAAGCTGGTGGATACCTGGCCCATCGGCTGCGAATCCCCGTCCGGCCTGGCGCTCGATAACGACCAGCATCGCCTGTTCAGCGTGTGCGACGGCAAGAAGATGGCCATCACCGATGCCGTGAGCGGCAAGCCGCTGGGCACGGCGGCCATTGGCGATGGCCCCGACGCGGCCGGATACGATGCCAACCACAAGCTGGCGTTTGCCTCCTGCGGCGAAGGCGTGCTGAGCGTGGTGAACGCGGCTGAATCCGGCTACAACACCGTGCAGAATCTCGAG
>Ga0134126_10009371_pt1 | contig 12339 bp, 19 predicted proteins | sample KB31752_FD_96881 | JGI IMG/M metagenome (GOLD analysis project Ga0134126, IMG submission 96881) | Terrestrial soil microbial communities with excess Nitrogen fertilizer from Kellogg Biological Station, Michigan, USA - KB3-175-2 | ecosystem: Environmental > Terrestrial > Soil > Unclassified ...
AGGAAACTTCAGACCCATCCGGCATTACGCCATACCGGACCACGATAAGAATGTCCCGCTTGCGGAACGCTTCCCAGTCCGTCGCGCGCAGCCTGATGCACGGCTGAAGCCGTGCTGCCGGCGAAACCCCACGCGCTGAAATTGCTGTCGCCGTCATAGTATCCATACCGCCTGCTCAGCCTCTCCGAAAAGACCAAGCCCGCTGGGGTGCGGATCGTGAATAATTCGAAATCCGTATCCATCCGCCACGCCAACCACCGCATGCCGCTTGCGGGAACCATCGCTGGCTAGCCGATGACTCTCACCTATAAGAACTAACGGCGATGGATCGTATCCCACGTATGCCCCGGCGGCATCTTCCGCGCTACGAAACGCGACAGACACCATCCCCTTGCCGCGCGTCTTCAGCCATTGCCGAGCGGCCTCATGAACGGGATGGCGCTCCTTGTCTTCAATAAAATTAGGGACATCCAAGACATCCAGGTCGAGAATCGAGGCGATGCAGGCGCGCAAGCAATCACCGCGGCCGTCCTCCATCACCACCTGATATACAGGCGTCATTAGTACCTCTGGTACGAAAATGTTACTTGGCCGGTTCGGTTACTCATCTCGTGAACAGCGGACGGGGCGACAAGAGCCGCAAACGCGGCCCCAAGAGCCGCCCCGTCGCCGTAACCTAGTTTTGAATCTCCCGATCGGTCGTGCCGTCCAAAAGAATCTTCAGGATCGGAACGCAGATGTGGGAGTTGTTGCCGTTGGTGAGCGCGCCGGGAGTGGCCGTGCCCAGAGCCGAGGTCAACGTCGGCTGGTTCTGCGGGAACGTGATGGTGAGCGTGAAGGGAACGGTGGGAGCAATATATTTTCCATATTGAATCCCAAAACGGCGCATCGCGTTAGGGTTGCTGATGCCGTTCGTCCAGGTCTCTTCGCCGGTCGCCGTCGAAACGCCGAAGAGTCCGAAGCCGCCCGGCCACAGATCCAAGGTGCCCTCGTAGAACACCTTTTCCGCGATTGTAAACTGCATGAAGCAGTTGTTCAGGATCAGATCGACCGAGGCCTTATTGAGCCACGAGGCGAACTGGAACCCGATGCCCATCATGATCAAGCAGCGGGTCGATCCGAAGCCGTACTGGTTGCCGGCGCTGATCATGTTGGTTTGCACGCGCGTCTTGTTCAGGTTGAACACCGGATCCAAACTCCCGACCGGCACCGAGAACGGCGTGTACTGCGAAGACACGGCGCCGGAAGTGCCGGCCGTGCCCATGTCGAGATAGATCGTGTCGTAATACGGCCACGCGCCACGGTCCTTGAATTTGCCGTAGATGGCGTTAATGTCCATCCCGGAGGCCATTGAAGCTGAGATTGCTTGAGGCATTTGAGTTGTTTTTTCTCCTTTTTTAAATCACCCAAGCAATGCCTAGGTGTACAGCCCGTCGCCCCCGGTATAGAGAGCGCCCATCCCGGCATCCTGAGCGACGAAACCGCCGCCCCATCCGCCAGGCACTTCGACCATTGCCCCGCCCGGAGCCGCGAGCCGCGAGGGCATCGGGTCATTCTGCGGCAGGTACAAACCCATACCGTAGTCCCCAAATCCCTGGGACTGGAGGAACTGCCCGTAAGGCGTATAGTCTGTGATTAACCTTGCGATGATGCCCATGACGCCGCCGAGGATCACCGCGTCCCGGTTGCGCGGGTTCTTGCTGACCACATGGGTAGCCCAGGCCAGCGCGGCCGTTGCCACCGCGTTGCCCGCATAGCCCATGAAGCCGGCATTTTGCGCGCCGAGGACAGCCTGAGTTGCGAACCGCGACAGGACGAGCCCGCCGGCCGCGAATACGCCCGAGGTCAACAGCCCGACGATGTTGCCGCCGCCGCCTGCGTTCCGGCGATGATGATGGCGCCGGTTTGCGACCTTCTTCATTTTCATGGAAGGATTGCGCCGGGCTTTCGGAGCGTTGTGCTTTTTGTGGTGATGGTGCTTTCGGTTCTTCTGTTTGGTCATACTTCTCCTTCCGCCCGGATTATCGAGCGTTAGCGATAGGATCGACTCGCCCGGATTCTCACGCTTCGGAGCGCGCGGGCGTGCCACGTTCCGATGAGAGTTCTTCACCTTCGGCCGATTACGTTTGGCCGCAGGCTTCGATGCCTTGTTGTGCCGCTTCGCCTTCAAAGCAGACTTGCGGCGCGAACCGCCGAAGCCTGCCCGGATCTGAGCGGCAGAAAGATGTTTCCGCGGCTTGTTCTTGCGGCGCGCGGGATTCATGATTTTGTGCTTACGAACAGCCGTCGCCATTGAAAACCCCCTTACCGGATCCCGGTCCACGGACGCAGAATGAACACGTTCACCGTGCCGGCCGAGCTGGAGCCCGAGGCTTTGGTGATCTGAAAGACCGAGCTGGATACGATCGATCCATTCAGCACCGTGTTGATCGAGCCGCCCGTCTGGTAGTACCAACTCACCAGCGGGAATAGGCAAGATGTCTCGTTCACGATGCCGGTAGAACCCGGCAGGATGATCGAGCCCATTTGCATGTTGTGAGTGATCAACGCCAGGGTGTCAGCATCCGCGCTAAAGTTCACCGCGACCGTCACCAAGGAAAGCGGCTTCATCTGCGCCACCGTGGGAACGAAAGTGCCCTGAACCGGATAGGCGTAAGTGGCCGTCACCGTCCCGAACACGAACGGCGCCGCCACCGTCAGCAGGGCCAGATATTGGCCGACGCCCCGCACGCCGAACGCATGCGCGATCGCCAGCACCAAAACCGCCAGCAGCAAACCCGCCAGCGAGTGCGTTAGTTTCTTCATCGTCTTTTTCTCCTTCTCGCGGATTAACCGCCGTTCAAAACTCGCCACCAGAAAGCAAAAAGGGTTGCCGAAGCCGCGATTACTCGCGATTCCGACAACCCTTTCTAGAAAGTTGCCTTCTGGTTTACCGGATCAACCGGAGGGAGCTACCGCCCCGGCCAAACCATTCGTCAAAACTTGTAAAAGATCAGAGGCCCGCTATCTTGCGAACCTTTTCAAGCAGCCCGGGCTTCACCGGGAGCAATGGCTCACTCATCACGCCATTCGACGCCGTACCCTTTCGCGGCGCCTTCATCATCCAATCCGGTTGCGGATCGCCAAACTTCAGATGCGGAACCTTCACCCGCCGATCAACCACAAACTTTAAACCCTTCTCTCCGCACCGCTCAAAGAACGATGTATCCTCCCCCGACATTCCGGTTGTCCAGTTGTCGTTGAGGATCGGCCGGAAGGGAAACGGCCCGATCTGGTCAATCACCGAGGCCCGATGCAACACGATTGGGAACCCGGACCAGTCGATCGGGATCAAATCGCCGTCGCAGTCCATCACCTTCTGATAGTCAAAGGACTGCGCGCCCATCTGTTCCGTGAACGCGCCGCACGACATGCGCGCGTCAGGATGAATCCAGCACCAACCCACCACTCCCGACAGTTCCGGATGCGTTTCCAGGTCGTTCAGCAGCATCTCGAAATGCGCGGCCGTCAGCAGGTTGTCATCATCGATCCAGAGGACGTAATCGACCGGCTGCGGCAGCTTCTTGATGTAGTCGAACGTGAGATGCCGCATCTTGTAAACGTCGCTCACTACCGGCATCACCGGCCACACATTGCGAAATCGTCCGAACAGATGGCAGCACAACTGAAGCGCGTTTTCAGCGACCCAGGACGAATGGAACCACTCGCCAGGCAGACAGATCGCAAGATTCTTTCCAGTATTCGGGACGGTGGCCGATGGAACAACCGCGAGTTTTGACCCGAAGCCCGAGGCCCGCCGATCCGCGAGCACTCGCGCGCCGATCTCATACGCTTCCTGTCGGTTCTGGCGAGCATAAGCGGCATCGAACGCCACCGGCTTATCGTCGGGAGCAAACCAGGAGTGCCGATGCGGGAAGGTTGGCGTATCAAGCTCCACAAAGCAGCCGTCTTGCTGCGCGTGCTCTGCGATGTCGTTGTCAGACATCATAGACTCGTAGCCGGGATAGAGCAGGTACCCAAGCCGCTCATAGCGCGCCCGCGAAACGATCGGCATCACCGCCATGTTGCGCTCTTTTTCGCCCGGAGTGCCCGTGTCGACACGCGCGACGAATTCAACCTGCCCCGAGACCGGCAATCCATTCGATGCCTGCACGTCCCAACGATCACATGGGAACTGATCATCAGCCACCACAATCAAAACCCGCCCGCTCGATGCCTGCGCCGCATGGTTTACTCCGTCCACATAGCACATGCGCCCCGTGTTGACGACTACCATGTCCTGAATCCGCATGCCGAACTTGCACGACGAATCGCCCGAGTTCACCGGAGGGAAGCCCCAGCGCGGATCGATCACCAGGATGTATTCCACATCTTCGGGATGCGCCGCGGCCGACATCCACGCATCGTAGACCGCGCGCCAAGCGTCAGGACGCGCGGACGTGTGCAGGATTGAGAATTTTGGCTTGCTTCCTGGAACGATGGGAGACGCGAGCATGAGCCGTTCTTTCGGCCAGGCGAATAATTCGCGCGCATCCCAGCAGAACGAGAAATCAGCCGGGATCAGATCGTAGTGGGTTTGCCGCTTCGCTTGAAGTTCCGATTCCGACCGGCGCCGCAATCGCGCCTCGTGCCGCGCCCGGGCTTGTGCCGGCGTGCGGTACGGGTAGTGCTTCATCGTGAACTTTTCAGGCGAAAGGTACTTTTCACCGAACGCGACCGCATGCCCGCCCGAATTCGTCAGGTTCACCGGCCGGCCGGTATTCTTCCAGGTCTTCTGCTGAGGTACCCTGCAGATCGCTTCCGAGATGTTGTAGCTCTGGAAGTACTCTTCTGGATTGCCCGACCAGTTTTCATCGGTGCAGAAGAAGTTGAACACCTGGTGATCGATGCAGTTGAAGCCCTCCGCGTCAACGCGCGCAATTGCGTCCACCAGCCGTTCGCCATCCCGCGAAGACCGCCGCCATTCGTCCGCATCGGAGAGCATGCACCAATCGGCATCGGAGTGTAGCGCGAGTTCTTCTACGCGCGCCTGAAGGTCACGAGAGGAGAATTCATCGGACGGGCCCGAGGCCGGGAAGCGCTCAACCGTGATGCCGGGAGTCCGCATCAGGATTTCGAACGTGCCATCCGTTGACCAGTTATCGAGCACGTGTACATCGATGCCCTGTTCCCGCATGTGCGCCAGCACAAACGGCAGGATATCCGCTTCGTTGTACACCGGCATGAAAGCTACGACTTTCAACGGCGACCTCCATTCGGCGGCCACCCGCGGACGAAATGCGGATAAGGAGGCGGAATTGAAAACGAGCAGCAAGCACTCGACATCACGACGGGATTTTCCATGAAGTACGAAATCGTGCCGCTCGATGCCCCGGAAGGAGCCGAAGGCAAGATTAACTCCGCGGGTTTTGTCGCGACCTTCGCCGGTTCAACCCGTTCCGATTTCGCCACAGCCACGCCAGCAGCCGAAGCCGCAAACAACGATTTAAAGAATCCTCGCCGCCCTTGTTTCAATTCTTCACCGCCTCTAAAAGAATGCCCAGCTTTGGCCCGTCAACACTCGAAATATCCTGCTCGCCCAATACCTTGAATGCCGCCTTGACTCCGTTCCCTTTGCAGAACCGCTCCCGGTACGGATTGCCCGCTTCGTAATACCAGAAGCTATGCCGGTTCCAGAAAGAGATGTGCCCGGGATCTTGAAAGGCCGCGCGGCCGTCCGTTGTTGGCACCACGATTTCAAGCGTGCCGCCCGGCTTCAGAATGCGCCATGCTTCGTTCATCGTGTGCACCTGGTCTTTCAGGTGTTCGATGAGATCATGCGCCCGGATCGAATCTACGCTAGAGTCTTCCCAGGGCCACACCAAGGAAAGATCCGCCTGCACATCGCACGGCGGAAACAGGTCCACGTTCACCATGCCGACTACCAGTGCGTCTGAGCATCCGAGATTTAGGGCCATCACGTTCAATCTATCGCCTCTTTTTCTTTTTGAACAAGCACGCCCGGAGATGTCGAAGGCGATGCACCCGACTCTTGCGAACCCGCGGCAATCATGGCCTGTAGCCCGTGGATTTTGGCCCAGAGAGTCTTCGCAATCAACTCGGACCGATCTGTCACCCCGAATTCCCGAATCAACCTGGACATGTAAATCTTTACCGTTCCTTCAGACTTCCCGATTTCAGCAGCGATTAGCTTGTTCCGCCAACCGTTTACGATGAAGACATCGAAAACGCGCTGCTCGCCCCGGTTCATTTCTTAACGTCCACTACCCGCCGACCCTTCACCACACGAACGCGCACAGCCTTAGCAGGCATCCATCCAGTGGATTTGCCGACCATCGTAGCCGCCACCCGAACCGCGTTTTTCTTGCGCGCCATGTTTTTGCGCGCTGGCTTGCGATTGACCCGCTTCTTTGCGGCAACGTTCTTGCGCTTCGCGTTTTTCTTTTTGGTTGGCATCAGCCGTCAATCCCTTCTGCAGGGATCTCATAACCCCCGCCCACAAACAATATCTGTTCATCCGGAACGTGGTACCCAACCCGGATTAATTCTGTTCTTTGCAGCGTCAGTTCGTTTTTGCCGAACCGATGGTGATAGATTGCTTCCCCGCCGTCTTTCCCCAGGTGGTCTTTTCGAGTGAAGTACTCGCACAACACGAGCTCGCCCAGGTATTCGACTTCATGCGGTTCGGAATCGTCCAGCCCGAATTCCGCCAGGTCGATCGATTGGTCCCCGCCCTCGACGTAAAGCTGCCGCATCTTCGGGTGTTCCGTGAGCATTGCTTCCCCGAAGTTTTCCAAATCCACGTACTGCCCGCCCCGCACGCCCCGCTCTTTCGGAAGCCGGATTACCAACTTGATCAGATCTCCAATAGCCGATGTGGTCCGCGGGAAATGATGCATCGTCTCGAAGGTGACAACCTCTTCCGCATCGTGCCCGTGAAATTCGCGGAACGCCTCGGCCGCGGCATCCTCACTCGGATTCTTCTTTTTGCGCTTGCCCTTGTTGACCAACAGCCCGACCGGATACACCCCGGCCAGGGCCAGACGTTTCCCCGCCCCGAGCAGAGCTTTTTCGTTCTTGGTCATTCCGGAACGAGACGCGCGCTTTTTCGCCACCGCGCTACGCGACATAGCGCCTCCATTGATTCCACCGTGCGGCGCTAAACCAGATCACCCCGCAGGCGAACCACACGAACGTAGTCGCCGCCACAAAGCAGGCAAGGCCGGCAGTAACCCGCGCGAATTGGAACCAGCGTCTCACCTCAAAAACACCTTCACGGCAAATCCCGCAATCGAACCACAAGCCAAGGAAGCACCGACGATCTTGTATTGCCACTTCTCCAGAGCAGACACGCGCTTTTCGAGATCGGACTTTTCTTTCCGAAGGGTATCCGTATCCGACATCAACTCTTCCAAATCGCGCGCCGTCAGTCGCGTTTCTTCGAGTTTCGCAATACGAGCCAGAGATTCCCCTACGCGCTGGACCAAGAAGCTCAACTCTACTTTTACGGTAGTCAGCGTCTCCCGATCGATCGAACTAAAACCGTTATCGGACTGCGGCATCAATATCAGCTCCTGAACCAACGCAACGGCCGCCATACCAGACTTCTCACTTCCCCTTCATTCCAGCGATTGCAAAACCAACCGCCGCCAACAGAACCCAAGCCGGGACCGCCATCGATCCAATAGTTACCGTGTTTGTTAACGTCGCCAGCAGACTGCTCATCGCTGAAGCCGAATCACCCATACCCTTACAGGATTTGCAACCGCAGGAGCCGCCACAGCCGAGACCGCCTGAACCGCCAGGAGCGAAACTACGAGGCACTATCACGACACCACCTCTGCTTTTTCAGATTGAACGAGCACGCCCGGAGCAGTCGCTGACGAGGTACCCGACTGTTTCAACCTGTTCCGCCAGTGATCCGGATTTTTGAACGTTCCGTGCCCGCAATCGCCGCAGGCGAAGTGAGCCGTCCGGCCGCCCGAAGAAAGCCGAACCCGATTCGTCCCGCCGCACTTCGCGCAGGTCATCGCCGCGCCCCTTTCGCCAAGTTCATCACCCACAACCCACCCACAAAGAACCCGCCCAACACCACCAGATTTCCCCAGTTGCACCAAAAGGCCGAAGGATCGCACGTGGCCGCGCCGGGATCTTGCAGCCCGAGCGATTGCGCGAGGTTCGTAAAAAAACTCTGCGTTTGCGCCCCTTGCGCGCCCGAGGTATCGCTTACCACCTGATCTACCGAGCCCGTCACGCCGCCAGGATCGAGCGCGCCGGCCGGAACCACGGGAGCCACCGGGGCGCCGGGATTCGCGTAGTTCTGGCAATCTGTCGGATTCGCTTGCGCATAGAACGGAATCCACTGGCACTGCCACGGCCTATCCCAACTGCTCGATGTCGCAGGAGTGCTTGAATCCATCACGGACACCATGCCGGCTGGAGCCAACCCACCCCCGACCACCCCGACGCCGCGGCTAACCAACACGCTGACCCTCCGGTAAGAGTTTGGCCGCCCGCGCGAATACCGCGAGCATTTCGAGCGGAATCTGAACCGAACCAAGCTGCAAGGAAACCACCTGCTCTTGAGGGATCACGCGATTCACCGCGTATGCCGCGAGCGCGCCCAGGCCGTTATCCCAAAGCTCAGTCGTTCGGCCAGGCTCATGAGTCCGCACCATGTGCGCCGCGATCGCCAGCACGAGTTGATCGAGCCGCCCCGGTTCGTTCAACGCCTGCCCCCTCCCATAAACAGCATTGCGACAAGCAACCCAATGCCGCCCGCAATGAGCCACGAAGGAGCCCCGCTGCCCGACGCGCCCGAGCCCACGCCGAAGACCGCGGCCGCGCAGGAGATCGCATCCCCGCCAGCAGCTACGCACGTATTGTATTGATCGCCCACCGAGCCCACCGGAAACTGAGAGGCAGGAGCCGGGAGCACATCGGACATGCCGCGCCGCACTTTCATCGCACGACCTCCGACAATATCCAGATGCCCAAAAGAACAGCGCTCACAAGGCCGACAGCGCCTAAGCCGAAGATCGCTTGCGTGGCCGCTTCAGCCGTGCCCGCAGGAAGGCCCGCGGCGTCCTTCGCCGGCCCGACATATTGATACTGCTGAGTCGATGGCACCGCGCCCGCTTGCTGAATTGTCCGGAGAGCATCATCCCCTTGGATTATCTGATCGTCGCCCATGCCGCGAGGGATGATCACTGGACACCTCGATCAATTTCGAGGATGTCATTGATCGACGCGCCCTCAAGGTCTTGAGCAAACGGAGAATATGCCCAATCCCGCAAGCGATCCCGCAAAAACCGGCCCACATCCAAGCCAAACAAGCATGTCGAGAACGCACCCACAACGATCAAAATGGTTATCATGCAACCCTCCGGACCATGTGAGTCCCGATCATGCGAGGCATCTTGCGCCGCCGCGGAACCGCAGACAGGCCCTTTTGCCCCGCGTATCCCGCGAAGGCCGACCAGTTCAACTCGCCGCCGCGATCGGCCGCGCCCGGGAACAGCGTATCGGCATTCACGCCCCACTGATCCGCCATCCCAGAGCACAACTGGTTCAAATAATAGCCCCATTCGTCAATCGTGTATGTGCCTGGAAGATTTGGGCCGTAGTTTGTGCCGTTCGGCAGCGCGCGAACTTTTGCGAGGAGTGGCGCCAGGATATTCGAGCCATTGCAGGCAGGAGGAAGAACCGGAACCGCTGGAACAACCGGAACGGGATTTGTTCCGCCAGCTGGAGGAGGATTTGTCGGAGACGTGGGAGTCGTAGGCGCGACAGTCGCGGGGGAGCCGAAGAGGGAAGAGAGCAATCCGCTCGAATACAGGTAGTAGCCGAGGCCCCCTAATATTCCTATGGTGATGAGTGATCCGCCTGTAGAGCTTGCCATTTATTGCTGTCCTTCTTTTTGGGATTGAACGAGCACGCCCGCAGAACTCGGAAACGCCGTACCTGACTGTCGCGAATAACAACCGAACGGAGGAACGATGGGAACAAAGGTAGCCAATCGCGATTCGCCAGCATCAGGCAGATACATGCCGATCAGTCTCAAAGCAAAATTAGTGAGCAAGCCCATCATTTGCGGAGAGTCGGGCCTGAGCATTCGTTTGGTCCGAGCGTGCTTGTTCAAGCGCTTATAAGCCATCAGTGCTTATGCCCCCCCATTAAGAGATACGCTCCTAACCCTGCTACTGCTAACCATCCCCACATTGGAATGCTCGACAAATCAAAACCGGAAGAAACCGGCGTTGTATCTACTGGAGGTGGCACCGTATTCAGCGACACGCCAGGAATCGTTGTTAACTGCGTTGCGCCGCACACTGGATTGCATCCTGGAGTATTTGCTACTCCGCAAGGAACCATGCACGCGTTAGGGTCAACGGATGGCACCATACTGGGATCCCAGGATTGGTAGACGATCGCCATCAGTGCTTGTGGCCCCCAAAGAGAATCAACGCACCCACGCCCGCAGCCGCAATCCATCCCCAGGTGGGTATGCTCGACATACTGAAGCCGGAAACCAAATTCGTCAAATCCGCCATCGTGCCCGATCCGGAACCTGGCGCCGAACTGGCCGCGCTTGAACTCCCGGCCGGTGGAGCGCCCGACGCGGCAGAGGACGCCGCGACAATCTGCCCCGTGGGAAGTATTACCCGGCCCGCCAACTGATCCGCCAAAGTCTGGACCACATCGGTAGGCGCAGGCTGAGTCGGCACGTTGTTTTGCGCCAGCGTCCAATATGCTGTCCCGCCCGGAACCGCGTTCGGCTGATTCGCCGGCACCCCGCCCGAGGCGTTGGCGACCGTGAACTGCAGCGGCATCAGAAGTTCGCCCGGATTCCACTGTTGAAACCATGCGCCCGCTTGCGCCGGCTGAAACGTGCCCGACGAACTCCAATTGCCCGATCCGTCCGTCTGCCCGATCGGCTGATTACCGTCCTGGTACGATCCGGTCCACGCCGAGAGTGCAAGATCCTGTTGCCCCGACATCGGCAGCGGCATTCCGCGAAGCTGCGCGTTCAAGTAAACGCCGCGGTTCGGCGCTGCATTGCGGATCGTGACGCGCCAGGCATCGCCCACCTTGAAATTCGAAGCATCGCCCGTAGTCAGATTTTCAAGTGTCGCCGTTGCTCCCTGCGGACCATTCGCCGAGTTTGGCGTGATCACATCCCCGACCGTCACCGCCGCGCCCACGCCCCGCCGCCGAGGACGCCGCGCGATCGCCGCGCCCACTCCATGAACCACCGGAACCACTGGCGCCGGATTCGGGACTGTCGGATCGATTGGAAGATAGAGCCCGACGCCGCCGCGCAGATAGCCCAGCCGCAACCGGCCTTCAACGGTGGGGAAAGACATGCCCATCAGCGGGCCAACGTTCGAGGCGATGGGGGAGCCGCGGCGCACGATGGGCATTCAGCATACCCCCTGGTCCACGATGCCACGCATCAGAGGCAACATGATGGGAGTCACCGCAGGAGCCGCACACAATACTTGTTTTTCAGGGAATGACACGATAACGACAAACGGCACCGCCGGCGGAATATATCGCGGAGCAATTGGAAGCGCGATCTCCCTCTGGCCTAAAGCTGATGGCGTCCCAAGCGCCCTCAATGACCATTCACCATAAATCTTTTCGGCTATTTGAAAAGAAACGAAGCATGAGTCAGCAACCTGCTCCATCGTTGCCCGGCCCATGCATACAGGGAAACGGATAGCCATCTCTCGCAAAATGAGCGCACGGGTATGCCCAAATCCATACGACTGAGAGGACGTGACCATGTTCGTCTCAAGGCTCGTTTTGTTCCGACCGAGAACCCCATCTGTGCTCCCACGCGGCACCGTGAACGCGCGTACTTCAGCGGGAAGAGGTTGCTGCCCGACCGCAAACACCGTGTCGAAATAAGCCCATGGGCTTGGTTCAATAAAGTGACTTTCGATGCGTTCAGGCGTCCATCGCTCATCCATCGGAAGGACGCCCATCCGAAAAATCCCCATACGCTCCGACATCAGCTCACCGCCCACAACAGCGCCAGCAGCGCAACCGGAATCACAACAGCCATTGGAACCGCGCCAACTCCCGGCAGCGTTACCCCGCTCGAAACCGAATCGCCTCCGGCCGGCACGCAATCGCTCGAAGGCGGTACGCAGTTCGGGAAATAGCAGGGAGCCGAAGGGCAGCAGCCCGCGGCCGCAGGATCATTCGCGATGGGATCGCGATAATACGCGAACCAGTTGTACATCCCGTTCCCGTTTAGGTGGAACGTGTTGTACTCGAATTGCACACCAGCCGGCAGCCGATCATCAATGCAAGAGTGCCCAGGATCGCCCA
>Ga0134126_10009372_pt1 | contig 12339 bp, 16 predicted proteins | sample KB31752_FD_96881 | JGI IMG/M metagenome (GOLD analysis project Ga0134126, IMG submission 96881) | Terrestrial soil microbial communities with excess Nitrogen fertilizer from Kellogg Biological Station, Michigan, USA - KB3-175-2 | ecosystem: Environmental > Terrestrial > Soil > Unclassified ...
ATCGCCCCTTTGGAAAAGACAGAACGGCTTGCATGGAATGGTGGCGGTACCGACCGACAAGTCGGCCAGCTCCAAGCGGATCCGCTGTTCCCGCTTGCTACCAACGCCGCCCAGCGTGACGTCCTCGACAAGCTGCGTTCTGATACGGCGGTCGTCGTACAGGGACCGCCGGGAACTGGAAAGACCCATACTATCGCGAACCTGACCTGTGCGCTCCTGGCACAAGGGCAGCGCGTTCTGGTTACCAGCCAGAAAGATCAGGCGCTGCGCGTGCTGCGTGACAAGCTGCCGCCGCCCGTACGCGATCTGTGCGTTCTGCTGACGGGGCTGCAACGCGGCGGGTCAGACGAGTTGGAGCGTAGTGTCGATTCCCTTTCCAACCAAGCTAGCTCGACTAATCCGGCGGTGCTGACGCGCCGTCTCACAGAGCTAGAGAGCCAGCGCGCCATGCTGCTCGGCAACCGGGCTCGCCAGCGCGAAGGCATCCGCGTGCTCCGCGAGGCGGAATGGGTGGAGCATCCCGAGATCGCTCCTGGGTATGCAGGCACGTTGGCAGCCATCACTCGCAAGGTTATTGCCCAGGAGCATCGGTACGGCTGGCTGCCTGTTTTGTCAGCACCACCAGCACATCCGCCATTGGACATGGCTCAGATTCTAGACCTCCGCTCCTTGCTCTCATCAGCGACGCCGACACGGCAGGCACGCCGATATCAGCTCCTACCGGATACACGGCTATTTCCTCCGGCCAATGACTTCGCTGATCTCGTATCGGCGGCACAGCACTACGAACACATGGTCGGGAGCACCTCGGAAATAACACGTCTGCTGTGCGGCATAGGTGATGCAGGCCTTGCGGAGATCACCCGGCATGTGGAACACGCAGCAGCCGCTTTTCATTTTCTGGGCATAGGACAGCGCGCAGCAGATTGGGACGTGACAGACTGGCGGATACAGGCACTGGCTGACCGGTTTGCGCGGCGCCGCCAGGCACTATGGGACCGTGTCGCCGCTAGTGCGCAGGAAGTTCGAGGTGCCCAAGAATCCCTTAATGGGCTCGGCATGCGGCAGGTGAGACTGCCGAGTCTTTCCGCGGCTGACGCCATCGGCATGCTAGGTATCGGCATGCGACTGCGCGATTACCTGGCCAGCGGGGCCAAGCTCAGGCAGCGTTTCGCTCATGCCCCTCAGCGCGCCGCACAGCCGCTGCTTGACATCTGCACGGTGGACGGCGTACCAATCTCCGGGCTGGCTGACCTTGATGCGGTTATCGCCTGGCTTCGCGCACGAGTCACCGCTGCCGAAGTGACGGAGCGATGGGCGGCTGTCGGCGTCCGGACGGGGCAGGAGGCAGACTCGCTTCCTGTGATCTTGTCCAACCTCGCCGATCTCGGCGAGGCGCTGGACCACCTGGGCAGAATCGGAGCAGCCTGGGACGATATCGATCGGCTGTTGTCTGCGCTTGGTATCCGGCTGCCATCCCTTGTGACCCCAGATGGCTGGGATGACCTAACGCGCGGAGTAGCCGCGACTCGTGCGCTGCTCGATGCCCGGAAGGGCCGGGTCGCTCTCGACCAGTTGCCGGGGCAGCTGCCGCCGCCATCTCCGGACGACCCTCCGGAGCTTGGCGACCTTCGACGCGCCGTCACGAACGAGGACACTGCGGGCTATGCGTCCGCCTGCTCGGCGCTTCACCAGGCTCTGCATGACCAGCGAGGTCAGCGGCGTTGCGACGAGCTGTTCGCGCGCCTGCGGGACAGCCATGTGACACTGGCGGACCAACTGGCTGCCAGCGCGAGTGAAGCCATCTGGGAACAGCGGCTGGCGTCCTGGCCGGAAGCCTGGGCGTGGGCTACGGCGCGAGCATTCTGTGCTCGGGCGTGCGACTTCGGGCGTGACACTCAGCAGCAGCAAGATCTTGACGAAACTGAGTGGAGGCTTACACGGGTGACTGAAGAGCTAGCAGCCGCCCACGCCTGGCTACACTGTCTCACGCGGATGTCGCAGGAACAGCGGCAGGCTCTCCAGTCATACCGATCAGCTATGACTTCGCTAGGGAAAGGCACCGGGCGGTATGCCGCCCGGCACCGTCGTGCCGCCCGCGATGCCATGGAGATCGCACGCGACGCTGTGCCTGCGTGGATCATGCCCCTCCAGAAAGTCGTGGAGACAATCCCGCCGATGCCCGACTCCTTCGATGTGGTGATCGTTGACGAGGCAAGCCAGGCAGGGCTCGACGCGCTTTTCCTCCTATGGCTGGCGCCCCGGGTAATCGTCGTGGGTGACGACAAGCAATGCGCGCCGACATTCGGTGTCCAGGAGCACCAGAAGGTATTCGACCGGCTTGATGCCTACTTGCCCGATCTGCGACCAGCCTTTCGCGATGACTTCAGGCCTGGTAACAACTTGTACGCGCTCCTATCGGCGCGCTTCCCTGACGTTATCCGGCTTACCGAGCATTTCCGGTGCATGCCTGAGATTATCGGCTGGTCCTCGAAGCAATTCTATGTTCCGCCGCTTGAGCCACTTCGGCAGTTCGGCGCGGACCGGCTCGATCCCCTGAAGGTGGTTGTCGTCGAAGGTGCATATACCGAAGGGCGGGATCAGAACATCCGCAATCCGTCTGAGGCCAAGCAACTCGTCGAGAAGCTGCATGAGATGCTAGATGATCCGGCCTACGCGAATAAGACCTTCGGGGTTGTCGCACTCCAGGGTACGGGGCAAGGGCGACTGATCGAAGATCTCATTTTGGCCTCTACCGATCCGGCCAAGATGGAACATCACGATATCCGGGTCGGAACCCCGCCGGAATTCCAGGGTGACGAGCGGGACGTAGTTCTCCTTTCGATGGTCATCACAGAGCCGCGCCGCGCATTGACCAGATCGGAGGAACAGCGGAGATTCAATGTCGCTGCCAGCCGGGCACGTGATCAGATGTGGCTGTTCACCTCAGTGACCCAGGACCGGCTCACTCAGGCTGACCTCCGCTTCTCGCTACTGTCATACATGCAGTCACCGCCCTCCGCCCTCGGGGAATCCCCGGCCGCCGATGAAGTCTCGGCAGACGACCGGCAGCCTCCCTTCGATTCCCTGTTCGAGCAACGTGTCTTCCTGGCGATCCGGCGGCGCGGATACCACGCGATTCCTCAGTTCCGAGTGGGCGGCCGCCGCATCGATCTTGTCGTCAGCGGGGGCAGCACCCGCCTGGCCGTGGAGTGCGATGGACGAGTCGCCCACTCAACTCCGGATCAGGTCCGCAGCGACATGGAACGGGAGCGAGAACTCCGTCGCGTGGGCTGGGAGTTCTGGCGGATTCGGGAGAGTGAGTTCGTATTCGATCCCGAGCAGGCGCTAGCCCCGCTATGGCACGAACTCGAGCGTCGGGGAATCGCGCCAGGCGGGTACGAGCCGCCTGTCGGGTCAGGGTCGAGCCCGTGGTCTCCGGTCGAACTGCCGGTAATGGATGACAACCTGGACGACGATAACCTTGCAGAAGGCCGGTGAGCCGAGTGACGACGCCCGAATTCGATGAGAGCACGCTGGATGAAGTCGCGCGCCTGGTCTGCGGAGACGATGGCCCTCTTTACCGGAAAGGCTGGGAGATTCGTGATTTCTTCTCTCGCGCAAAGATCAAGGAGATCCCTGAGTTCGATGGACCTTCGCGCCGGGCCTGGACCCGGAACGTCCTGGACGGTGCAGACGAGGAGAAAACTAATGCGGAGCGGGTGATCACACGGCTGGCAGACCGCCGTGAGTATCCAGAAGAGCAGGCAGCGTTCACCGAGACATGCGAGCGTCTCAACCGCATACTGATGCTTGACGGCTTAAAGGTCGAGCAGGACCGAGGCCGTCCTCGGCTGGTTGAGCACGATCCCGAGATGACGGACTCGTCCGCGATGTCGCGCGTCGAACTCGCCGTCGCGATGACGGATGTGCTCAGCGATCCGGCCGTGGCTGCGGTGGCGCAACGCCGCCTCGACGAAGCTCGCATCTGCCACTCCAACCGGGCCTACACAGCAACCATCATCATGCTCGGCAGCCTGCTGGAGAGCATCCTCGTGGGTATCGTCGCCGACTGACTGCCTGGGCGGACGCCGAAGCCGCTAGACCGGATGGGCTTGCAGGAGCTACTCGACCTGGCGCACAAAGAGCGTTGGATTGATGTCGATGTCCACATGGGATCAGTGCTGATCCGCACCTATCGCAACCTGGTCCACCCGCGCGCGCAACTCCGGATGAATCACGCGCCTGATGCGGACACGGTGGATATGTGCTGGCCGATCGTAAACGCCACACTCAACGATCTGGCCGCATCACGCCTGCCGCTATAGCCATCATTGTTAAGCCTAGCTACTTTAGGAGAGTGCTGGCCAGGCAGCTTACGCCGGCCAACTCTTACTCCCGCGGAGTTAATCTCCTAGCTGGCCTACGAATTGTTTATGACAGCTGGCACGAACGCTGGGCTAGCCTCGGCCATGCGTTTGCGAGCCCAGCGACGCGAGGTCTTGCCGAACATTGCCGCGAGCTTCCGCTCCGATAGCGGACTGCCGATCTCGACGCTGGATCGGTAGGCGGCCACGGCTGCGGCATCGACATCCGCAGCGTTGTCCTCGCCCGTGTGATCCGGCTCACTCGCCGTGGCGTGATTGCAGTGGGCACCATCGTGTTCCGCCACATCCGTCTCCAGTATCGGGACAAGTCGCAGTTCGCTTGCCATATGGCTTGCTGGTCCGCCTTCCTGGTCCGCAACTGGCCCGTAGGCTGCATTATCGGTTGCGGCGGTCCGGACGAGCCAGAGCAGAAGCTCGTAGCTACCGACCAGGCTGGCTGCAGGCCAGGCTGCCACGGCCGCACCGATGGGGCCCACGTGCCAGCCGTGGGCGATATTGGCGCCGAGAGTGGCAACGATCCCCAGGGCCAGCAGCCAGCGGGCCAGCGCGGGAACGGCGAGCCGATGTCGGGCCGCGTATAGGACGACCATGGAGGACGCGTATACGAGGCCATCGATGGTGAACGGCTCCAGCCGGGCGGTCACGCCGCTCTCGCCGTGCGCGCGGACCACGTCGTAGGCGTGCCAGTACGACACGTAGGCGGCGATCCCGGCCACGGCGGCCGCGGTGGAGATCCGGATGGCCCTGTCGGCGGCGGTCACCGGTCCGATCCAGCAGGGCACTCGTCCTGTCGGCCGGTGACCAGGGACGCGCCGCCCTGGCCGAACGGCTCGACGCGGAATCCGAGCGCGTCCAGCACCTCGGCCAGTGCCCGGTTCATGGCTGCGTGCGCGCGGTGGTGCTCGGCGCAGCGCTCCCAGTCCAGGGACAGCAGGGTGTGAGTGGTCCAGGAGACCGCGATCCCTGAGCCAACGGGCAGCAGGCAGACGCCGCCGAGCCGATTCAGCGGGTCGCTCTGGGCGCAGTGGTGCAGGGTGAACCCGGAGAGGGTCAGTTCCCGCGCCAGGTCGTGAGCCACCCGCCCGAGAGGATCGTCGGCGCATAGCGGGTACCCGGACGAGTCCGCCAGGCAGGCCGTTGCCGCCGCCAGCTCAGCGTGTTCCGCCACCGCCCAGAGCGGCGCCAGATCCGGCCGCTCGCAGCCCGGCCACAAGTCAGAATCCGGACGGTCTGATACTGCCCCGGACAGGTCGTCAGCCACAGCACTCCTCCTTGATCAACTGGGAGGAATTTGGGAGATCATCTTCTGGATGATCCTGCCCAAACCCCTCCCAACTGTGTTGAAGAGGAGCCTCTGACCTGGCCTTTCTCAAATCGCCACCGGTAGCCCGAGGGCCTGAACCCACTTCGCATCGAGGGGGTCAGGGGTTCAAACAAATCCCCTCAGCTCCACCCAAATCGCCAGGTCAGAGCCATAACTGGCTCAATAACTGGGCCGTGAAGATCATCTGTCACCTAGTTGTCACCCGGACCATGCGGACCTGGAGGACACCCCAAGTCCCCCGGCGGATGTCGCGGCACGTCCTGAAGGAGCATGACGAGAGCCGGACTCGACAGCGAAGACGGCCGGAATGGCGGAGGATTCCGCTTCGGGCTCGTGGCGAACCGGTGGCCGAGCGGTACATCGGCCGGCATGGAAAGCTTGGACCGCATCACGATCGAGCCGGGCAAGATGGGCGGCCAGCCGTGCATCCGAGGACACCGCTTCACCGTGGAGCATCTGCTGAACCTGGTGGGCGCGGGCTGGACACTCGAGCAGATCCAGGCCGACTTCCCGTTCATCGAAGCCACTGACATCCAGCAAGCCACGGCATATGCCGCGTTCTCAGCGCGGGAGTTCCACCTGCCGCCCGCCCGGCGTGAGATTTCTGCTGGATGAGCTAGATGAGAACGTCTCCTACCGGGTCGGCCCTTATCTGAAGGTCGCCGGGCACGACGCGGTGCATGTGGGGGAGATCGGCCTTACCAGCACCGACGACCAGGCCATCCTGAACCGGGCACGTGACCTGGACCGGGTCATCGGCACTGCTGACCATGATTTCATCCAGCTGCTGTTCGCGTCCGGCAGAAGCCGCCCTTCCGTCATCCTGGGCGGCGATACGGCGTCGTCGCGACGATAGAACATCCACTGCTTGATCTTCGTGCCGCGGATCAGGCCGACGCGGCTGAGGATCTTCAGGTGCTCGCCGTACGTGGGCTGGCTCACGCCGAGCTTGTGCGCGATGAACTGCGAGCACACCCCGTCCCCGCACCAGGTCACCGCCGCTCTGGGCGGGAAATGCGCCTCGGGGCCGCGCAGCCACTCAGGATCAGCAGCCGCTTGTCGCTGACCGGCGCTTTCACCAGTTCCGCGTAGAGAGGCAGATACGCCTTCTACGCGGCGCGGGGCGGGGCCTGGGTGGAGCCCGCCGAAACCCCGCCGCCAGGCGGAGACGCTGCCCGGCTCAACGGCAAGCCGATCGGCCTGAGATATACGTGGCGCGACCCTTCGAAACTCCTTCCAGGCTGCCCATAGACCGCCATGTGACGGCAAAAGAATTAATCTAAAGATAGATAAATGGTGCTATTTGGGTTATAGGCAGGCCTGTCGCCTGATGCCTACCGTGGTTGTCGGTGTTGGCAGGCGATGCCCGCTGTGCGGGCCCGGCCGGGTGAGGAGACCAGACGAGTGAGCAGCAGCGACGGTACGGCGGGCCAGGGCGCCGCCCGGCCAGGGCCAGGCAATGCGGGGCCATCGAGGCGGATCTTCTTGTCCGGGACCGCCGCTGCGGTGGGTGCCTTGGTCTGGCGTAGCCCGGCGCCAGTGCGGGCCGTGAGCCTGGCGGCCGCCGCGGGCGCCGCCGGCGCCGCGGGGTTCACTCTCGTGCAGGCCGGGCCGAAGCAGAACAGTACCGGCACAGTCGATCTGACGATGACTGTCGGCTCCTCGCTGGGCAGCATGCTGGTTGCCACGATCGTGAGCAGCGACGCGGCCACCCCCTTGCCCCGCCGCCGGGGTGGCGGCTGGCAAAGGCGGTGCCGTGCGCCGCGCCCGCGGGCGGCATAGCCCCCGGGCGGGTGGAGATCTGGTATTACCCTGGCACCCCGGCCAGTCCCGGCAGCCCCACCGGAATCGGGACCAACACCCCGGCCACCTTCACCAGCAGCCAGGCGGCAAACTGCTTCGGTGCCATGGCCGAGTTCTCCCCGCCTCCGCACGCGGCCATCTGCGTGCTCGACGCCGCGGGCCTGGCCACCGACGTGTCCGGCACGTCGTTCAGCGTCGCCACCGCGGGCGGAAACGTCGCCGGCGACCTAGGCATCGCCGTGGCCGCGGATTTCTTTGATACCAGCGTTCCGGCCGGAGCGGCCTGGACCGTTTCGCAGCAGGGCTGGACGCAGCAGCGGCAGCTCAGCACCGGCACCACCGCCTGGGCGGCCTGGCGTGACCTGACCCTGCCCGTCGGCCCGCAGTCGCTGACCGCCAGCTTCACCGACAGTACCGGCCACGCTCCCGGCGGCCAGCAGGGCTGGGCACTGGCGCTCGCCGCCTTCCGGGCTGTCGTGTTCCAGCCACTGCACCTGGACGGCGCAGAGATGGCCACCATGGTGGCCCTCGACCCGACCGGCCAGGAGCTCATCCTGGGCGGCGACGTGGAGGGCCTGTGGCGGACGGCCGACTTCGGCGACCACTGGCAGCTATCCCAGGATGGCCTGTACGGGCAGAAATGGCGTTTCACGGCCTGCGTGGCGTGGAGCCTGCTCGAGCAGGACACCGTCTACGCCTGCGTGGGGGAAAACGCCGCGACAGGCAACGGGGGGTTCCTGGTCAGCACCGACGGCGGGGTGACCTGGTCGCGGCGCTCCACACAGGTGCAGTTCCAGGGCAACGCCGCAGGGTCGCCGCCGCTGCCCGCCGGCGAGATGTAGACCAGTGACCGGTCCACCGGTGACCTGCTCGCCCAGGATCCTGTCAACGGGTTCCTGTATGCGGCCACCTATCAGGGCGGAATCGCTCGCTCGCCCGTCAGTGGCGACACCGCGACGGTGGGCGCAAACTGGGAGCCGGCGGGGTTCGGAGGCGGCAGCTACTACGCCCGCACTCTGGTGATCAACCCGGCCAACCCGAGCGAGCTGTTCGCGGGCTTCTGGGACTGGGACCCCGTCAGTAATCCGCAGTTCGGCGGCGTCTGGCACACGACCAAGGCCCCGACTGCCAGCCAGACCTCGGACTGGTCGCCGATGGCCGGGTTCCCCACCAGCACCGGGCCGGTCACGGGCACCGTGGCAGACCTGAAGATCATCGGCGGCTACCTGTACGCCGCCTGCCCGACACTGGGGATCTTCCGGCACCAGCTCGGCGGCAGCGGCTGGACCTCGCTGAACGGCGGGCCGGTCAGCACCGTCGGCGGACAGCTATGGACCAGCCTCGACGGCTACGTAGACCAGGCCAGCCAAGACCACGTGATCATCGCCGCGTGCGGGAACGGGGTCAAGGGAAGCAATAACTACACCAACGTCGTGCGGATCACGATCGCTCCCGACCGGACGGTCACGCCAGTCGACCTGACCGGCTCGGCGACGATCGACCTCCAGAAGATGCCGCCCGGCGACCAGACCTGGTGGCGGTATAACACCAGCTTCGCCAACTGGCTGGGCGGCAGCGCGTTCGTCAACCCGCACGTCCTGGTCGACCCGAATGCCCCCTCGCGGGTCTACCTCGCCGGCTCAGGTGGTTTCTACCGCACCAGGAACGCCGGCGCCGATGCGGCCAGTGTGAAGTGGACCATCGCGAGCAATGGCATGCCGATGAGCTCGGCGTTCGTCATCGCCGTCGACCCCGGCAATCCCAGCCACGTGGTACTTGCCAGCGCCGACTTCACCCAGACCGACCTGACTGACCCCACCGGATGGGACACCAGCACGGTCACGTCAGTCACCATGCCGGACTCACACCGAAAGCCACGCCATCGCGTTCGATCCTGCCTCCAACATCTTCACCGGCGTGAACACCAAGTATGGGCAGAACGCCGGCGGCGCGGTGTACTGGCGCCTCCCCGACGCAAGCAACTTCACCTGGCACGACACCGGCTACAACGCGACACTGGCCAAGGCACTGAAAATCTCGTCCGCAGCTGTCAACGCCCCTATGGGCATCTTCGCCGGGGTCGATGGCAACACCCCCTACATCGTGGTGGTGACCCAGGGCGCTGACGTATGGCGGGCCATCCCCGCCGAGTCGACGATGCAGCAGCCCTGGACCTGGACGCAGCTGGCCACCGGCATCGGCACCGCGGGCAACATCGCGCAGCACTGCCCGATCATCGGCGACCAGGCCGGCAACCTGTACTGCTTCGACCGCGTCCAGGGCCTCTACCGCTCCACCGACCACGGCAAGGCCCACACGTGGACGCAGATCTGGGACATCACCACCGCGAAGCCCCCGGTGTCGGTCTCCGACGAGCGCTCAGGCTGGCTGGCGCTAAAGCCGCACGCGGACGGCGAACTGTGGCTCTCCGCGAGCACCGGCCTGTACAAGCTCACCAGCGCGGACACCGGGGCCTCGGTCGGCAACGGAATCGGCCTTATTACGTTCGCCAGCCCCTTCCCCAACGGCGCCGGCGGCATCGCGTTCACCTCGACCGGGCAGCCTTACGTCCCCGCGCTCAGCGGGCCCCTGCCCACGGCCAGCCCGCTGACATCCGCCACCCTGCAGACCACCACCGACGGCAGCATGTGGCAAGACGCCGCCGATGACTCGTTCGGCTCCTATGCCTCCTGGCCGAAATGCGCTGCCCTGGCGGCCACCACCACCGGGCAGACCATCATCATGGTCGCCAGCGACTCCAACTGGGCGATCTACGGAACCCCGACCACCTAAGGCGGTAACGGCGCAACACCGCCAGCCAGCGTCCGACCCGCCTCCTGGGCATCGGCAGGGATTCCCTGCGCCGCGCCCTCGACATGATCACCTCCATACATCAATGCGGCCACGACCGTCGGCACCTGAGGCCTGGGCCGCCGGGGTTTGCGCGTGATGTGCGGGAGTCGAGGGCATGATGACAGGTCGTCGGCACGCTGCCGCAGGCGGCCGTCGATGACCTGATCGACCTATGCGCCCGGCTGCCCCTGGCACTGAATATCGCCGCATCCGGCGCGGCGGCATCTCCTGGCATCCCTCTGGGTTCGCTGACCGCCGGGCTGCGCGACAGCCGCCGCCTGGACCTGTTGTCGGCCGGAACGGGCGCGTCGGATCTTCGCGCGGTGTTCTCCTGGTCCGTCCAGGCGCTGAGCAGGCTGGGCGCCTGGATGTTCGGCCTGCTGGGCATACACCCAGGACCTGACATCAGCCTCGCCGCCGCGTCTAGCCTGGCCGCTACCGGTCGCGACCAGGCCCGGGCGGTACTAGGCGAGCTGACCGCCGCGCACCTGCTGACCGAGCACTATCCGGGCCGCTACAGCCTGCACGACCTGCTGCGCGTCTACGCCGCCGAGCAGGCCGACGCCTTAGTGGCCAGGTCGGCTGCCGTGCCGCTGCCGGCCGGGTGCTGGATCACTACCTGCACACCGTCCGCGCGGCCAGCTTGCAGCTGTACCCGGCCAGGGACCTGAGCGCCGTGGCCGCGCCCCGGCCCGATGCAGCGCCTGAGTCGTTCGCATCGGGCCAGGACGCACGGGCCGGCTGGTACGGCTCGCTCCTCGGGCACCACCACCAGGCGCTGGTCTACTGTCAGCGGGCTCTTGAACTCCATCACGAACTGGGCAACCACGACGGCGAAGCCGACGCATGCGACGGCCTGTCAGGACTCAAGCGTCGGTGGCGCTGACTCCGGGCAGGTCTGCGAAGCGTGCCTTCGCGTCGAAGGTGAGGACGGTCCGCCCGGTCTGTGCGGCGTGCGCGGCGATGATGAGGTCGTGCGCGCCGCGGGGTGTCCCGGCTCGGCGGGCATGGGCGATCAGCCTGGCGTGGCAGGCGGCCGTTGCCTCGGTGTAGTCGAGCACCTCGAGAGCCGAGGTGATGGCGACCAGGGCCCTGGCGCGATCGGCTGCGCGGGCTGGCGTATCCGCGAGCTCGATGCCAACCCGGTACTCAGCGATAGTCACCGCGGCGACAGCCAGCTCGTCAGCGTCCAGAGGGGCCCGGTCGATCTTTCCGCGTTCGTAGGCGATCAGGACATTGGTATCCAGAATCAGGCGCCGGCCCACGGGTCGTTCCCCTCGCTGGAGATCAACGCCAGTGCACCCGCGATGTCATCAGCGAACCGGTCATCAGGCGGCGGGACCTGCTCAAGCGCAGCCCTAAGATCCGCCCCGGTACGGAGCCTGGCCGGCCTTATCTCAGCAACCGCATGATGTCCACGGGTAATCGTGACGGTCTCCCCCCGCTCGATCGCGTCGAGGAGATCAGAGAAGTTCCGCGAGGCCTCGGTGGCGGTCATCGTTCGCACACGTCTAGGATATCTGATAATCAGATGTCAGGCACTCTACGGGTTGAACTCACGACGGCATCGTTCGCATCGAGGGGTCAGGGTTCAAATCCCCTCAGCTCCACTGGCTGATCATGGTGTCTAGCCAGGTCAGAAGCTCGCCTGCAGGTCTCATCCTATGTCCGGGATGAGACCTTCGGCATATCTGGGAGGAATTTGGGAGATCATCTTCTCCCTACCTCTCCGTGCCAACAGGTCGTGGATCGTCGCTCGGGGTGTCGGCGGCTCGCCCAGTTGCCCGAGAAACTTGTCGAGCAGCGAGATCGGGGATCGGGGGCTGATCGCGGCTCGGGCGCGCAGCGAGTCCTCCCAGCGCGTCTGAAGGGCGGCCTTGAGCTCGTCGCGCATTCGCTCGGAAGCGTGGGCGTACAGGCCGCGCATGTCGGGCACCTCGTGGCCCAAGCGCTGCTCCGCGAGGATCTCCG
>Ga0134126_10009373_pt1 | contig 12339 bp, 9 predicted proteins | sample KB31752_FD_96881 | JGI IMG/M metagenome (GOLD analysis project Ga0134126, IMG submission 96881) | Terrestrial soil microbial communities with excess Nitrogen fertilizer from Kellogg Biological Station, Michigan, USA - KB3-175-2 | ecosystem: Environmental > Terrestrial > Soil > Unclassified ...
CTCGCCGTATGGAATCGGCTGGATGCGCTCAAACCTGCCGAGTGGCCTCTCGCGGGCGCGCACTGCGCTGCCGCGAGGGTGCCGGATGCCTCGGCGCGAATGCCGGACCAGCCGCTGCACCGACCCCTATGGCGCCGGCGAGCCTCTCTCACCGTCGCACTTGCCGCTGGCCTGGCGGCCGTCGCCGCAGGAGTCGCCTGGTGGCAGGGCTCCACGCCATTCCAGCTCGCCAGCGGTGTCCAACGCTACAGCACGACGCTCGGCGGATTCCGGCAAATCACGCTCGCGGACGGCTCGGTGGTCGAGCTCAATACCGACAGCGAGCTCACCGTCAGGCTGCGCAGGAACGAGCGTGACCTCACGCTCCTTCAGGGAGAGGCCACGTTCGAGGTGGCGCCGGACAAGTCGCGCCCCTTCATCGTCGTTGCTGGAAGTACCGGCGTGCGCGCGGTCGGTACGGTCTTCAATGTGCAGAAGTCCGACGCGACCGTCGAGGTGCTCGTCACCAAGGGCGTCGTGGCCGTGGGACCGCCGCGGGACGTGGCGGCCGATCACTTCATGCTCCCGCTCGTCGACGCCGGCCAGATGGCGATCGCCGCTAGCTCACGCGTGACGGTCCAGAGCCTCGATCAGGAGGAGATCGCGCGCCGCCTGGCCTGGCACGAAGGCATGCTCCTCTTCAATGGCCAGACGCTCGCGGACGTGGCCGCGCAGTTCAATCGCTACAACGAGCGCAAGCTGGTCATCACTGATGCCACGGTCGGGCGAGTCCGCATCGGGGGCTATTTCCGCGCGACGGATCTCGACAGCTTCGTCCGGGTGCTGCAAGAGCGCTTCGGCGTCGTCGCGAGCCAGGAGCCGGGCCGGATCCTTCTGCGGCGGTGATCTGAGCAACGCCTTCGCTTGCCCGCCGTAGCGCACTATGCTACGGCTATAGGCATGAGGGGGCGCTTGGCGATCACGGGCGCGGGTAGAGAGCAACCGTGCCGTGGGCTGGTACGCGCTTCAGGGGTCGCTATCGCCGTGGCGATTGCGCTCGTGCCATGGCGCGTGGTGCTCGCCGCCCCCAAGTCCTTCGCCATCGCGACGACCGATGCCGCCACGGCGCTCGCTGAGTTCGGCCGCCAGTCCGGACGCGAGATCCTCTTCGAATACGACCTCATCGCGGGGCAGCAGACTCACCCGATTGCGGGCAGCTATGAGCCCATCGAAGCCCTGCGCCGGATGACCGCCGGCACGCAGCTGCAGGTGACCGAATCCGCGGACGGCGTGCTGGTCGTCGAATGCAGTTGCGCCAAGGCGGCCCGCGCCGCCGCACCGGAAGGGGGAGCGCCTTCGTCGACGACCTCGGCCGTGCCGCTCCCGGCGAACTCCGCGCGAAGCGGCTTGGGACGGTCGGGGGCGTGGACCGGGAAGGCGAGAAGTGCGGGTGACGCGGTCGACATCCAGGAGGTGCTCGTCACCGGCAGCCGCATTCCCCAGGATGCCTCCTCCGCGCCCATGCCGCTCACGGCCATCGACCAGACCTACATCGCGGATACCGGCAGCGACAACATTGCCGACGCCATCGTGCAACTGCCCTCGGTCAACGTGGGCCAGGGCCTCTCCAATACCCAGCAACTGGTAGTCGGCGCGGGCTTGAGCCTCGTCAGCCTCCGGGGTCTCGGCACCGCCCGGACGCTCGTGCTAGTCGACGGGCGCCGGCAGGTGTCAGGCTCGCCGCTCTCAGCCGCGGTCGATCTCAACACCATTCCGGCGGAGTTGGTGGAGCGGGTGGAAGTGGTCACGGGCGGGACTTCGGCGATCTACGGCGCCGATGCGATCGGCGGCGTGATCAACGTCATCCTGAAGAAGCACTTCGAGGGCGTGAGTGTGCGGGCCGAAGGCGGCATTTCCTCGCGGGGCGACGCCGCCTCGCACGGGGTCTCCGTGACGACGGGGAAGACATTCGCGATCGGCGGCCGGCCCGGCAACGCGGAGCTCAGCTTCGTGTACGACAGAGCCGACGGCGTGCTCGCCGGCGCGCGCGCCTACGCTTCGAACGGGCTGGCGCTCATCTCCAACCCCGCCTACCAGGGGCCGAACGGCGCCGCGCCGGCCTTCATGACGAGGCCGAACGCGAATGTCGACGCGGTGAGCACGCCGGGCGATTTCGCGATCGGCGGCCAGACCTGGATATTCACCAACGACGGCAGCTCGATCCGGCCGTTCGATTTCGGCCCGCTCGGCGATCGCTCGGGAGTGGCCATCGGCGGCGACGCCGTCAATCCGGAGCCCACCCAGTCCCTGTTGGAGCCGATCGAGCGCGAGGTGGTCGGCGGCACGCTGCACCAGGCGCTGTCGGAATCGATGGAGCTCTTCCTCGAGACCCGCATCGCGCGGACATCCGTGCAGAGCAGCTTCGAGCCGACGTTCGATGTGGGCGATGTCTCGCTCGGCATCGACAATCCCTTCCTGCCCGCGGCGGCGGTCGCGCTGATGCAGGCCAACGGTGTCGAATCCATCGCCCTCCACCGCATCATCGGCGAGTGGGGCGTGCGCGGCACGGACAACGACCGGCTGATGCAGCAGTATGTGGCCGGCATCGAGGGCACGCTTCCCAACCAGTGGGTCTACGACGTGTCGTATTCGTATGGCCACACCAGCGAGTCCACGCTGGATACGAACGATCGCAACAACGCGCGCTTCATCCAGTCGCTCGATGCGGTGCGCGACCCGGTGACCGGCCAGATCGTGTGCCAGGACCCCTCGAACGGCTGCGTACCTCTCGATCTCGTCGGGATCGGCCAGGCGAGCGCCGCAGCCATCGACTTCAGCCGGGTCGACAGCCTGTTCCGCCGCTGGGCGAGCCAGCAGGTCGCCGATGCCGATCTGACCGGCGAGCTGCCGGGCTTGCCGGCCGGCCCGCTGCAATTCGCCGCCGGCCTGGAGTATCGGCGCGAGAGCGCGGCTTCCGTGCCGGGCGCGGCCGAGCAGGCGGGCGAGCTCTTCCTGCCGCAGATCGCCGCGACGGGCGGCGGCTTCGACGTCCGGGAGGGTTACCTCGAGTTGCACGTCCCCCTGGTGCGCAACAAACTGCTGTTGCATCGGCTTGCCTTCAACGGTGCCTTTCGCCTCTCGGACTACGATACGAGCGGCCGGCAAAGCGCCTGGGACGGCGGACTCGAATATGAGCCGATGCGAGGCCTCAGGCTGCGCGCGGTGTATTCGCGCTCCGTGCGCGCACCGAACATCGGCGAGCTGTACTCGCCCCACAGCGTGACTTTTTTCTTCGGTCAGGATCCCTGCGATGCCTCGGTGAACCGGGTCTCCAGCAACCGCTTCAACAACTGTGCCGCCCTCGGCATACCGCCCGGTTTCGAGGCGCCGACAAACCAACAGACGCTCGAGGCCGTGGTCGGCGGCAATCCGGGCCTCGAGCCCGAGATCGGCGATACCTGGTCGGCGGGATTCGTGTGGCAGCCGACGTTTCTCGCCGGGGTGTCCGTTGCCGCCGATTATTGGAACATCGCGATCCACCACGCCATCAGCACCGTGCCGCCGCAGACCATCGTCAACGATTGTGTCGATTCGGCCGCCGACGTGACCACGAATCCGGACTGCGCGCTCGTAGCCCGCGATCCGGTCACCCACGCCATTCTCGCGATCACCGCCACCGATCAGAACATCGCGAGCCTGCAAACAGCCGGTGTCGATATGCATCTGGGATGGAGTCACGACGTGCGGCCGCTGCTGTCACTGCCCGCGGGGGCGATCCAGATCTCCGCCGTGGCGACCTGGCTGCGAAGTCTCGATCTGCTCGGCGATGCCACGGATCCGGAGACCCTCGTGATCGAGGGCGGAGTGGTCGGCAACCCGCGCTGGCGAGCCTTGGCCGAGCTGAGCTACCGCACCGGCGGTCTGCGCATCGGCTGGCACACGCAATTCATGGGGGATTCGCGCATCGCGTGGTTCCCCGGAATTCCCGCGAATGAATACGACCTGCCGCTGACGGGCACCAGGCTGTTTCACGACCTCGCGCTCGAGTATCGCCTGGGACGCATGACGCTGCATCTCAACATCGACAACGTGTTCGACGAGACACCGCCGGCGCGCGGATTCGAGATCCACAGCGGTCTCGGCACCGGAGCGGCGATCTATCCCAATCTCGGGCGGATGTTCTCCGCGTCGGCCGCCTACAGGTTCTGACGACGGCCATTCCGCCTGCCAGCGATCACGGGTGCTACCGGGCGGCTCGGGTATAAAGATACTTGAAGGCCAGGAACTCCCGGCCCGCAACCGTCCCCATCGGTGTCAGGTAGAGCTCCACGGTCTGAGTGTTTCCCTGGATGGGCCCGACGTTGAGGCGGTAGCGGAAGGGCACGTTCGTCGCGGAGCCCCACTGGCTCGCGACGAAGACGCTGCCGTAGAGCTCGATCACCCCGCCCGGGCTTCCCGGCCTGACGCTGCGCTCGTTCATCATCTGCGGCGCGCGCGTGTCGAGCGAGAAGTATTCGTACTGCCCGCTCACCGGGTTGTAGTCGAAATAGGAGATGCGGTTGAACGCTGCGCCGGACCCGGGCACGGCGGTCATGCTCTCCTGCAGGAACTTGCCATCGACCAGGTTGCGCCGCGCAACCGCCGCGGGCAGGTCGATCGCCTGCGCCCCGGGGCCAGGCCACATCCACTCCTTGACGGACCACGTTCCACGCATTTGCCGTAACAGTGTGGGTACGGCGCCGCCCCCCGGTTGTGTGGCGTCCGAAGCAAACGCCGGTGCCGCGAGCGGCAAGAGAGAAAGGATACAGCCGGCAATCAGGGCGCGACGGGATGACGAGGCAACGATTGTCATGGTGCTTCTCCGATGCATCGATCCGATTCCGCAGGTCTCCTATGATCCGCAATCGGGGGATCGGTCGGCAATACCCTTCAATCGTGCGTCTGCCCGGAGAGCGGCGTCGCGCGCATGGAGGGGCGGCCTTGGAATTCATCCAACCATCCGCACAACCGCGGCCGCCTCACGCGAAATCCCGGCAGCTCCCGGAACTCGAGCCAGCTCAAGCAGCACGCGAGCGCGATGTGGCCCACATGAATCGGTGCCGAGACATCGAGCTCGCGCTCCAGCCAGTCGTACGCGCCGACGAGCTTCTCGATGTATCCGTCGCGAAGGGGAGGGTAGCGCAAGCCTTCCGGCCGACGGACGGTCTCCCAGCGCAGTGCGATGCCGGCATCGGCGAGTCCCTGCGCAAGAGCCTGCACGCGAAGCGCGTGCCAGCGTGACTCGCCTTCGGGCGGAATCAGCTTGCGGCCAGCGTGCAGGGTGTCGAGATAGGCGCAGATCACATCGGAGTCGAAGAGGGCCGATTGTCCCGGCCGAATGAGCACCGGGACTTTGCCGAGCGGGTTCTCGGCAAAGACGGTCTCGTTGCGGCGCGTCGGGCTGGTTTCCTGGTGGATGACTTCGATCCGGTCGGCGATTCCGGCCTCGTGCGCGAACACGAGCGCCTTGCGCGCAAACGGCGAATGCGTCTGATACAGCAATTTCACGGTGTGCTCCGGGGCGACCTCATGGCGAGAGATCGATGCTAGTCGCCCGCGCTGCCGCTTTCCGTTTCTTTGCGGGTCGAATGTGTGCTTTTTTCGCGCAGAGTGGTTCATGAACGATGCAAGCCGCCGGCGGGCACTCGCGCAGGGACGTGAGCTCAACCATTCGCCCAACCTCCCTCGAAACCAGTGTGCCTACAATCCGCAGCACGCCGGAAATCCGCGATCCGGTCCCAGCATCCCCGCTGCACAGAACGGAGAACACCATGTTCGACATGAAGAATCTGACTCGCCTGAAAAAGCTCGACGAGAATGCGCCCGAGGCGACCAAAGCTTTCTGGGCGTTCGACAAAGCGGCCTTCGCCGCGGGCGCACTCTCGGCGCAGACGAAGCAACTGATAGCCATCGCCGTCGCGCTGACGACGCAATGTCCCTACTGCATCGAGCTGCACAACAGAGCGGCGCGGGAGGCCGGCGCCAGTGATGCCCAACTGGCGGAGGCCGCCCTGGTCGCCGCCGCCATGCGCGCGGGCGCTGCGGTTACGCACTCGACACACCTCTTCGCTCCAACCACGGGCTGAGGCACTTCCGGCTCCAAGCCGCGGCGAGCCGTCGTAGGGCGGCTTGCCGCGGCTCGTCAAGGAGCCGTCACAATCCCTGCTTAGCATCTTGCTCCCCCGGAAGCTCTCCTGGGTGAGCGCGGCGATCTGCAGAATACGGCGTACACGTACTCCTACCGCAACAACGGCCTCAGTCTCAAAGGCGATGAGACCTCATCTCCCCTCGGCAACGGATTTGCCGGGCTGTCTGCGGGCGACATTGCCGGCAAAGACACGCAGGAAGCCTATCGGATCGTCGGCAATGACTTGCGTTGGCGGTACACGACGCCCTTCGGCAGCGTCCTGCTGGGTTTCCGGGCGGAAGAGGGCTGGCAGACCGAAGCCCGCACGGCCATCGATCTCACGACCTGGGCGGCTTACGACGCCAATCGCGCAATGGGCTCGCCGCTCTACTTCGATTTCAACGCGCATCTGCATGCGGGGTGCGCGCAGGGATTCTTGAGGCATGAGCGTGATGTCCGTCACATGATGCGTGCAATAAGTTACAGCCGGGATGTCGGAAAAGCTTACGGCCTCCGTGGACACCCGAAAGAGGGCTTCCCGGCCGAATCGGCGCCGCGATGGGGTTGTCGGGCGAATTTGTGACGGCCGTCTCGTCGGTCTGCCTTACAGCTTCCGGCGCATGGCCGACAGGCGCTCGCGGCGCCGGCGTCTAATTCTTTGATTATGCTGTACCTTCAGCGCCGGCACGGGTATTGCACATTCTCCGGCACGCCGCGGCGCACTGATGCCGTGCGGCGCTGGAGAGAGTGCACGCATGCAAGCCAAACTTCGCAAGTTTCTCGCCCTGGCAATCGCGATTGCCGGATGCGCGGCCATTCATCCCGCTCAGGCACTCACGGCGGACGGGCTCACCTATACCCTTACCGCGTTTGCTACCCCGAATCCGAACGTCGCCGATCTGACCCTCACGATCTCCGGGATCAATGGTCCCTCGGATACGGAGGGCGGCCGTTATGGGGTGTTTGCGATCGCCTTCAACGATCCCTCGGCCTTTGCGCAGATCACCACCGTACCCACCGGATTCGCGCAGATGCCGGGCGGACTCAGCTCCGGCGGCGGCGGCGGCTGCGATGGGCACGGCAGCAGCTTTTTCTGCGTACAGAACACGCAGCCGATCACGCAGTCGGCCCTCGCTGCAAACTCGATGTTGAGTTTCAACTTCACGGTGAATCTCAGCGGATTCTCGCCAGCGGCGGCGGCCGATTACCAGGATGACTTCAAGATCAGCTGGGACGGCAGCAAGAGCAACAACTACGGCGACGGCGACTTCAAGAGCGGCTACGACCACGTCTCGCAGAACCTGGCGTTTTCACCGGCCGCTGCGCCGGAGATCGATCCGGGCAGCGCGTCAGCCGCGCTGACCCTGCTCGCCGGCGGGCTGGCCATGCTGCGCGGGCGGCGCCGCAAGGCCTGAGCGCCATTGCAGCTTGATCCGAGGCCCGGGCGAAGCGATTCCCCCGGGCCTCGCTCTTTTCCGGGTCCGGATTCGCTGTACACCGCGGGGGGTATGCTGCGTTCATTGCGTAGAGGCGGCCCGCAGGGCCGCGCCGCAAAATCGTGGTGAGGTCCCATGCCCAGAGTTGCTTCCCGCTTGCGCCAATTGGCGGTGATTCTCGGACTGTCACTGGCTGCCGGAGGCTGCGTCGTCGCGCCTGCGCGCCCCTATTACGGCGGCGGATGGGTCGCCAGCGCTCCGCCGGCGGCGCGCGTCGAGTATTACGGCACGGCGCCATATCCCGGCTATATCTGGATTGGAGGCTATTGGCGTTGGGGCGCGGGCCGATATGTCTGGGCTCCCGGGCACTGGGCTGCGCCGCGTCCGGGCTATCGATGGGTTCCCAGGCACTGGGTGCAAGGACCCCGCGGATGGCACATGACCGGGGGACGTTGGGCGCGCCGCTGACGACGCGAGGCCACGTTGCACCGGGCCGGTCAGGCGCCGGACGTGGAATCCTTCCACACGACGCCGTCCGGAAACCGATATTGGACCGGCTTGTCGCGGCGCATTTCCGCGGAGAAGCCAGCTGCGGGCGGCGCTAGATAACCTCCCTGACGGATGCGCACCGGATCGAGGAAGTGCTCGTGGAGATGGTCCACGAACTCGATGGCGCGATCCTCCATCGAGCCGCTGATCGCGATGTAATCGGCCATGGCGAGATGCTGCACCAGCTCGCAGAGGCCGACTCCGCCGGCGTGCGGAAACACCCGCACGCCGAACTTCGCGGCCATGAGGAGAATGGCGAGATTCTCGTTGACCCCGCCCACGCGGGTGGCGTCGATCTGCACGAGGTCCACGGCCTTCGCCTGGAAGAGCTGCTTGAAGATGACTCGGTTGTGGGTGTGCTCGCCGGTCGCGACCGGCATGGGCGCGACGGCCTGACGGATCCGGGCGTGACCCAGGATGTCGTCAGGGTTGGTCGGCTCCTCCGCCCAGGCGATGTCGAAATCCGCAAGCGCCTGCAGCCAGGTGATGGCCGCCGGGACATCCCAACGCTGATTGGCATCGATCGCGAGTCCCAGGCCGGCACCGATGGCCTGGCGAGCGATCCGACAGCGCCGCACGTCATCGGCGAGGTCACGCCCGACTTTGATCTTGATGGTACGAAATCCCTCGGCGACCGCCTGCTTCGCCAGTCGCGCGAGCTTTTCATCGGCGTAACCGAGCCAGCCCGGCGAAGTGGTGTACGCGGGATAGCCGCGCGTCAGCAGCGTCTCCATGCGGGCGGCCCTGCCAGGCGCCGCCGTGTGCAGCAATGCCAGTGCCTCACCGGGAGTGAGCGCATCGCTGATGTAGCGGAAGTCGATGAGGTCGACGATCTCCTCCGGTGACATTTGCGCGATCAGCCGCCACACCGGCTTGCCGGCGCGGCGCGCCGCCATGTCCCAGGCCGCATTCACGATGGCGCCGGTCGCCATGTGGATCACGCCCTTCTCCGGACCCAGCCAGCGCAGATGCGAATCATCGGTCAGACTGCGTGCGAAACCGCCGAGGTCCGACACCACCGCAGCCACTTCTCGCCCGACCACGAGGTGGCGCAGCGCGCCGATCGCAGTGGTTTGAACGTCGTTGCCGCGGCCGATGGTGAACACGAACCCATGGCCGCAAAGGCCGTCCGGCTCGTTAGTGCGCAGCGTCACGTAGGCGGCCGAGTAGTCCGGGTCTGGATTCATGGCATCCGACCCGTCCAGCTCCCGCGACGTCGGGAAACGGATGTCGTGGGTCTCGAGATCAGTGATGATGGGCTTCATGGCGTGGGCGCACCGGCGGTCAACAGCCCGGCTGCGCGCAAAGTGCTCCACAGCGAGGCTGGAATCGGCGCGCACGTGCGGGTGAGCGCACTGCGGGCTTCAGCGGCCGATCGCATGCCGGCGATGACCGACACGACGGCCGGATCCCCGAGCGGGAATTGCAGTGCTGCGGCGCCAACATCCACGCCCTGCGCAGCGCAGATCGCGTAGATTTCGCGGGCGCGCCGCAGCGTACCTTCATCCGCCGGCCGGTAGTTGTAGGTTGCGCCGGGCGCCTCGGGCGCCGCCAGCAGCCCGGAATTGAACGGGCCGCCGACGAGGATGCCGACCCCCCGGCGGGTGGCTTCGGCCCGCACCGCCGCCGAGGCCTCCTGCTCGAGCAGGGTGTAGCGTCCGGCGAGCAGGATGCAGTCCAGATCGAAGCGCGGCATGATCTCCAGGCAGACCGCCTGCTCGTTGACACCGATGCCGATCGCGCGACACGCGCCCGATGCCTTGAGACCTGCCATCGCAGGCAACGCCTCGTCGAGCGCACGCTGCAGCATTTCCTCGTGCTTAACGCCATGTGTCTCGCGGCCGACATCGTGCAGCAGCAGGATGTCCACGGAGTCTCGCCGCAGCCGCCGCAGGCTCGACTCGAACGAGCTCATGATGCCGGAGCGTGAGTAGTCGAACGCGGCACGCCGTCCACTCACTGCGAAACCGTCAGTGACCGACTTGTCCTCCATGCTTGCGACGATCAGGCGTCCGACCTTGGTGGATATCACGACATCATCGGCGATGATCGAAGCCAACGCGTCTCCCAGACGCTGCTCGCTGAGGCCATAGCCGTAATAGGGGGCGGTGTCGAAGAAGCGGATGCCGAGCCGGTACGCTTCCCGGACGGCCGCCTCGGCTACCTCGTCGGCGACCACGCTGTAGAGATTGCCGATCGCGGCCGCGCCGAAGCCCAGTGTCGGCACGGCGAGGGAGGCACGGGGTAGTTGTCTTGAAATCTGATCCATAGGTGAAATACAGTCCAATCATGAAAGCATAGGCGGGAGCCGGTGGCAATGCGCGGGGCCGCAGGTTGGATCCCGCGCGAGCTGGAGGGCTGAATCGATGCACGGCACGCAAGGCGCGAGCGCTACCGCCAACAGCACATATGGCCCGGCCGCGCGCAACATCGTCCTGCCGCTGGTCCTGGTCGTCAGCCTGTTCTTCCTCTGGGGTGTCGCAAACAACCTGAACGACATCCTCATCCGCCAGTTCAAGAAGGCGTTCGAGCTCACGGATCTCCAGTCCGGGCTGGTGCAGTCTGCCTTCTATCTCGGCTATTTCCTCTTCGCGATCCCCGCGGGTCTCGTCATGCGCCGCTACGGCTACAAGGCGGGCATCGTCGTCGGCCTCGCGCTCTACGCCGTCGGCGCGTTTCTCTTCTATCCGGCCGCGGACCTGCGGACCTATGGCTTCTTTCTATTCGCGCTCTTCGTGATCGCGAGCGGCCTCTCGTTCCTCGAGACATCCGCCAACCCGTTCGTCACCGTGCTTGGACCGACGGCGGGGGCGGAGCGCCGGCTGAACTTTGCCCAGGCTTTCAATCCCCTGGGGTCGATCACCGGCGTCGTCATCGGTCGGTTCTTCATCTTTTCCGGCGCTGACGATGCGCCGGTCCGCATTGCCGCCATGTCGCCAACGGCGCGTGCGGCCTATGACGCCGCGCAGTCCGGAGCGGTGCAGGCTCCCTACGTGGCGATCGGCATCGTGGTGCTCACGCTCGCCGTGCTCATCCTGATCACTCGGTTCCCCGCCGTGCACGAGTCACACGACCCGCAGGCCCGTGAGGAGGCAAGGTGGCGCGCGCTGCGCGGGCAAGGGCGCTTCTTCTTCGCCGTCACCGCGCAATTCTTCTATGTGGGCGCCCAGGTCGGAGTGTGGAGCTATCTCATCCGCTACGCGGAGGGGACGATACCGGGCACCGCCGACCGGCGGGCCGCCGACTTCCTCATCCTCTCGCTGGTGCTCTTCATGTTGGGGCGATTCGCAGGCGCGGCGCTCATGCGACGCGTTGCGCCGGCCCTGCTGCTCGCCACCTTCGCAGCCGTGAATGCGCTCCTTGCGGCGGTCGCGATCGCGCTGCCGGGTCACGTTGGGCTCGACGCGCTGATCGCGAGCAGCTTCTTCATGTCGGTCATGTATCCGACCATTTTCGCGCTCGGCGTGAGCGGCCTCGGCGAAGTGCGCAAGCTGGCCTCCTCCGTGCTCGTCATGGCGATCGTGGGCGGCGCGGTGTTGACTCCGGCAATGGGTGCGCTCTCCGGGCTCGCCGGCATCAGCTGGTCGATGGCGGTGCCGCTCGTGTGCTTCGCCGTGGTGCTCGGGTTTGCACTCAGCGTCCGCCGCGAGATGCGCAACGCCGAGGAGTCAGCGGCGTGAAGCGCTTCGTCTTCGCCCTCGATCTCATCGATGACCCGCAGGCGATCGTCGAATACGAGGCCTGGCATCGTGCCGAGCGCATCTGGCCGGCGGTCGTCGACTCACTGCGGCATTCCGGCGTGAGCGCGCTGGAGATCTTCCGCACGGGCAACCGGTTGTGTCTCATCCTGGAAGCGCCCGACGATTTCTCCCTCGAAGCCAGGGCCGCTGCCGACGCGTCAAATCCGCAAGTGCAGGCGTGGGAGCGCCTGATGTGGACATTCCAACGAGCGTTGCCGTGGGCGGCGCCGGGCGAGAAGTGGGTATTGATGCAGCGGATCTTCTCACTCGCGGGCCTGTAGGGGCGTCGCGCCGCGACTCGGGCTTGCGCGGCCCATGCGGGCCTGGAACCATGGCGGCGGACAGGACTGATGGAATCCGGGGAGGGCACGATGCAATCGGTACACGATCATTACGCCAGCCACCTCGCGCCGATCTATGCGTGGATGTGTGGGGGAGCTGAGGCGGCGTTGGTGCGCGGTGACGCCGA
>Ga0134126_10009374_pt1 | contig 12338 bp, 9 predicted proteins | sample KB31752_FD_96881 | JGI IMG/M metagenome (GOLD analysis project Ga0134126, IMG submission 96881) | Terrestrial soil microbial communities with excess Nitrogen fertilizer from Kellogg Biological Station, Michigan, USA - KB3-175-2 | ecosystem: Environmental > Terrestrial > Soil > Unclassified ...
ATCTGCCCCGTCCCGCGGATCACCCATTTCTCGGTGATCAGCGTCTCCAGCGCAAAAGGTCCGCGGGCATGCAGTTTCTGGGTAGAGATACCGATCTCCGCGCCCAACCCCAGCTCTTCTCCATCGGTGAAACGCGTGCTGGCATTGGCATATACCGCCGCGGCATCGACCTCCCGCAAAAACCGCTCGCAATGTTGTTTATTCCGCGATACGATAGCTTCGGAATGACGGGTGCTGTGCGCCGCGATATGCGCCAGGGCCTCATCGATCCCCTTCACCACGCGCAGGGCACACTTCAGGCTCAGGAACTCCCGGTCATAATCATCCGGCTGCGCATGCTGCAAATGCGGATACCCCTTCAATAACCGGTAACCGGCCTCATCGGCAAAGACTTCTACGGCGTATTCCGCCAGCGGCGCCGCCAGCCGCTTCAGAAACGTCCCCGCAATGGCTTTGTCTACAAGCAGGGTATCCATCGAATTACACACGGACGGCCGGGATACCTTGGCATTCACAACGATGGCTACCGCCTTGTCCACATCGGCCTCCTTTTCCACATAGACATGACATACGCCGGCCCCCGTTTCGATCACCGGTATCCGGCTATTGGCCCGGACATACTGGATCAGCGACTCCGAACCTCGCGGGATCAGCACGTCCACCCAACGGTTGGCCGTAAACAGCTCCTTCACGGTCTCCCGCTCCGACGGCAACAGACATACACAGTCCACATCGATATCCGCCGCCCGTAACGCCTTCCGGATGAGCTCCATCGCGGCCCGGTTAGTCTCCGCCGCTTCCTGGCTGCCCTTCAGCACACAGGCATTCCGGCTCCGGATACAAAGCGCGGCAATATCGAAGGTCACATTGGGCCGCGATTCGTAGATCGCACCCACAACGCCCAGCGGCACACTCCTCTTTTCTACCTTCAACCCATTGGCCAGGGTCCGCTTGGCCAACAGCTTACCCGAAGGGTCGGGCAGCCTGCTTACCTTCCGGATACTACGGGCGATAGCCCGTATCCGTTGCTCATTCAACAGCAACCTGTCGTTCCGTGGATTGTCCGGCCCCTGTCGCGAAAGATCTTTAGCATTGGCCCGCACGAGCGGGCCATGAGCCGTTTCCAGCAGCTCCGCGAGCGTCTGCAAGGCTTTCTTAACCTGCGCGTCGCCGGCATTCCGTAAGTGTACCGCCGCACCATATGTCCGCTGGATCAACGTATGAACATTCTGCATAGTAATCAAAATAAAACAATATCGTCCGCATGCGCGGCTATCGTATTCTTGCTCGTCATCCGGGCCGAGACCTCACCGGCGCTCAGCTTCACCTTGGCGACACCAATGATCTGCTCCTCCTCATCCTTTAGCTGCACAACCTCCCCCGCGGCAAATTTCCCCTGTACACTACGGATGCCGACACTCAACAGGCTTCTCCGTTGCTGTAAGGCCTTCGCCGCTCCCTTATCTATATACAAGCTTCCCAGGGTGATCGACCCGCTGGCCAGCCATTTCTGACGCGCGCGCAGATTGCTCGGCCTCGGCACAAAACTCGTCCCCACCTTGCCCGCCAGCGCGTCGGCAAAAGGCGTAGCGCCCGCCAGTCCACAAATGACCACCCGGATACCCAACGACGACGCGAGCCTGGTGAACGTAAGCTTCGACAACATACCACCCAGACCCAGTGTGCTCTTTTCGGTCTGCACATAGCCCATGATCCGGCTGTCGACCTTTTCGATCACCGGAATGATATTTTTGTTGGCATCCATAAACCCGCCCACACTCGTGCAAAGCAGCAGGGCCTCGGCATCGAACCCGATGGCGGTAAGGGTAGCCAATTCATCGTTGTCGGAAAATTTCAACTCCACATTGCTCACCAGGTCATTCTCATTCATGATCGGCAGGATGCCGTTCTTCCAGAATTCGGCAAACGTCTCCTTCAATTGCAGAAAACGCGTCCGGCTGCTGAAATGCTGCCGTTCACACAAGGCCTGCGCCACCGGTATCCCGTAAGCAGAGAAATGTTTTTCATAATGCCGGATCAGGATGGGATTGCCTACCGCCGCCGCCGCCTTCCGCTCGGCCAATGTCCCCTTATATCCGGCAAAAAATCCCCGGCCGCTGCCTACCGCACCGCTGGAAACCAGGATCACCTGGTAGGCGCCCGCCAATGCCGCAATCCCCGCCGCCACCTTCTTGATAGTGGCCTGCACGATCTCCCCCTGTTCATTCGTAAGCACCGCCGTACCTAATTTAATGACCAATACAGGTTTTTGCATGGCCGCAAAGGTACTCAATACCCCGGATTCTGGTACATCTTCGTCGGGTTAATGGTATACTCACTATAAGGTATTGGATAATACTCATCCTTCGTGCTGAAATTGGCGAGCTGCGCCAACCCGAAATTCGCCTGGTTCTTCGCATGCATATACGTCACCAGGTCACTGATATCGAAGAACCGCAACAGGTCGAACCACCGGTGATGCTCGAACGCCAGCTCGCTCCGCCGCTCGTGCAGAAGCGCCAGTTTGAGCGTAGGGAAGTTCGCCATATACGTCGGCATCCCCGCACGGGTCCGCACCATATCGATATACGCGATAGCCTGCGCACTATTACCCTGGTACATATTCACCTCGGCCAGCATTAGGATCACATCCGCATACAACCTCACTTCATTGCCCTTGTTACCATAGTCTGCCGTGGCGACATACCATTTGTGCCCGTATTCTACATATTCCGGTCTCGTGCCGTGGATACAGGCATCGTCATCGATCACCTTCAGCAGGTTGCCGTTATCCAGTGTGCCCGTCCTCATCAGCCCCGGCCAGTCGATACAATAGATCACGGCCTTCCAACGGTTGGTCGCCTTGTCGAGCAGCACACTGTTCCCCATGAACACGGGGTCCTTTCCATGAACGGCCAGCCCGGTTGGATGATTGATGACATCCCTATCGTGCATCGTCAGCTTGTATTCATGTCCTGTAAAGAGAAGGGAATCACCGCGCAGATCGAATTCGCGTATCATGCCTACCTCCCGGTCCCCATAGAGATACGCCTTGCCATGCAGCCAGGAGATGCCCTGGCAGGCGCCCAGGCTGTCGACCGTAAAAGTGCGGGACAATTGCATGTCTGGCTTGCCGGGGCCCATAACCATTGGCGCAATACCAAGTCCGGCGAGAAGCACGAGGAGTATTGGTCGCATAATTTCTGCAAGATTACCACGTTTTCGTCCTTCGGCTCGCCTTTGAGATATTATGATTGAATTACTGAATGTTGAAATAATTATTAATTCCCCGGTCCAGGGTAGTCCTTTTTTTCTTTTTCCAGACTAGTTCCTCCCCAGCCTGAAATTCGTAACTTGTTCCAAAACCTTGTATATGAAAAAACAAACCTTCTCCATCCCGCTCGCGCTGAGCTTACTGTCCATTGCGGCCGCCGTTCTGCTGATTCGCTGCACCAAATATGACCGGCCGGCAGCTACCGCGGACCCCGCCACAACGGGGCCCTCCTCGAATGTCGTTGCCATGACGAACGGCGCCGCATTGACGACCCCGTTTACCACCGCGTATGTAGAGGTCAACTCGAACAGCTTCCACAACCCCGGCTGCTTTACCTATGGAAGCCCCGCTAAACAGGTATTTTCCTTCGCCGTCATCTTCGCGGCGAATATCAATGCCGATGCGAATGGGAATGCCGTGCTCTACTTCAACCCGCAGGTACAAAGCACGCTGACCTCCGGCAACATCGCCTACCTGCAGTCGCTGGGCATCAAAGTCCTCCTTACCGTGCTGGGGAATCATGAGAATGCCGGCTGGGGCTGCTTTACCAACTATGCGATGGCGGACAGCTTCGCCGTCCAATGCGCCCATGCCGTGACCCAGTATGGCCTCGACGGCATCGATATCGATGACGAATATTCTACCTGCACGACCAATACCAGCTCCCTGGTCCTTGCCGTCTCCGCCCTCCGCGCAACGCTGGGTACCAGCAAATACATCACCAAGGCCCTATTCGATGACACCCAGTATTTTAGCGCAACCTATAACGGCAAAAAGGCTGGTGACATCCTCGATTACGGCTGGGAGATGAGCTATGGAAATACCAACTATTCCGGCCGGTTGCAACCTTATATCAATGCCGGCATGCCCAAAAGCAAATTAGCCATCGGCGTCGACATCGGCGGCACCGATGAGACTACTGCCGCGCAATTCGTCAAGAGCGGCGGTTATGCCGCCGTAATGACGTACAATATCAGCAAAACCTCACAAACCAACCTGTCCAAAGTCAGCAAGGCGCTGTTCGGCTCTGCCACCAAGGTTACCGCAAACTGTCTCCAATAAAATTCCCCACACCGCCCCCAAACGAAAGCGGCCCCGACGGGGCCGTTTTTTTATTTCTTTAATCCGCTCGCCAGCGCGGTCCCTATCGGCACGCCCCACCCCGTAACCGCATCATAACCCGGCCCGGCAGAATACCCGCCTATCGACGCCGTGTCGTTGTTTCCCGAAGTGATATCGCGGCAACCGGTTTGACCCAATGGCTGGCCATTCGCGCCTGCCTGGTACAATAGCGGGCTCAGAAAACCTACCGGCACACCCAGGCTGGCATTGAGCCGGGCGATCAGCGACGCCCATAGCGGTGCCGCCGCGCTGGTACCGCCACTGGCCCCTCCCTGCCCATCGACTACAGTCCAATAGCCAGTATTGGCGCTGGCATCCGCCGCCACATCCGGCACCACACGCCCCTCGATCGACCCCGGATTGACGCTCTGGATCGACACCGTCTGCCACGACGGCCGGGGAAAGATCGTACTGACGCCCCCACCCGTGCTCCCCCCATTATCTTTCCGCAACCCATCGCCATCTTTCCAAGCCGTCTCCGTGATCTTCCCGGTGGACGGATCTTTTAATGTCGTCCCGCCAACCGCCAGCACATAAGGGCTGCTGCTGGGGAAATCCACATGCGCATGTCCATCGCCGACCTCATCGTCCGAACCGTCGTCACCAGCCGCTACACAAACCGTGATGCCCAATAATGTCGCCGCCTGTAGCGAATCGTTGATAGCGCTCTGCGCCCCCGAAGACCAGGCGCCCGGGGCATCTTCAGCATACCCCCAGCTGCACGAGATCACCGTAAGCGGATTCGTCTGGTCGTGGATCGCCGTGTCTACAGCATTGACCCAGCCGCTCTCATCAAAAGAAGAAAAATAGACGACGATCGTCGAGGCGGGACAGACGCCGGCCACCACTTCAATGTCGAGCATCACCTCCCCCTCCGCCCCATCCTTCGCATTGGTCGGAGTGTTGTTGACCGAAACCGTCCTGACCGCCGGAACATTGACACTCGCGTCCTTACAAAAGGTGGCCAGATCATCCGGAAAATACCCGCCCCCGAACTCCAGCAGACCCACCGTCTGCCCCTGGCCATTACCCGCAGGGAATGAATAGATCGTGGCGAGCTCCGCCGGAAAGAACCAGGTTCGGCCCGCCGCGGCCCGTTCGGCAAGATTCAGCGACACCCTTCGTCTGTGGATGGGCCGCCGCTTTACCATCTTTCGGTTATCCAGGCCAAACACGCCCACAACGATCTCCTGCAACTCCACCGGCACCCGCAGATCCCCCTTTCGGCCCCGGTAGTTTCCCTCACTATGAGAATAGTGGAATAACTTCACCTGGAATATCGACTCCCATACCTCCGCTCTCGCCCCAGCCCGAATGCCGCAGCTCAACGCATCTTCCTTCAGCACCTTCGCGCCAAACCCCGTAAGCACCGTCCGCACCTTGTCCATATCCGCCGCGGCGGCCCCATACTGCGTTTCCAGTTCCTGAACGCTCAGCGGCTTCATCGCCGTCTTCCCCACCTCCGGCAGCGCCTTCTTCCGGCGTAACTTGATGGTCAGTTCGATCCACTCGTCCGGATCGGCAACACCCAATACCTTCGCCCCCGGCCGCATCGCCCGCATACTGCCCTCCAGGAGCGCATGCGTACCTCCCACATTCGCCTCGCCGCTTCCACTGCTCCCCGATGATGCCTCGTTCTTCTTTTGGTCTTTTTCTTTCATATGATCAAATTTTTTCTACTCATTGTCCGCCCAAATTCCGTGCTCAACTCACCCCTTCCCCACCAATCTGGCACATATTCCAAAGAACCCGCAAGTCATGGCAATAACTCATTCGTTTAACATATTGCAGATCAACTATTTATTTATTACACTCCATATCGATCGTCATCCATTCAATTTCGCCACCACATGGTGCCAGAGGTTAATGGGAAATATTTTAAATCCTCACAATCATTGTTTTCAATATTTTTGTAGAGTACTTGCTTTCCCTCCACTATTCATTGGGCCCGGCAAAACATACTTGCAGGATTCAGCCAATTTGCCTAAATACTAATTATGGAAAATAAAATGCAAACGATAGAAGTGCAAGGCACCGCTATCACTATCATAAAGAAAATCAATCAGACTATATCTCATTGACAAATATTGCGCGACACAAAAATCCAAACGAGCCAAAGGATATTGTCAAGAATTGGATGCGGTCCAAGACAACCATCGAATTTCTTGGTTTATGGGAAAAACTGCATAATCCTGCCTTCAAAGGGGTCGATTTCGACGCCTTTGTCCGTGAAGCCGGAAGCAACTCCTTTGTGTTATCACCCACTAAATGGATTGAAACCACGAATGCAATTGGCATAATTTCCAAACAAGGAAATACCGGGGGTACCTATGCGCATAAAGACATTGCATTTGAATTTGCGGCTTGGCTTAGCGCTGAATTTAAGCTATACCTGATCATGGAATTTCAGCGCCTCAAAGACGAGGAAAATAGTATTAAAAACCAGGAATGGACATTGCAGCGCACGCTTTCCAAAATTAACTATCGAATCCATACCGATGCCATAAAAGAATCCTTACTGCCGCCTATAATTACAAGAGAGCAATCGGCTATTGTATATGCCAATGAAGCCGATCTGCTGAATGTGGCGCTATTTGGAAGAACCGCGAAGCAATGGCGCGAACAAAATCCGCATAATCAAGGGAATATCCGTGATGACGCCAGCCTTGAACAATTAATCGTCTTGACAAACCTTGAAAGTATCAATGCTCTGCTGATACGAAAAGAGACAAGCCAGCCCGAAAGATTACAACAACTTAACGAGATCGCTATCCAGCAAATGAGATCGCTTTTGAATAACGCCACCGTCAAGAAGCTGTCTCGCTAGAATTCCCCATCCCCCTATTTCTTCTTCCTAAACACCACAACCTGCCCTTGCTCCTTGACCACCAAAGCAAAAAAATCCCGTAAACTCTGGTAATCCTCCGGCAAAAAATAAGTCCGATTGAGCATCAGCCGGCTGCGGAACTGAATGGTCTCCCCATCAGACAAAAACCCATATTCATAAGACCCATCCGCATCATTAAGCCTTACCCTTACTCCCTTGGGCAGCTCCTCCACCTCATATCCCTTGGGAATAACCATCCGCAAGACATACAATTCATCGATCCTACAGGGCATCTCGATGGGAAAGTGACGCACTGCCGCCACAAACGGATTCTCCTTCCTTGCCTCGGACAACATCGGATTGAAATAGATCCTGTCGTCCCCCGCCATCGGAATGGTTAAGGCATAACGCACCGTCACAGGCTGATCATAGTCCTTAAGGGAATCGATATGCTTATCGCTCAGCTGTACATCGAACGGATAAGCCTTCCGAAGGTCCTCGAAATAAGCATCCTCACCCCGCGTCCTCACGGAATCCCGGATGTCTAACGAGCTAAAGTAACTTTGCATCTCCGTGAAAGTGCCGGTTAAACCATCCCTGGCATCGCTGGCAGAGAGGAATACCGTCGTCATTCTAAATTCTCTTACCGAATCCGGCACCAGGATAACGGAGTCCGGCTGCTCTGATACTACGCGAGCATAGCCGTTATAACATTCCAGCGGGATCTTCCCAAAGCCAAGATGCGGATCTGTGGCATCCAAAAAATAATCCCGGCCACCCATGCGCAGCCGCACGATGACATAATTGAGATTCTCTACCAGCGGATAGCATGGATTGATCATGCCGTTCGCCCTGGTGCTGAGGATCACGGCATCCGCCTTTAGTCCTTCATCCCGCAACATCGCCGTAAGCAAAAGATTGATTGTACACCAGGGTCTTCACCAGATAATTCCCCGCCTCTAATTCCTTCACAGAAGAGTCTACGGTGTGGATCACCGGATACGTACCTATTGTCGTAACCGCATAGTTGAAGATTGCAGGGATGGTGGCCGTGAATTCGCTTTTCAGCCGGGGGTACGCACCTTGGAATTCCCAGGAATGAAGGCGCATCATCGAACCGGAAGTGATAGTATAGGTATATTCGATGATCGATCCGGGCCCCGCTTGAGGGAAAGAGAAGCTTTCCGTCACATCCCCATCTTTGTCTTTATTCAAATACATATCGGCAGTATCCACTTGAATCTTCGTAACCTGCCCATTCTTAAGATTATAGGTGTTAGCATGCAAGCTATTCAGCTTACTCGTTCCGTTTCTGTCCGGGTCGAAGTCGATCTCGATCTTCGCGGCGTCGATACCTTTTTGATTCCGGATCAATAATCTTCGGTACCGGGTAAACTGCACCCGCCAGCCGAGCATAGGTAAACCTGTTAGCTCGGCATGCCCGATATCCGATAACACCACCACGTCGGCATTGGAATCGATTACCACAGAACCAGGACGAAAATCTTCTGGCAGAACATGGCCATAACCGGTCGATACAGTATCCTGGCAATAGCCGGAAAGACCATAAAAAAAACCTAATAAGCACAATAGGGTATATCGGGTCATAGGAGTTAATTGAAAAAGGTCGTTATATGCCGCTCATTCCTCCCCCGGCCTGTATTTCTTCTCTACATTCTTCTGCACATCCTCCGGGTAAAAATAGACGTCTTTGAACTGGCCGGTGAGGTACATCGACGCCTGATCGGAAAAATGCGGCGAAGCCGGATCACTGCTCTCCCCGCCCGTTACAATGGTCCTGGCAGTAATACGCTTCCCGAATTCCACTGCGGCAATAAAGCTATTGCCGGAATAGCCATATCTCTTGTTGGTATTGGGCATCACCCGGCTCACAAAAGAAGGCAGCTCACCAAACGTCGAAGCCACCAGCCCTACCGCAATGCTCGGCTTCCGGTCATCATAAGTCTCGATGATCTTCCCCGTCAACCGCTGATACCGGCACATCTCGCCCCATTCGATCTTCCAGCTTCCATATCGATGACGCAATTCGCCCACCAGGGCAAGCAGCTCGCCCGTCTTTTGCTCCGGCGTCGACCGCACCACCACAGAATCGAACATCCCAACCTGGTTGGAGGCTTCTTCCGGCGTCCTCGGCCGCGGAGCATAGGCAAGCATCCGCGTTGCCCATTCCACGGCAAGATTCGTCGCCACACTGTGCACGGCCGAGCGACGGTCCCATTTCTGCAATACGGCGATGGGCTCCTGCAACATCTTCCGGATACTGTCGGGGGCGTGATTATACGCATCGAAAAGCGCCGGCAGTAAGACGTCAAAAGCGGTAAGATAGTGATCATATCCCTTGGCGATAAGACTGTCCAGTGTAAATTCATTGGCCCCGCTTATCAGCCGGATCGCATTCAGGGAACGGAAGTTCTGACCATCCGGCGCCATATACGCCGGGTATCGGCTTCGCACGGGACTGCTGTTGCCCGACGAGGCATAAGGGGTCGAATTACAGTTCTGTATCCACCCGGTTGCCGGATTGTAGACATGAACGATCTCATCCAGCGAATGAAGCCCCTTCCATTCCGTGGCGGCAATCGAGCCATCTACCGGCAACGACCAGTTGTAGCCGCTGTCGCGCCGCGGCACGAAATTACCATGCCAATAAGCGATATTGCCCTGGTCGTCGGCATACACCGTATTGTTGGTGGTGTTGGCCCGGATATCCATGGCCTGCTTGTATTCGTCGAAGGTATTGGCCTTGGTGATCTGCCAGGCTTCCTCCAGGGCATTCAGCGAACGGTTATATTCTTTCAGGCTCAGCCATTTCCCATCCCGGCTGGCCATCACCGGGCCATGATGAGTATAATAACCTTTGACCGCAAGGGCCTGCACTTCATCGCCCTTCTTATAATAAACCGTAAATGGTTTCACCAGCACCGGCCTCGTCTGTCCCTCATAGGCATACACGAAACCCGTATCCTGCTGCCGCACCTTCTCCGCATAGAGATCGGCGACATCGGCATAGCTGGACGTATGCATCCAGCCACAATGGGCGTTGAATCCCTGATAGACAAAGAACTGTCCCCAGGTCACGGCGCCATAGGCATTCAACCCCTCTTCACTGATCAGATGCACCTCCATGCGAAAATAAAAGGGGACATGCGGATTGATATAGAGCTCCGTTGCCCCCGAGGCGGTCCGAAAACCCGAAAGCGCAAATCCATTGGACCCACGATCGTCATCACCCGGCCAGCCGCCCGGCTCCCCGGCGGGCTCATCGGGGGTATCCGCCTGACGTCCGCCATCTCCAACCGCACCAGCAGCCGGAGCAGCCATACCCCGATCCTCCAGCACCATCTTCTCGACATCCGAGATCACCGGCGCGTGATGGGTGGCCGCCAGCGGATGCCCACTGTAAAAGTTCTTGATCTCATCCAGCTTCACCCCACCCGTACTCGTAGCCGATACGCTGCCATCCGTGAACATCAGCGCATACCAGGGCTCGAAATGTTTTAACGCCAGCGGCTTCGTTTCAGGATGCTTATAAAGATAATAGTTGACGCCGTCGGCAAAAGCATCCAACAGTTGATGCATCCACACAGGGCTGCGATTGTAATCCGCGATAGCCTGTACACTGTCGTAGACTAACCGCATCATAACATCGGTATACAAATAGTTCTCCCCATACACCTCGGCCTGCCGCCCCAGCATCTCCAGGTAGTTCTTTTCAACACGTGGAAAATCCGTCTGACATTCGGCATACAACAACCCGAATACCACCGCGGCATCCGTTTTGCCATAAATATGTGGGATGCCCCATTTGTCCCGGAGGATGGTCACCTGCTTTGCCTCTATCTCCCAACGTCGCCGCTCCTGAGCAGAAGGGCGGTCCGCTGCATGGGATCGGCTGTGTCCGACTCCCGCCAATACCTGCAACTGCATAAAGATCATCACAGGGCAAAACAGCAACCCGAGTTTTCTCATACACAGATTATTCATCCCCTAATTTAACGTAATTTTGGATATGACCGGTCCATCCATCACATCCTCCGGCATCACCAGCTTGCCCGTCCAAAAGATCTCGGCGGATCACCGCTTCGACACCCATGACCTCATCGTCGTGGAAGAACCCCTGGAGATCGTATTGGAGTACGGCCCCGCCGGCAAACGCATCGAACAATCCGTATCCGTGACCATGCGCACCCCAGGTCACGACCTGGAACTCGCTCTTGGCTTCCTTTTCACCGAAGGCATCTTGCCGGCTGACACCGTTTATCCAGCTTCGGAATCAGGCGGTCCCGGCAACGAGGCATCCTCCGAAACCGGCAACGGAGAACCCGGCAACAACGGATCAGCCGACCCCCCCACTTCAAACACCATCCGCGTCAAGCTACCCCCCCAGGTAACCCCCGATCTCAAAAAGCTGCAACGTCATTTTTATACCAGCTCCAGCTGCGGCGTCTGCGGCAAAATAAGCATCGAGTCCCTCTATTCAGTACGTCCGGCTCACTTTCGCGAGACTCCCCTGACGATAAACGCCGGCGTGCTCTATCATCTCCCCTACCTGCTTCGGGAAGGACAAAACCTCTTCGATAGCACCGGTGGACTTCATGCCGCCGGTCTCTTCGACCGCCAGGGCCACCTCCTGTTTGTAAGAGAAGATGTCGGCCGTCATAACGCCCTCGACAAGCTCATCGGTCATGCCCTCCTCGAAGGCCACCTGCCCCTTAACGAGCACATCCTCCTGCTCAGCGGCCGGGCCTGCTTCGAGCTGATCCAAAAAGCCGCCATGGCCGGTTTTTCCGTCGTAGCCGCGGTCGGTCCCCCATCCAGTCTCGCCGTACAGCTTGCCCAGGAATCTGGCATCACGCTCATCGGCTTTCTGAAGGCACAGCGTTTTAACATCTATTCGGGAGCCCAGCGGATCCTATAATAAAACAAGCGGGTCCTGCTATAAAACAAAAAATACTATGAGCAACGAGCCCCATGCCGAAAACCCGGACATCCTTTATAAATTTCATAAAGGCCCCATCAAACATAAAGCAGTTGGCCTCCCCGCCATCATCTCCAGCTTTCGCCATACCTTCTCACAGGCCGGCATCGCCCGCA
>Ga0134126_10009375_pt1 | contig 12337 bp, 11 predicted proteins | sample KB31752_FD_96881 | JGI IMG/M metagenome (GOLD analysis project Ga0134126, IMG submission 96881) | Terrestrial soil microbial communities with excess Nitrogen fertilizer from Kellogg Biological Station, Michigan, USA - KB3-175-2 | ecosystem: Environmental > Terrestrial > Soil > Unclassified ...
TCGCGGGTATGGCTCCGCGTGTGCGACAAATCGGCATCAGGGACCACGGAGATACGAGGATGTCCCGCGGCGTTTTCGAGTTCTCACCCGTATTTTCCGAGCCTGTGCACAGGTGGGTCGATCTGCTTGGATGGATGGCGTTACTAAACGAACAGGAGCAATGCGTTGGAAAAGAAGGACAAAGAGGGCAAGAGAAATAAGGTCAAATTGCCGGACCTCAGAGCTGGAATTCACGGTGAAGTCACTCCGGGAGGGCTGCTCGGCGAGGGGTACCGAGATCCTCTCGCAATTAAGGATTCCGAAGTCATCGTCAGTCCGGGTTCAAAGCTGCCAACTGGTCAGACGACTCGTGAATGAGATTCAGCAACGTTGTATGATCCGATCAAAGAGCGTTTGCAGGTAGCACAGTGAGTGAATTCTTTCGAGAAGCTCGCCAATCCTCCAACACATTGGCCGCTTGATGATTACAATTCGAAGGAGACTCTCCATAGAAGTTGCCGGTCTCAAGAACCCCGCATCGGGTTCGCGGTATTGAAGCAGCATGTGGCTACATATAAGCACGCTGAGTCAATTGATGAGGCTCTTTCGCGATGGGAGAACGAAGGAGGGGTGCCAGATCGACGCAGCGGATGTGACAGTCAGAAGGAGACCAAAGACGTCGGCGCTGGGTCTGCTTCCGCAATCCGCTCTCGGACTTCCGCTTAATGCTCATTCGGAAACCCCAACCCTGTGCGCTGTAACCAGAGAAAGCGCGGCGGACAACGGCAGTGCTGATCCTGGCAAGGTGGTGAATTCAATTCCAGTCAAGCCAGTGCGTATTTTCCGGGCCTACATCGCGAGTAAGCAACGCTATATGACTATCGCCAGATGCTGAAGAGAGTTTTCTAAATGTTCGGCGAGCGATCCCATGCTTTGAAGCGGGTTCTTCGCGAGTCACTTCCGCGAACGGGGATCCAAGATCAATGGAACACTATTTTTTAGCTTTATCGTCATCAACCTAGCTTGTCTGGAAACATCCAGCTGAATCAACTTTTGAGGTATACGATGATCGACGTGAACCGTCTTCAATCTCGCAGAAAGATATTCTCGGGAAGTGCCACGGTGCTGTCAGCCGCGGGTATGCTCGCTTTGTTGAACGTTTCGGCCCGGGCTGCTGGGACCACAGCAAAAGGCGAAAATCTCACGCAAGACGTGCGACTTTTGAATGCCGCTCTGAGCCTCGAAGATGAGGGAATTGGCGCCTATCAGATCGGTGCGGAGAGCAAGCTTCTTACGCCAGATGTGTTGAAGGTCGCCGTAATTTTTCAGGGGCATCACAAACAACATCGGGACGATCTAATCGCTGCAATCAAGCGCCTCGGTGGCACGCCCGTTAAGGCGAAGCCGCTACCAGAGTATGCGAAAGCGCTCAACGCAGCTTCGTTAAAGGATCAAACCGGCGTATTGCGTTTGGCGCTAAAGTTGGAGCGCGGCGCGACGAATGCGTACCTTGGCCTTATTCCATCCCTCGATCAATCGGACCTATACGTGTTCGCCGCGCGCACCGCGGCCGATGAGTCATTTCACGCTGCCGTCCTGGGCCAGGTGCTAGGTGATGTGATTCCCAAAAAGGCGCCGATGTTTGGTTGATCGCTCGTCAGGGCACGTATGCAGACCCAGCTATTTCTCTATGTAATGTTCCTTCAGTTGGCAGTGCTCAATATACCGACTGCATCTGCAGCGCCGATCCCGCGCCAACCTCCCCCGGTGCTGCAGAAAACTCCGCCCCCCGGCAACTCCGTCCGGGGGGCGGACATTTATGAAGCCAAATGCGGTGCATGCCATTCGTTGGATGCCAACAGGATTGGACCAAAACACCGGGGTGTCTTTGGTCGCAAGTCCGGAACTGTTCCGGGTTTCCACTACTCGGCCGCGCTAAAAAAACTGAACGTTGTTTGGAACGCACAAACCCTGGATCGTTGGCTGCAAAACCCGGCGGCGATGGCACGTGGGACGGCTATGGGATACCGGTTAACGGTCGCGCAGGAACGTGCCGACGTGATTGCCTATCTGAAGCAGCAATCGTCCCAGCACTAAGCGCTGGAATCGACGTATCGGAACTGATTTGGTGCGCGCCCCCGTCTCGCGTCAGTACCGAACGCCAGGTGACTCTCGCTGTTACTCAAAATTACCCTACTCGGCCCTGAGATCTGGCAGGCCGGACCAGAGGTACCGCGATGAACGCATGGAAATGAAAACCGCCTTCCCTATAATAGGATGTGCTTTTCTACCGTTCCTAGTTCAACCGTGCGGATCGGTCTTTACGTGCAGACTAACCACGCGTAGCTCGTCATATCGCCGTCCACAATGGCAAATCCGCCATTGAGCGTGCCGTAGTGCTCATCCCGGACAGGCGCCGAACGGTCATTCGAACTTGGCTTTTTGCCTGGGTGTGGCGAGCCAGATCGCGAACTTGGGTCGAAGCACGGCTATCGCCGGACCCATTCGCGATTGAACCTCGACCGAAGAACGCTCGAGTGCGATGAGTTGACGGCTTCCACAACAGGTTCCAGCAGTTTCGGCACGCGGAAGTAGGTAGTTTCCGGGCCTTCATCGCCGCTCATCCGCGCCCTAGAAGTTGAATTGAAAAACCTGAGGAGTCTTAAACTAACGCCCCAGTTTCAAGCTCCGCTATTCGCGACGCTTGTAATTGCGGCCGCAACTGCGGCACGGGTCCTACCCCAAGCCCCCACCCGTGCCGCAGAAACTTCCGCCCTCCGGCCACTCCATCCGGGGGGCGGATATTCTTAAACCGAGTGCAGCGGAGGCATACGCTTGCAATGACATGCGTTCGGAGGAAGTGAATAAAATGGACCTGATACAAAGCGTGAGCCCGCTAGCCGGGCGCCTGGCACGCACGGCGACGCTTGTTAACGTCCAAGAGCTCGTGACGGCCTATTTCGCTCTCAAGCCAGATCCTGGGATCGCATCACAGCGCGTCGTGTTCGGCACATCGGGCCATCGCGGTTCGGCTTTCACCTTGGCGTTCAATGAGGCGCACATCCTCGCGATTACCCAAGCAATCTGCCTGTACCGACGAGCTGTGGGTATTGATGGACCGCTCTTTTTGGCGATGGATACGCATGCGCTCTCCGAGCCCGCGTTTGTTACTGCGCTGGAAGTGTTGGCAGCAAACGACGTGGATACGATGATAGCTGCTCGCGGCGAGTACACACCAACGCCCGTACTCAGTCATGCGATTCTCGCATACAATCTCGGTCGCAAGACCGGCTTGGCAGATGGTATTGTCCTTAGCCCGTCCCATAATCCGCCAGACGAAGGCGGCATCAAATACAATATGGCTGACGGCGGCCCAGCGAACGTCCAAGCGACGACGCACATCGAACAGATCGCCAATGAGTTGCTTTCCGAAAATCTCAAGGGCGTAAACCGAGTGTCATATGCGCGCGCTCTAACGTCCGAGTGCGTTCATGCACACGATTATGTCACACCATACATCTTGGATTTAGCCAACGTTGTGAATCTCGATGCGATTCGTTTCGAAAAAGTACGCTTAGGAATCGATCCCTTGGGCGGGGCGACCGTGCACTACTGGGAGGACATTATCGAGCGCTACAAGATCGAGGCAACAATAGTCAATGGGGCGGTCGATCCGACGTTTCGGTTCATGCATCTCGATCACGACGAAAAGATCCGGATGGATTGCTCGTCACCATACGCAATGGCTGGATTGATTGCTATGCGTGACAAGTTTGACGTCGCCTTTGGCAATGATACCGACGCGGACCGTCACGGTATCGTCTGCCCGGCCCAGGGCCTGATGAATCCAAACCATTTTCTATCTGCATCAATCGCGTATTTGCATGCCAATCGCCCAAACTGGAATAGCCGTAGCGCCGTGGGCAAGACCGTCGTTTCAAGCAGCATGATAGACCGTCTGACTGCCAAGCTCGGACGCGCACTCGTCGAGATGCCCGTCGGGTTCAAATGGTTTAGTGGAGGTCTTGGCAACGCATCGCTGATATTTGCCGGAGAGGAGAGCGCTGGCGCCTCCTTCTTAAGGCGCGATGGCTCAGTGTGGACAACGGACAAGGATGGGTTAATCATGGGCCTTCTCGCTGCAGAAATTACCGCGCGGGAAGGCGATGATCCGCAGCGGTATTATGAGGCCGCCACTAAAGAGTTAGGTCAGTCGTTCTCCCGGCGAGTCGACGTTGCCGTATCGCTTGCGCAAAAGCAGATGATAGCAAACATCGACACTGACGAGTTTGACCTGCACGAGGTCGGCGGCGAACCGGTTCGAGCGAAGCTCACGCGTGCACCCGGAAATGACAAACCGATTGGTGGTATCAAAGTGGTCACGGAAAGTGGGTGGTTTGCAGTGCGCCCGTCCGGCACAGAACAGATCTACAAAATCTATGCCGAAAGCTTTCGCAGCGAAGCACATCTCAATGATATTGTGGCCGACGCTCATGAGATAGTTTCCACCGTCCTTTTGAGTGATGCAAAACGCCCGCTTACGACGACCGAGCCGCTGCATCGCTCATTATAGGAGCTAACGTGGTCGCATTACCGCTCCCAGAGCTCCCTGACGAAATCGCAGTTTTACGCGATCTGGCGCTTGATCTGCGTTGGACATGGAGCCACGAGGGGGATTCTCTCTGGGAGTATATTGACGAGCGTCTTTGGCAACATACTCGCAATCCATGGCTTGTCCTGCAAAGCGCATCGGCGCAAAAGATGGAGCGCCTTGCTGTGGATGAGGTCTTCTGCAAGAAACTCGACGAGATCGCCAACACACGAAAGCGATATCTCGAGCGGCCAGGCTGGTTTGAGGAGGTACATCGTGACAAAGGCCTCGGCGGTGTTGCTTATATAAGCATGGAATTTGGTCTCGGCACGGCCTTGCCACTTTATGCAGGCGGGCTCGGCGTTCTCGCGGGCGACTATCTCAAAACCGCCAGCGATCTGGCTCTGCCTGTTGTGGGAATCGGCCTGCTTTATCAGGAAGGGTATTTTAGGCAAATCATCGATGCTGATGGGATGCAGCAGGAGCTCTATCCTTACAACGAGCCTGCGATGATGCCCGTCGAACCGGTGGTGCTTCCGCAGGTGGGCTGGCTGAAAATCCCACTCGAGTTGCCAGGGCGCGTGATACAGCTTCGCATTTGGCAAGCGACGGTCGGCCGGGTGAAACTATATCTTCTTGACAGCAATGGTCCTCTCAATTCACCCGCGGACCGGGGTATCACGGCAAAGCTCTACGGGGGCGGCAGCGAAATACGCCTCATGCAAGAAATAATTCTTGGCGTGGCCGGCTGGCGAGTTGTCGAGGCGCTTCGGCCTAATGTGGAGATTTGTCACATAAATGAAGGACACGCCGCGTTTGCTATTATTGAACGCGCGCGCCAGTTGGCAGTGAAAAGCAGGCTTTCTTTCTGGGAGGCCTTGTGGGCTACGCGCCCCGGAAATGTTTTCACGACCCACACCCCCGTCGCTGCGGGATTTGATACGTTTAGACCAGAGCTCTTGCGTAAATACCTGCCTTATGTTGAGGGCGAACTGGCGGGCCACGGCGTGACGATTGATGATATAATCGGTCTTGGCCGCATTAATCCGGCAAACTTAGATGAACCTTTCAACGTGGCTTACCTCGCACAACGCGGGTCCGCGCGTTGCCTTGGCGTGAGTCGTTTGCACGGTGAATTCAGCCGCCGCATTTTTCAGCCTTTGTTCCCGCGTTGGCCAACGTGCGAGGTACCAATCGACCACGTAACAAATGGCGTGCATATCCCGACCTGGGATTCACCCGACGCAGATCGCATCTGGACCGAGGCTTGCGGGAAGGAGCGTTGGCGTGACTTACCGGATGAGCTGCGAGACCGGATTGCCGAGGTGTCCGACGAGGTGCTTTGGGATATGCGCGGTGCCGAGCGCCAGTCGTTAATCGGAGTAGTGCGTAGCCATCTTGCAGATCAGTTGCGCGAAAGTGGTCTGGCCTTGGAAGCCGTACGGGAGGCGGAGAATGTTCTTGACCCGAACACGCTTACCATCGGATTCGCGCGCCGCTTTACCGAATACAAACGACCTAATCTTCTCTTAAGCGATTCCAAGCGGCTCGATTGGCTGCTGGCCAATGAAACGCATCCAGTCCAGATTGTCGTCGCTGGAAAGGCCCATCCCGCCGACCTTGAGGGGAAGGCGATGATACAAGAATGGATACGCCTTGCACGACACCCCCGCTATCGCCTTAAGGTTGTTTTCCTGGAAGATTACGACCTCGCGCTCGCAAAGGAATTAGTCCAGGGTATTGACGTTTGGATCAATATGCCGCGACGGCCGTGGGAAGCTTGTGGCACCAGCGGCATGAAAGTACTCGTCAACGGTGGACTCAACTGCTCTATCTTGGATGGGTGGTGGGACGAAGCCTATCGATCCGACGTGGGTTGGGCAATCGGTGATGAAGCCGGTGGCGATGCGCGGGAAATCGACAGACGAGACGCTCAAAGTCTTTATGACGTTCTCGAAAAAAGCGTTGTGCCAGAATTTTACGATCGAGACGCTGATGGTCTACCGCGCGCTTGGCTTGCACGCATTCGGCGCAGCATGTCGATATTGACGCCGGTTTTTGCGAGTGCGCGGATGGCTCGCGAGTATGTCGACAAGGCATACTTACCGCTCGCCGAGACTCTACGTACCCGGTTTGCCAACGATTGTGCCGTTGCCAAGTCCGCACATGCTTGGGCAGTTTCTTTGCGACGCCACTGGTCGAGCCTCCATATTGGCAGCCCTACGACGTTGCACGCTGACAATGAGTGGCGCTTTTCGGTGCCTGTATTTCTTGGCGAAATTTCTCCTGCTTGTGTGCGCGTCGAATTATTCGCTGAGGCTCAGGTTGGAATGCCAGCGGAAGTCGTCATTCTCCATCAGGGGCCACTGATTCCTGGCACGCTCAATGGGTATATCTATGCTGGAGGAGTCGCAACGTCTCGCGCAATAGCGGATTATACGGTTCGTGTGGTGCCTTATCATGAGAGCGTGCTAATTCCGACAGAATTGCCGCTTGTTATCTGGCAACACTAAGCAAATTGCTAACGCCAGATAGATCGCGAAGTGAACCTTTGCGGTCGTTGGGATATCGGCAGACATGGTACGACTATCCCACGGCAATCGTTCCCGGCCCAAGGGAAGACAGAAACTCGGTGCTCTATTTCCAATTCCATCTGGGCACGAGACCAATGCTCTTCGGTCTTGCCCTCAGGACGACCCTCTCGTACCCAAATTTCATAGCTACGTTGACGAATGATCTGTTCAGGGATCATCGGGGGGAGCTCCTAGGGTAAAGTAAAACGCTAAACCCGGCCTGCGTAAAGCGCCTTCCGACTTTCATCTGCTATGTGCCATCCTTTTTCATCTGTCGGCCATGAGACCGTGGGCGCCGGGTGTTGGAGGCGACTTACCTCGTGATAAAGCGTGACATAACGAGCAGCGCTGGCATCCCAGCCGAAATCTCCAATCATTCCCTTGAGTTGTAGCCGCCGCCAGGCTAGCGGTTCTTTATAGAGCGCTAACGCCCGTTGGATAGTGTCCATCAACGCGTACCTGTCCGCGGTTTCGAAAGTAAAGCCGGTCCCTTGGTCTGACGATTCGATATCCTTCACCGTGTCAGCAAGGCCGCCAGTCCGACGCACGACGGGAACGGTTCCGTAGCGTAGCGCGTAAAGCTGGGTTAGACCGCACGGCTCGAATCGCGCAGGTGCCAGAAGGATATCTGCGCCGGCTTGCAGCCCATGAGCGAGTGCCTGATCGTAACCAATATGAATGGCAACGCGCTGCGGGTAGTCATATTGAAGCCTCTGGAAAGCCACTTCTAGTGCTGGATCGCCTTCTCCGAGCAAAATAAACTGGCCACCTGCTGCCACTATTTCGGAGACAACCTCGAGAACCACGTCTGCCATCTTCTGATGCGCGAGCCGGCTCACAAATCCAATTAATGGTCTGCAGGCATTAATCTCCAGGCCCCACGTACGCTGGAATTCTCTCTTGCAAACCCGCTTTCCCGAAATGTCATTCCTGCTATAGCGCTGTGCTATATGGACGTCCGTTGCTGGATCCCAGGATATGTTATCGATCCCATTAAGAATGCCGCAGAAATCTTCCTTGCGGGCGTTCAGAACCCCGTCGAATCCGCACCCGAATTCAGGCGTCAAGATCTCATTCGCATAAGTGGGACTTACGGTCGTAATCTTGTCGCTATATTGAAGGGCTGCCTTGAGGTAGGAAATCTGGCCGTAGAACTCGATCCCATCCCCATTGAAGAGGTGTTCAGGTATGCCTACAGTGGGAAGTACCCTCTGAGGAAAATTTCCCTGAAACGCCAGATTGTGAATCGTGAATACGGTGGCCGGTTTTAAGCCATTTTGCATCCCCAATAAGAGTGGGACAAGACCGGCGTGCCAATCGTGCGAATGCACCACGTCGGGTTTCCAGTCTAGGACACGTCCTGTTGCGATCTCTGTGGCTACGCAGGCAAAGAGAGCGAACCGCAATGCATTATCCGCCCAGTCTTGGCCGTCGTCGGCCTGATACAGACCCCCCGCTCGTGTGAAGAGGCTGGGCGCGATTACAAGCCACACCGGCACGTCGGAATTGGGAAGATATCCAGAAACGAGCGTAACGCTCTCTACGCCAAGCAGGGGTTCCAGGTTCGCCTCGACATGCGGATTTACTAGTTGCTCGACGGCGCTGGGATAACCTGGCAGTAAAACGCGCACATCAACTCCCTGTTGCCTCAGAGCGATCGGCAATGCGCGGGAGACATCGGCTAGACCACCGGACTTGGCAAGTGGTTCTGCCTCCGCCGTCACGAACAAAACACGCATTGCTCGGCTATTCGGTTGGGGCCGCATAAGTCGGCCTTTCGTATCCTTTTCCGGCGCGTGCCTCATCTCTCTTAGTTCAAGGTGGTTGGGAAGGGGCTTCAGTACTCTGTTGATCACGGCATTTCCTATCCAGGCAAGAGAGGCGCTTAGTCCTTAAGGGCGGTGCGGTACGGAAAACAGCAGCTTGCGCTATGCAGCCCGCGCGCCCCGTCGCGATGACGGTAAGATCGAGAAGTCTGCAATTGGCTCGCCCAGGTGTTGCAAGAGGACTCGATCCTTTCGCGGGCAACGGCAACCGTCTGAACCCCGGCTTGAGGATAGCCGGACATCGCGGTGTCGCTAGAGTCGGAAACTACGGACTCCTAAGCGCAGTATTGAGCTCGCACCGGATTGTTTCACGGCCTCAGAGCTGGATACTAAGAAAGCAGCGCTTAAGTTTGCCCAGCAGCGAGGATTTGAAAACCGTCCCGAGCTCATTCAGCGAGGTACTACTGCCGCTGGACACGCCCCGCGATGACGCATCGCAAGGTGAGGTCGAAGGCTCGAGTTTCGCGCTCCAAGGTCGGCCGCTTGCACTCCTTATTCATCCGTCTCCGCATAAGCAATGGACGAGGCATTAAACAAGCTCGTCAACCCAGCTGGGGCGAGATGCGCCACCGTGACTGTGCGACGTTTGGATGAAAGGTGCCTCGGCCGCCCTTTACCTCGGCATCCCACGAATTTTGGTGCCGTTATGCAAGACCCACCTCTGAAAGCGCCTGCTTGAACGCCGGCCCGCACGATCTTAAGGTGTTGAGTATTCGGCGATGTCCTTTCGGATGATAGGTCGATGATGCGGGAGGGAATTGCACATATTTTTCGCGATCTCCGACGCGATCGGCCTTGGCTAGGTATCGCTATAGGCGCGATATTCTTTTCCTTGGCAGCATTTCTTCGATGGTCTCTCGGCGGGTTAGCCGAGGGATTTGGGCCGATGATGTTCCTGCCGGCGATATTGCTATCAGGTTTGTTCGGTGGCATCCGAATTGGAGTCACTGTTACTATTATTTGCATGTTCACCGCATGGACCTGGTTTTTTCCGCCTTACGGGACATTTATTCTGACCCTGGGAGAAGCCGTCGTGCTGGGCATGTTTATCTTAACAGCCACGCTCGAGCTCTCCGTAATTAAAATACTCAAAGTTGTGATGAACGATTTGTTTGTGGCACGGGAAAGGTCCAATACCCTCTTTCGGGAGCTGCAACACAGGGTAGCAAACAATTTGCAATTTGTTGCGCATCTCCTGCTTCGCCAGCGAAAGTCTCTGGAAAATGGCAGCGCCGGAGCGACCGCGTTGGAGGCTGCTCAAAGACGCCTCGATCTCATGGGACGTGTTCATCGGCGGCTTCACGATCCGTCTGCAGCTGACTTGCCGCTGGGTCAATACGTCAATGATCTTTGCGCGGATCTCATAAAGGCGAGCGACACTCCCGAGGTTCAACTGACGGTGAAGGCGGGCCCGCTTCGGCTTGACCTCGAATCTCTGATGTCTGTCTCTCTAATTATTGCGGAGATCATTACCAACAGTCTCAAGCATGCATTTGGAGATCGAACGGACGGTAGTATTTGCGTAAGGCTGGAAGCCCGAGACGAGTTGTGCGTGCTCACGGTCACCGATGATGGATGCGGTCTTCCAGCAGGATTCCAAGAGACGAAGTCGAAGGGATTGGGACAGGGTATTCTTGAAAGCCTATCCTGTCAGCTCGGCGGCAAACTGTCTTTTGATTGTCAGAACGGCACGACTGTCCGGTTGGCATTTCCTGTGAGATCGCACGTTACCTAGTCCGGCTTGTGTCTGAAACAGCGGCGCTGCCGCCTTGCGCGATCGCAAGTTTTGCGCGCAAATTTTTAATTTCCTTAAATCGGCTACTCACGTCCCGAAAAATTACCGCAATGCCGATCATCTGTCCGTCTTGATCGGCAAAGGGAAGGATTGTGAATTCGACGGATATACGAAACCCATCCCTTCGCGTCGCGGGAACGGCAAGAACGTCTCCGGAGCCGTAACGAGTAGCTCCTGTTCGCATCGTTCGCGCGTATCCGTCCCAATGGCGCTTACGCAATTGCTCGGGAATTATGATATTGAGAGTCTTCCCAAGTGCGTCCGATTGCGAGAAGACGAATATTCTTTCGGAACTATGGTTCCAAAAGCGAATTAAGCCATCGGCGCCTGAATAAACAATACCGTCAGTGCGTCCGCAACGAGTTGGCAGAACTCGTCAATATCGATTATCACGGCAATACTCTTGCAACTCCCCCTAGCAGGGGCGCGATTTTCTCGGCGGATCGTACCTCGCCGAGATCGATGCTACTGGCCGATTTTGGTTGAGATACAGGGGCATACCGACGCGGGTGTCACCCCGACCTTGCGTCATAGCTCTGATTTAGTAGAGCTGGATATTCAATCGCCGTAAACTTGTCGTTGTTTCTGCGCTTTCGGCGCGCTATAAGAAGTATATTTCGTACCTGTTTGCGGGCGCATTAGCACGGTGGGATGCGACGCCACGTGGCGTCGCTTCAGGAGAAATCGTTAGATCGCTAGCGCACATGCCTCATAAATTGTTGATCTGATCGAGTGATTGAAAAGTGGCGCTCATGGCATTGGATATCTGGCATCTGACCTAAGAGTGGATCGCGGTATGGAGCAGAGTGCCGGGGATAGTCGAATGGCAAATTCGAACGAACCTCCGAATAAGGAACGCCATTCAATTATACCGGCTTTTGGGCAAAGCCCGGATATGAAACGATCGCATCCCTCGCCGGATGATATTGTCGCTGCAGTGAGATCGCCGCTCATCGTACTCGACGAAAATCTGCACATTATTTTAGCGAACCAGGCTTTCTACCGTCTATTTACGGTCACCCCCGCGGAGACCATTGGGAAGCAAGTTTTCGCTGTTGGCGGCCGTTGCCTAGGTGCGGCCGAGGTTGGCGGCTTTTTTACCTCAATTGAGGCGGGCAGCCCGATTATAGAGGACCAGGTGGTCGAGATCACTTTACCCGAACTGGGTCGGCGGGTTCTGCAGTTGACCGCCACCAAGCTCAGCGGAGAATCCGGCACGGCTCGCGAGGTTCTTGTAAGTTTGGATGACATCACTGAGCGAAAGCGCGACGAGGCAGAAGCGATTAGGGCGAAATGGAGAGCCGAGCGAGCTAAATTCCGGCAAGCCCAGCTTCTTGCTGTCGCTAGTCATGAACTTCGTCAACCAATGCACGCTCTTGGCTTGATGCGAGCGGTTTTGGCAAAGATGCTCGAAAGAAAGGGAGATACTGAAGCTGTAATTTTGTTAGCGCAAATCAAGGCGACGGCCGACGCTATGTCAGGCATTTTGGGCACTTTGCTAAACGTCAATCAACTCGAAGCGGGTGTGGTCCAACCCGAAATCGAGGACTTCAGCATTGATAGCCTCTTCGAA
>Ga0134126_10009377_pt1 | contig 12336 bp, 13 predicted proteins | sample KB31752_FD_96881 | JGI IMG/M metagenome (GOLD analysis project Ga0134126, IMG submission 96881) | Terrestrial soil microbial communities with excess Nitrogen fertilizer from Kellogg Biological Station, Michigan, USA - KB3-175-2 | ecosystem: Environmental > Terrestrial > Soil > Unclassified ...
CGCGAATCCGGCGGTGCCGTGAGCCACGACGAATTGCGCCGCGAGCTCGGTGGCAAGGCTCTGCGGGGCGGAGAAGAGCTGGTCTGCCGGGACGGTCACCTGCTCCGCGAAGCATCCCGCGTTGATCGGCGCACCCATGACGCGATCGCCGGCGCGCCATTGCGGGACGCCTTGACCTACCGCGGAAATCACGCCGCAGAACTCGACGCCCGGAACGAAAGGCAAGGACGGCTTGACCTGGTATTTGCCGGCGACCATCAGGAGATCGGCGTAGTTGACGCCCGCAGCCTGCACCTGCACGACGACCTCACCCGCGCGAGGCGCCGGCGCGGGGCGCTCGCAAACCGCGACGTTCTGCGGCGGACCGAACTCACGAACGAGGGCTGCGCGCACGAACGAGCCTGCTCAGAAAATTCCGGGTACCAGCACGCCGAACAGGATACTGAGACCGAACGCAGTGCTCACGTAGGAGGGCATGGCAATAGTCGCATCGCCCAATGTTTGTGGTGGGTATCATCTCACCGGTAAAGAGCGGAGGCGCCATGACCGGAGCTCTCGATCCGAGGGTCGAGCAAGTGCTCGCCGAATACGATGCGCGTTCCGCGAAGGAGCGGCCGCACCACGAGGCGGGCTGGGACGCCGATGACCGGCGCGATCAGCTACTCCTCAGAGTCGGACCCGAGACGGGGCGGCTGCTCAATATTCTGATCAAGGGTGCACGAGCCCAACGCATCCTCGAGATCGGGACCTCTTACGGGTACTCGACTGTGTGGCTCGCCGAGGCGGCGCGGGCGACGGGCGGGCGCGTCGTGACCCTCGATCTTGCGAGGTACAAGCAGGATTACGCGCGGGACATGCTCGCGCGCGCGGGACTTGCCGCACACGTCGAGTGGCACATCGGCGATGCCCTCGAACTGCTCAAAAAGCTTCCGGGGCCGTTCGACTTCGTGCTGCTCGATCTTTGGAAGGACCTCTACGTTCCGTGCTTCGATCTCATCGCGCCGAAGCTCGCGCCGCGTGGGCTCATCGTGGCCGACAACATGCTCTACCCGCCGCACGCCCTGGCCGATGCGGCGGCGTACCAGGCGCGTGTGCGGGGGCAGAGCGGGGTGGCGTCCGTGCTGCTCGAAGTGGGAAGCGGGATCTACGTGAGCCGGTACGCGCCGGAATGAGCTTGCACGTCGTGAAGATCATCTTTACCAAGAAATCCGGCCGCACGCGCATGAGCTGCCGCCGAGCGGACGGGACGTTCACTTCGGCCGATGTCGGACCGAGTCTGCCGGCTCATGACTTCGCGCATTTCATCGTCGAGCGGACGTTCGAGCTTCCGACCGGATTCTTCGTCAATGTGGCGAATGGCTACTCACTCGAGCAGCTCTCGGATGCGGCGACCATCCGCACGCTCGGACGCGAATCCTACGTGGCAGAGGTGCTTGCGCGCGCGCTCGGGGAGCTCGCGACAGGCGCTTGCACGGGCGAGCAGTTCCCGGATCGGGTCGCCAGCGAGCTTGGCGCGATGGGGCTTGAACTGCCCCCCGGTGTGAGCTCGGAAGCCGCTGCGCGCATGCTCAGCGAGCTTCAGAGCCTGATGAGGCGCTTCGGCGAGCTGCCTCCGGGGGAATCGATGGAGCTCGAATTCGCCGCTCACTCGGGGCACGCGTAGCTGGCGCGGCCGAAGGAGGCATGATGGACTCGCTGATTGCTCATCCTGGTGGCTGCCACTGCGGCCGCGTGCGCTTCGAGGTGCTCGCACCCGAGCACATCGAGGTGTCGGATTGCAATTGCTCGATCTGCAGCAAGTCGGGCTATCTGCACCTGATGGTTGCAAAGGCGCGTTTCAGGCTGCTTGGCGGCAGCGAGTTCCTCACGAGCTACCAGTTCAATACCGGAACCGCCCGGCATCTGTTCTGCTCCGTTTGCGGCATCAAGTCCTTCTATGTTCCGCGGTCGCATCCCGACGGCTACAGCGTGAACGCGCGCTGCCTCGACGGCGGCACTGTCAAATCATTGACCGTGCGGCCGTTCGATGGGCAGAACTGGGAACAGCAATACCCGCAGGGGCGGGGGGCGCCTCTGCAGGAGTAAGGACCGCTGCGCTGCATCGGCGCCCATTTGCAGATCGATTCTGACGAGAGCACCATCAGTCACTTGGGTTCCTTCCAGGGGGTCGGAGACGGTAGCCATGAGAGCACTCGTCGCACTGTCGGCGGCGTCCACCGCGCTCGCCATGTTGATCGGTAGCCCGCTCGCCCGCGCCGCACCTCTCGAGGTGTACGGAAGGCTGCCACAGATCGAGGACGTCGCACTCTCGCCGGATGGCTCGCAGATCGCGTTCGTACGCACCCAGGGCGACGACCGAATCATCTGGGTGGGCCCGCTCGCTGATCCGAAGCAAGCACTCCCGCTCAGAGTCGGGGATGAAAAGCTTCGAGGCATCCGTTGGGCCGATGACAGCCACGTGCTGCTGTACCTGAGTGTGGCCACACAAGTCACTTTGAATTTGCCAGGCGAGACCCTCGCCCTAGGAGGTGAGCTGGCTCAGCTGCAGGTGCTCGATGTTCGGACTCGAAAGACGACGATCGTTCCCAGCGTCGGTGGGATCGACATGGGAAGCGGCCTGCACTGGCTGAACGCCATCTCAGGCACCGCAACGGTCAGGCACCTGGGCGGTCACACGGTCCTGTTCATTCGCGGCCTTTACGTTACGCGCCAATTGCTTCCGGCGCTGTTTCGCCTTGATCTCACGACCGGCGTGCAGCGGATCGTCGTCGAAGGTGACGAGTCCAGCGCCTCATGGCTGGTCGGCGCCGACGGTGAGATGGTCGCGGAGGAAAACTATCTCGATCTCCAGCAGCAGTGGACCTTGCGAGCTCGCCTCGACGGTAACAACAAATTGACCGAGGTGGCATCCGGCCACGAAGGCATCGATCTTCCCGAACTGCTCGGTTACGGCCCTGAGCCGGATACGCTCCTGATCCAGGAGCCCGAGGGCGACAAGGACGTCTGGAAGCTGCTGTCGCTGCGCGACGGGAAACTCGGTCCGCCTCTAGGACAGGGCACGACCTTTCGGGCTCCGATCGAAGATGTCGTCCGAGAGCGGATGATTGGAGGCGTTTACGGTGGAGATTATCCGCACTACGTCTTTTTCGATCCGGACATCCAGATGCGCTGGGACGAGATCGTCGCGGCCTTCCCCGACGAACGGGTGGGGTTCGTTTCAGTCTCGAACGACTTCACGAAGTTCGTGGTGCTGGTCGAGGGAGCAAAGCACGGGTTCGCGTACTTCTTCATCGATCTCCGGACGGGCCATGCGAGCCTGATCGGCCTGGTGTACGACGGGATCACGCACCCTCTCGAAGTTCGCGAGATCAGCTACGCCGCTCAGGACGGCTTCGTCGTACCCGCCTACCTGACGCTTCCGGCCGGACGAGCACCGACGAAGTTGCCTCTCATCGTACTGCCTCACGGCGGGCCGGCGGCGAGCGACAGCGCGGCATTCGATTGGTGGTCGCAGGCGCTCGCGGATCAGGGTTATGCAGTCTTGCAGCCCAACTACCGCGGCTCGGACCTGGGCCGCCACTTCCTCGAAGCGGGCTACGGCCAGTGGGGCCGCAAGATGCAGACGGACCTTTCGGATGGGGTGCGCTATCTCGCCAAGGAAGGGATCATCGACCCCGCACGGGTCTGCATCATGGGTGGAAGCTACGGCGGCTACGCGGCCCTCGCCGGCGTGACGCTCGACCCCGGCGTGTACCGATGCGCCGTTTCGGTTGCGGGCCTATCCGACCTCAAACGATTTCTGAAACGGGAAGGCTGGGGCAGAACGCAGCGGTACTGGGACCGGTTCATGGGCGTGACGGGGTCGGGCGATCCGACGCTCGATGCAATCTCCCCCATCGCGCACATCAACGCGATCAATGTGCCGGTCCTGTTGATCCACGGACGCGACGACGTCGTAGTTCCCTTCGAGCAGAGCCAGGTGATGTTCGACGCCATGAAGCGCGCCAAAAAAGACGTTGAGCTGGTGACGCTCAAGCGCGAAGACCACTGGCTCTCTCGCAGCGAAACTCGCCTGCAGATGCTGCAAGCTTCGGTCGAGTTCCTGCGGGCGCACAACCCTCCGGACTAGGAACACTTTCCGCCGTCGACTACGCCGCCGCTCGCAGCGGCAGCGGTCTCGGCGTCGCGGCCATGCTTGGGCGCGCGTTCATGCGGGTGAGCCAGGCGCTGAGCCTCGTGCCCGCGAGCATCGAGGCGCCCTCCGGGGTGGCGGCGAAGAAGTCGAGCTGCGGTGCGAGCAGCACGTCGGCCAGCGTGAGTTGATCGCCGGCGAGGAAGCGCTGCTCGCCGATGAGCCGCTCGAGCTCTCCGATGCAGCGGCGGCCCTCTGGGACTGCGGCAGCGATAACCGCCTCGTCGCACGGAAGATTGAGCAGCTTCGGCCCGACGATCCGATTGAACACGATCGTCCGCCCAACGAGCGGAAAGAAGTACCAGTCGTTGATTCCCATGATCTGGTTCATCCGCGCGGCGAGGCGTGCATCCGCGGGCACGAGGGGCGGGGAGGGGATCACGTCGTCGATGTAGCGCAGGATGGCTTGCGTCTCGTAGAGCCGGAAAGCGCCGTGCTCGAGCGCCGGGACGCGGCCGAAGGGATGGAGCGCGAGATATTCGGGGCTCTTGTGCTCTCCGGGAGACATGGCGCGCAGCCGATAGGGCGCGCCTTTCTCCCGGAGCGCCACTTCGACGGCTCGCACGAAGGGACTTCCTGGAATGCCGTGGACGACGAATTCGCTCATGAGCGTCGACTCCTGGTCAGTGTTTGATGGACTTCTCGGGGGCTTGAGTGGACCGACGCCTATTGGGCTGCGGCGCGCGCAAATTGCTCGAGTATCGCCGCCCATCCGCCAGGCGCGCCGACCTGCTCGCGGACCTTTTCGGCGAGCTCGCCATAGCGCTCGAGATGGCGATGCTCGAGATCGACGCGCGTTGCGCGCGTGCCCTCGGGGGTGAATCGCAGCTCCACCTCGGTGATGAGTTCGCGGACGTACTTGAAATCGGCCGAGAGCTGCCACGCGAGCAGCAGCCGGTGCGGCGGCTCCCACGCGAGGACGTGGCCTACGTCGCACTCGACACCGTCGACGCCGCGTTCGAACCAGCGCCCGCCCGCGCGGGGCTCGATGATGAATGTCTCCGGCTCGGACTTGCCGATGTGATGGGATCTGGGCCACCACTCACCGAGACGCGCGGTGAATACTTCGAACGCTCGATGGGGCGGCGCCTGGACGACCACGCTCTTGCGGACCGGTGCGGGCTGAATCGTTCTATTCATGGCTCTCCCCCTCGGGATCATCCGTTTGGTTCGCGCTCCGCTCGACCTCGCGGGCGTACGCCTCGAGCGCCCCTTCCCAGAACTGGTCGAGCCACGTGCGGATCGCGGCCAGACCGTGTGGGTCGATGCGGTAGACCCGGCGCGTGCCTTGGGCGCGATCGGTCACGAGCCCCGCCTCCTTGAGCACTCTCAGATGCTGAGAGACGGCAGGTCGAGTGACCGGCAATCCGCGGGAGAGCTCCCCGACCGAGGCTTCGCCCACGCGCAATCGCTCGAACACCTCACGGCGAGTGGGGTCGGCAAGCGCTGCGAGCTGGGTAGATGCGTTAGCCATTGCTTACAGTAAGTAATAGCTAACCATTTGTCAAGCATGTACTGTCGGACTCGAAGGATTGCGCCATGCTTGATGCATGACGCGTCGAGAGAAATCAGCGCATTCACCATCTGGAGTGCGGGCGCGGTCCGATGTGGATTTCATGCGCCGCGCGCTCGAGCTCGCTGCAACGGCCCAGGCGCGAGGCGAGGTACCCGTGGGTGCTGTGCTCGTGCGCTCCTCGGACGGCACGCTAATCGCCGAGGGCGCCAACCGTCCGATCGAGGCCTCGGATCCGACCGCACACGCGGAGATCGAGGCGCTGCGCGCAGGAGGGCGCGCACTCGGCGGCTACCGCCTGACGGGAACCACGCTCTATGTGACGCTCGAGCCCTGCGTCATGTGTGCAGCCGCGATCGTGCATGCGCGGGTGGAGCGGGTCGTGTTTGGTGCCTGGGACCCGCGCGCAGGAGGCGCGGGCAGCGTGGTGAACGTCTTTGCGCTGCCCGGGCTCAATCACCGGGTCGATGTGTTCGGGGGTGTCCTGATGGAGGAGTGCGGCGCGCTGCTGCAACGCTTTTTCGCCGAGAGGCGCTAAGCACGCGCAAGGTGGACCGATCGGCCGCGGCCGGGCGGCTCACGCGTCGGGCACCACCCGCGTGGCTTCGCCGGCGACCGCATTGGGCGTCTGCCATTCGAGGAGCTTCAGGAAGCGCTGCACCCGCATGACGTACTGTACCGGCTCCCAACCGCGGCAGTAGCCGCGCTTCGCGCGGTCGTACCACTGCTCATTCGCAAGCAGCGGCAGCTGCTTGCTCACATCGGCCCAGGAGTCGGGATTGAGTCCGCGCGACTGGGCGAGAATGCGCGCGTCCTCGAGGTGCCCAAAGCCCACGTTGTATGCGGCGACCGCGAACCACGTGCGGTCGGGCTCGGGAATGCGCTCGGGGATCTTGGCGAGCACATCGAGGAAGTACTTGGCGCCGGCGATGACGTTTTGCCGGGGGTTGGTGCGATCGGCGATGCCCATTTCCTCGGCGGTGCTCGAGGTCAGCATCATGAGGCCGCTGGCACCGTTCGGGGAGCGCGCGCGCGGGTCCCACTTGGATTCCTGGTAGGCGATCGCGGCGAGCAATCGCCAATCGATACCGGTCGTGGCTGCCGCCTGCTCGAACAGGCTCCGATACTGCGGCAGACGCTGCGTCACGAGCGCCTCGAACTGCCGCGACTCCTCGTACTCGAACTCGCGCGAGCTTCCCGAGGAGAGCTTGATGAGTTGCGCGAGCTCACCAGACTGGGAAATGTCGCGGAAGAACTCGTTGACCTCTTCGTAGAGCTTCAGCGCGCCATGGCGTACGACCCACTGCACGGGCCGGTCGTCTCCAAGCGCAAAACCGGGCGCCACGTCTGCATACAAGTGGTGAGAGAATGAGAACTCGCGCGCATCGACGATCGCGTACGCGGCATCGCCGTTCTCGACGTCCTCGACCGGGTCGGCGTCGCGCGGCGCCGTCTCGATCCAGGCGAGTGTCGGGGCGACAGTGTGCCTCATCCGCTCGAGGAGATTCTCCTGCGGGCTGCCGGCCCGGACGGAAAGCCGTGCGGACTCGATCTGCAGGGTCTCCCGTGGCCGCGTCTCGCCATGTCGGTATACGACGAGCTGGGGGATGCGCTCGTATACGTCGGCCGGCTCTCCGACTTCACGCCAGCTCGCATCGGCCGTGATCTGAGCGGCGGCGATATCGGCCCGTCCGGCTGCGAGCTCGGCCTGCATGGCCTTCGCATTTGCGACGGGGTACATGTAGAGCGTGACGCCGAGGCGCTGGGCGAATTCGCTCGCGAGCTCGAACTCCAGTCCCTCCGCCCGATTCGCTCCGAGATAGTAGGAGGTCGGGCTGTTGAGGGTGACGACGCGGAGCTCCGCGCGGGCGTGCACGAAAAAGCCCTTCGCCGGGGGCGGTGGGGTGCAGCTGCCGACCATGGCCAGCAAGGCGATCGCGAGCGGGGGCCGGAGCAGTCCCGTGGCCTTACCTACTCCGAAAGCATGTCTCAGCCGGCGATGCATCGGCACCTCACGTGGACCGTTCGGTTCGACTAGAATAGCAGGCCACGGTCCCGTGCCGCCTGCGCTTCAGACAGAACGCAGCCGCGGCCTTATGTAAAAGGGGAAGCGGGGCAAAATACTTTCTGATTCAATCGCTTGTACGCGTTCCGTTCGGGCCGCGCGTTCCGCGGTGCGGTCAGGGACCGATGTTGAAATAACAGCCGGAGAGGTACCGAAGCGGTCATAACGGCGCCGATTCGAAATCGGATGGTCGGGTAAAACCGGCACGTGGGTTCGAATCCCACCCTCTCCGCCACTGAAATGAAAAGGGGCCCTTCGTGGGCCCTTTTTCGTAAGGTGCGGTGCAGCAATTTGAATCGCCGGGGCACTGCGTGTGAGCGAGTGCCCAGATCCTTCGCCTTTTGTTAAAGCCGGTCGGATTTCGTTAAGTTTCTCACGCCTCGCTCATGCCCAGGATGCGACAAGGTCGCAGGGAAAGGCCCACCTTCTGCCGGGGCCTCTCAGCCAGGGGCGGCGACCTTACACGAGCGAGGGGAATCGGTTGTTGTCGCTGCTGCGAAGAACCAATCGTAAGGGCTGGCACGTCGGCGTGGTGCCGGCCGAGCGCGAGACTGCCCTCGCGATCGTGCGCACGACGCGCTCCGGACGGCGTCAGTTGCGCCACTGCGCCGTGCATCCCGCGATCGAGATCCGCGCAGAGCACGTGCTCGCGCCCCTGAACAACAGCAGCGACCTCGCGCTCGCCCCCGTGAGCGCAGTGCTTTCCGCCCAGGACTACCAGCTCCTGCAGATCGAGGCTCCGGAGGTCGAGCCGAGCGAGCTGAGAAGCGCAGTGCGCTGGAAGCTGCGCGACCTCGTCAATTTTCCCGTGAGCGATGCCGTCATCGATGTCTTCGAGATCCCCGAGCACGCGCGCTACGTCGAGACGCGCATGGTCTTTGCCGTGGCCGCACGCGCGGAGGCGGTGCGCCGCATCGTCGATCTGGTGAAGCCGCGCGTGCGCGGCTTCGACGTGATCGACATTCCGGAGCTGTGTCTGCGAAACGTGTGTGCGCTGCTGCCGCAGGACGAGCAGGGCGTGGCGCTCCTCGCGCTCGGGGAGGGTTTCGCGCAGCTCGTGCTCACCTGCGGGCGCACGCTCTATCTCGCGCGCCGAATCGAGCTGCCCCGCCGGATGGAGACACTCGCGATCGAGGGTGACGGCCAAGCGGACGGTGACACCCGCGCTCTCGCAGTGGAGCTGCAGCGATCGCTCGATTACTACGAGAGCCACTACGACCAGGCGCCGATCAGCGACCTCGTCGTCGCCTCGGGCGATGAGCGCGCCGCGCGGCTCCTCGGGCCGTTGCGCCAGGAGACCGGACTCAACACCGAGCTCTTCGACGTGCACGCGCTGTTCGAGGTCGCACCGGGCCTCGAGCCCGACACACGCTTCCCGGGCCTCGTGGCGCTGGGAGCTGCGCTGCGCACGGATCGGGGCGACGCATGAGCGCAATGCGCCAGCAGGTGAACCTCTATCAGCCGGGCGGTGTGGCGCGCGCGGAAGAACTCGCCCCGTTCACGGCGGCCACGGCGGTGCTCGTCGCCGCTGCCGTCTGCGCGGGTCTGCTCGGCTTCTGGGGCTTCGGCGTCTGGCGCGTCGACCGCCTCGAGCGCGGCCTTCAAACGCTGCGCCTCCAGGGGCAGCGCCAGAATGAGACGCTCGCAGCGCTTGGAGCCGCGCGCGCCTCCGGGGTGACCCCCGAGCAGCTCGACGCCACCGTCAAGAGCCTCACCGCCGTGCTCGACACGCACACGCGCGCTCTCGCGCTGCTCAAGGAGGGCACCGCGGGTCAACTCACCGGATTTTCCGCGCGCCTTGCCGCGCTTGGCCGCCGCCCCATCGAGGGGCTGTGGCTGGACCACGTCGTCTTGTCCGGGCTAAACGGGGCAATGAGCGTGGGCGGTTCGGCGGTCGATCCCGACCTGGTCCCGCGCTACCTGAGAGGGTTGGGCGCTGAGCGCGCCCTCGCCGGCGTCCGGTTCGACGATTTCGTCATCGAGCGGCCGACGGCGAGGCCGACCGCCGCGACGTCGACCTCCGCGACGGAGACCCCCGCGACGCCGACCGCTACGAGTCGGCCGTTCACGTTCCGCGCGGAAAGCGCCTCGCTGCGCAATGCGGGAGGGGACGCACGCTCGTGAAGCTCGCCCGACTCCTCAATGCGGTTCTCGCTTGGTTCGACCGGCTCGCGCTACGCGAGCGGGTGCTCGTCATCGTCGCCGCGTTGGCCTTGCTCGTCGGCGCCTTTCAACTTTTTCTCATGAACTCGGTCGATGCACGACGCAGGCAGCTCGCACTCGAGCTCGCAGCGCTCCAATCTGAGATGGACGGCGCGTCCAAGGCGGCGCTCGCCGCGAGCACAGCGGACCCGGTGGGGGAGCAAACCCGCCGTGCGACGGAGCTCAAAGCGCGTCTTGCCGCGACAGACGCCGCGCTCGCCTCGGAGGCAGCCGGCCTTATTCCCCCGCAGCGCATGATGCAGGTCCTGCACGATGTTCTGAGCCGCGAGCAAGGTGTGAAGCTGGTCAGACTGCGTTACCTGCGTACGACCCCGCTCCCGGAAGATGTGCAAGCCCCGTTACCCCCAGGGACCCCGCGCCCGTACCTGCACACCGCCGAGATCGTGGTGCAGGGGAGCTATCTCGACATCCTCGCTTACCTCCGCGCCGTCGAGTCTCTGCCATGGCGTTTCTACTGGCGCCGCCTCGAGCTGACGACCACCCGGTATCCCACCAACGAGGTCCGCCTCGAGGTGGGCACCGTCAGCATGGAGAGCGAATGGATCGGACTGTGAGACTTCCCGGCCTCGCGTGCCTCGCCGTCCTCTTCGCTGGCGCGACCCTTGCCCGGGCTGGGGAGGGCCTCGTCGATCCGACGCGCCCTACCTCGACGGTTGGCGCGCCCGAGGGCGCGGGCGCTGGCATCCGTGTTGAAGCGGTCATCCTGCGCGCGGGCTCACGCATCGCGATCGTGAACGGTCACATCGTGCGCGCCGGAGACCACCTCGGCGACACCCTGATCGAGGAAGTGACGGCCGACGGCGTTCGCTACTCACAACACGGCCACAGCGCCTTCGCGCGCCTTACGACGGCGACCATCGCCGTGCGGCACGCGCTCCTCCTCGGGAATCTGCCATGAGAATATTTTCGATGACTCTCATCGCCTGCACCGTCGCGCTCAGCGCCGTGGTGGTGCGGGCGCAAGAACCCGCTCCGGCCGACGGCCCACGTGTGCAGTCAGCCGCAGAGGGGCGCTTCGACGTGATGGTCGAAAACGCGCCGGCGCAGGCGTTCTTTCAGGGCCTCGTCGAGGGCACGCCCTACAACATGCTCGTGCACCCCGACGTGAGCGGCCGGATCACGCTGCGCCTCAAGCACGTCACCCTCGAGCAGGTGCTCGATGCAACGCGCGAGATGTACGGCTACGACTGGCGCCGCACCGCAAACGGTTTTTTCGTGCTGCCGGTTGGCATCCAGACCAGGGTGTTTCACCTCAACTACCTCGACCTGAAGCGCTATGGAATCTCGAACACGCGCATCAGCTCCGGGCAAGTCACCCAGAGCGGTAACAACTCCCAGTACGGGGGAAACATCGTGAGCTCCGGGTCCCAGCAGACGACGCCCACCATGGATGCCCAGGGCCGCCCGATCGATGTGACGGGGACGAGCGTCCTCACTCGCGGCGATTCGGACTTCTGGACGAGTGTCGAGCAGAACCTCCGTGAGCTCATCGGCAACAAGCCGGGCCGCAGCATCGTGGTCAACCCGCAGTCGGGCGTCATCATCGTCAGGGCGATGCCGAGCGAGCTGCGCGAGGTGGCCGAGTACCTCAAGCAGACCTCGGACACCGTAACGCGCGAGGTGGTCCTCGAGGCGAAGATCATCGAGGTGGATCTCAACGATGCTTACCAGGCAGGCATCAACTGGGCGGCCGTGCTCCAGCGTGGTAACAGCAATTACACGTTCGGGCAGACCACGCCGCCGCAGGGCTTCGCCGGCAATCCGCTGACACCGACCAATAATCCGGCGCTGATCGGGCCGTTAAATCCTGCCTCGGCCGTGCCGAATCCGAATGTCGCAGGGCTCATCAGCTCGACGCTCGGCGGCGCCTTCACGATCGCAGCCAATTTCAAGGACTTCGGGACACTCATCGAGCTCTTGAGCTCGCAAGGGCGCACGCGCGTGCTCTCGAGCCCGCGCGTCTCGACGCTTCACAACCAGCTCGCGATCATCAAGGCGGGAACGGATGAGTTCTTCGTGACGGGCGTGCAGAGCAACGTGGTGCCCGCCGGCAACTCGATCTCACAAACGCAGAACGTGCAGTTCACGCCGTTCTTCTCGGGTGTCGCGCTCGATGTCACTCCTGAGATCAGCGACGACGGTACGGTCACGCTCCACGTGCATCCGACCATCAGCGAGGTCACCGACGAGGTCAAGTCGCTCACCGTGAACGGCCAAGCCAATACCATCCCGCTCGCCCTGAGCGAGGTCCGCGAGTCCGACAGCATCGTGCGGGCACGCAGCGGTCAGCTCGTGATCATCGGCGGGCTCATGCGCGAGACGCTGCAAAAGACCGCCTACAAG
>Ga0134126_10009378_pt1 | contig 12335 bp, 6 predicted proteins | sample KB31752_FD_96881 | JGI IMG/M metagenome (GOLD analysis project Ga0134126, IMG submission 96881) | Terrestrial soil microbial communities with excess Nitrogen fertilizer from Kellogg Biological Station, Michigan, USA - KB3-175-2 | ecosystem: Environmental > Terrestrial > Soil > Unclassified ...
CAGCTTCGCCAGCAAAACTTTTCTAATAAAGAAAAAGTGAAAATTATAGCTGTGGGTGCCTTACCTGAAGCTATGACTATAAAAGATTTAACTGTTATTGCCGAACCTGTTACCGCAGAAACTCTTTTAAAAGTGCTAGACAACGGCACGCCCTTAAAAATATTTGCTGCCTAACTTATTTATGCCTGTTGGCATAAAAACCCCTTGGACTTTAGTTATATTTGCAGCTAATTAAGCTTATTTATGGCATTAGAAATTACCGGAAGGATAGTTAAAATACTTCCCGCCCAAACCGGGGCAGGCAAAAACGGAAACTGGGTAAAGCAAGAATTCGTAATAGAAACCTCTGAACAATATCCTAAAAAAATATGCTGCTCTGCATGGGGAGATAAAGCCGATGCACTTAAAAGCTACACCACAGGTGATGTGGTAAAAGTATCTTTTAATCTGGAAAGCAGAGAGTATAACGAGCGTTGGTATACTGATATTAGGGCATGGAAAATAGAAGGTGGTGCAAGCGCTACCAGCAGCAGCTCTTCTTCCCAGGGACGTAAGAATAGCTCTGAGGAAGGCGACCCGTTTGCCGAGACGCAGGGCGAAGATGACCTTCCCTTTTAAAACATTTTAAATAAAACTGCATTGACATTTAAAGATTTTGGCCTTGATGAAAAAATTGTAGAAGGGTTAGACTCGATGGGTTTTTCTAAAGCAACCCCCATCCAGGAACAGGCCATTCCAGCAATTTTAGCAGGTAAAGACATTATAGCCTGTGCACAGACGGGCACAGGAAAAACGGGAGCCTACCTGCTGCCGCTACTGCATAAAATAGAAAACAGTGCTCACCGTCATCTTAATACTATTATCATAGCCCCTACCCGCGAACTTGCCTTGCAGATAGACCAGCAAGTACAAGGTTTTAGCTACTTCCTGTCCACAAGTTCTATACCTGTATATGGTGGTGGCAGCGGCAGCGAGTGGGAACAGCAGAAAAAGGCACTTCAAGAAGGGGCTGATATTATTATTGCCACACCAGGCAGACTTATTGCGCAGCTTACCTCCGGCACATTGAATATGGATCATGTAGAACACCTGGTGCTGGATGAAGCAGACCGTATGCTGGATATGGGCTTCTATGAAGATATTCTAAGAATTATTAGCTTCCTGCCGCAAAACCGACAAACGCTGTTGTTCTCTGCTACTATGCCCCCACGCATACGCACGCTTGCCTCAAAAATCCTTAAAGAGCCAACTGAAATAAGTATAGCTATATCCAAACCTGCTGAGGGTATTATGCAGACGGCATGCTCTGTGTACGACCAGCAGAAATTACCATTACTAAAAGCTATATTAAAGGAAAAGAATTATTCCAGCGTTATTATATTCTGTTCTACCAAAGACAATGTAAAGAACCTTGAACGGGAAATGCGTAAGGCTGGTCTTTCGTGCAAGGGCTTCCACTCTGACCTGGAACAGACCGAACGGGAAGATATTTTAAGGCAGTACCGCAACCGACAATTACAGACTTTAGTTGGCACAGATATACTTTCTAGAGGGATAGATGTGGAAGGAATTGAACTGGTAGTAAACTACGATGTACCACCAGACCCCGAAGATTATATACACCGCATAGGCCGTACCGCCAGGGCAGAGACTACTGGTAAAGCCATTACCTTTATTAATGAAAAAGACCAGTTAAAATTTTCCCGTATAGAACGCATGCTGGAAAAAGAAATACCAAAGTTTGCACTTCCTCCTGAATTAGGAGAAACTCCTGTTTATGCCCCCCAGGCAAAAAAGCATACCAACAATAAAAGAAAGCCTTCGCAAAAACGGTTTAAGCCCCGCAATAAAGAATAGCCTAACTTAAAACATTATTTTCCCATTTCAGTTATTTTACTGAGAGGATGGTGGAGAAGTTGGAACTGAGTAACCTGAAAGCTTAGAGGGGACGGATAAGTACGGGACAGCAGGTTACTATGTGGGCAGGCTTAATATAATAGATATATGCCTGAGGAAGCATCCTAGTGGTGCTTCCTTTTTTTATTGTTTTTTCTGAAATATTTTTCATTAAAATATCATTTGTTGAATTAAAAGTATTCAAGAAAAAAATCAGCAAATATTAATAAATTTCTATTTTGTCAATTTCAGGCTAATAGTTATTATTACTATTAAAACGTCATTCGATTTGAATGGCTTAATCTTCAGGATAGTAATCTGAAGGATTATAAAAATAATATTTATGTGATACATATTCATGAAAATTTTTGTTTAGCATAGTAGAAATAAAATTTTTATGTCGAAGACAAAGAAAGCATTAGTGGAAAAAGACAAAAGTAAAACAGGAGTAGCAACCTCATACGTGGTAGGCGTAGGCGCTTCTGCGGGAGGCCTGGAGGCCTTGAATGAATTTTTTGATAACATGCCTGCTTCTCCCGGCTGTGCATTTATTATTATACAACATCTTTCCCCAGATTATAAAAGTCTGCTTGGGGAATTACTATCCAAACACACGGCCATGAAAGTATCAGATGCTGAAGATGGTGTATTTGTGAGGGCCAATAATGTATACATTATACCTAATAAGAAAAACCTTACTATAAAACACGGTAAGCTACGCCTTTCGGATAAGCCGGTATCTTCTACTCCTAATATGGCCATTGATATATTTCTGAAATCTTTGGCAGAAGACAAAAAAGACAGGGCTATAGCTGTTATATTATCAGGTACTGGTTCGGATGGAACAAGAGGTATAGATGCCGTAAAAAATGCAGGCGGTCTGGTAATAGTACAAGACCCCGTAACGGCTAAGTTTGATGGTATGCCAAACAGCGCCATATACTCGGGTAATTCGGATCTTATACTTGCGCCTGAGTTTATACCAGAGGGAATATTTAACCTGGTAAAAGAAAACCCTGGTGAAAAAGTATTTTCAACATTGATTACGGAAAATGATGAACCGACAATTAATGAAATACTACATGTTGTTCACTCACATACCGGCTGCGATTTTAGCAATTATAAAAGGCCAACACTGATTCGCAGAATTATAAAGCGAATGACGCAGCATAATATTAATAAAACACATGACTACCTGGATTTTATTAACAAAGATGCTTCGGAGCCAACTAAATTGTGTAAAGAATTTCTGATAGGTGTTACTAAATTTTTCCGTGACCCTAAAGCTTTTGAAGCCCTGCAACGGGATGTTATTCCGAACATAATAGACAAAAAAGCAAATACTCCGATAAAGATATGGGTGGCAGGGTGCAGCACAGGAGAAGAGGCTTACTCCATAGCCATTACCATAGCACAATACCTGGAAATAACAGGCAAAAATGCTGATGTAAAAATATTTGCATCTGATATTGATAAGGAAGCTATTGATTTTGCTGCGCGTGGCACATACCCATCTACTATTGAAAGGGATATACCAGAACCGCTTCTGGAAAAATATTTTATTAAAGAAGGCGAGAACTATAAGGTAACACAGCGTATACGCCGTATGGTAATATTTGCCTGCCATAACCTGATAAAAGATCCTCCTTTCAGCCGTATGGATCTTATATCATGTCGCAACCTGCTTATTTACCTAGGAAGTAATTTACAAAAAAAAGTAATAAGCGCTTTTCACTTTTCTCTTAACCTTGGAGGTTATCTGCTTCTTGGCCCCAGCGAAAATATTGATCCTAAAATAGGGCTGACAGATGTAAACAAAAAATGGAAAATATTTAAAAATGTAAAAGCAATATCGCAACTGGGAAGCGATCTGTTTATACCTACTATTTACAAAGCATATAATGAAAATAGAACAAAAATAACGCGGCCTATTGCCTCACAAATTAATGATACTTTTAATGAGACCTTATCTGAAGAATTTAATTTTGCAGGTATATATGTAAATGAAGCCGGGGAGATAATAGAAGCTGTAGGTGACTTTAAAAATTTTATTCATCTGCCAGATAAAAAGCTAAACTTTAACCTGCTTAAAATGGTGCCCGAAGAGCTTGCATTTGCTTTAGGGTCAGCTATACGAAAGGTGGTAAAAGAAAAGCAAAAGGTTACAATAAAAAGGGTGTGGGCAAAAGAAGGAAATCGTACAAGGGCATTTAGCATATTAGCCAAACCTGAACCTAACTCAGAGAACAATCCTATAATTTTTCTACTATTGGGAGAGCGTCCTTTAGAGGAGGAGGAACAACCTACTAAAGTAATAGAATACAGTGGAGCCGACAAGGAAAAGTTTCTTCAACTTGAGGACGAGTTGAAAGAAACTAAAGAAAATCTGCAAGCTGCTATGGAAGAGCTTGAAACTTCTAACGAAGAGCTTCAGTCCACCGTGGAAGAGCTACTATCAGCCAATGAGGAACTACAAAGCACTAATGAAGAATTGCAGTCTCTTAACGAAGAGCTACATACTGTAAATACAGAGCACGAACAGAAAATAAAAGAGCTCATAGAGCTTAATGATGACCTTAACAATTATTTCAGAAATTCAGAAGTAGGACAAATATTTCTTGATAGTAACCTTATCATACGAAAGTTTACACCTGCAGCCGTAGGTCAGATAAATTTGATTGATGGAGATATAGGAAGGCCTATCAGTCATATCTCTCATAATATGAAATACAATGAACTTCTGGATGATGTACGGAAGGTAATGAAAACCTCTGAATCGATCGAGAAGCAAGTGGAGGTTGCTAATGATAGATGCTATCAGGTACGTATTATGCCTTACATAAGACAGGATAAGGTAGAGGACGGAATAGTAATGACTCTTGTAGATATTACTACTATCAAAAACCTAAACAATATTCTTACTGGTGTTCAAAACAGCTCACTTAATGGTATAATGGCGCTGAAAGCTGTAAAATCACAAGAAGAAAAAGGAAAGATTAGCGATTTTGAATGGGTGCTGGTAAATAAATCGGTAGATGAACTATTAAGAGTAGGTCTGTCGGGCAAAAAGTTGATTCAGGAATTTCCTGAAATGAAAGGTCAAGTATTTTTTGACAAACTGGTAAACGTATGCATTACTGGTACTCCTGAACAATTTGAATATTATCTTAACACTAAAGACCACGAAAAATGGCTTCAGGTGGGGGCTGTAAAAATTGAAGAGGGAGTTGCTGTCATATTCTCTGATATCACTGAGAAAAAGCTTGCAGAAGAAAGAATAGTATCTGCTCTTGAAGAACTTAAAAAAGCGCAAACAAATCTTAAAGAACTTAATAATGTGCTTGAAGAACGCGTTGAAGAACGTACTCGTGAACTTGCTTTTAGCGAGGAACGCCTACGCTTGGTTTCTGAAGCTACTAACGATGTAATACGAGACTGGGACATAGCTGCTAATAAAATGTGGTGGAACGAAGGTTTTAAGACATGGCTGGGATATAAAACAGAGGATGAGGATGGAGGATACGATAGCTGGGCTGATAAGATACATCCAGAAGATAAGGAGCGTATTACTAAAAGTATTAAAAATGCTCTTAATAATGGTGTTGGTGGATGGACAGGTGAGTATCGTTTCAGGTCTGCAAATGAAAACTATGCTTATGTACTTGACCGTTGCAGCATTTTACGTAATGAGGAAGGAACTCCTTACCGTATGCTTTGCTCTATGATAGATGTTACTATTTTAAGAAAGGCGCAGGAAGACCTGAAGAAAAGTAACGAATCGCTAAGAAGAATAAACAACGACCTTGATAATTTTATATACACGGCATCGCACGACCTTAAGGCGCCTGTATCTAATATTGAAGGGCTTATATATACTCTGGAAAGAGAACTGCCTTCTTCTGAAGGGGAGATTGTTGCTACTATTATTGAGCTTATAAAAGCTTCTATTGAAAAGTTTAGGGAAACTATAAAAGACCTTACTGAAATAACCAAAATTCAGAAAAACCCGATTGAGGATACTGATACCATAAATATAAAACATATGGTTGAGGATATTAAGCTAAGTATTCTTGATATGATAAAGAATAACGAGGCAGATATCCATATTAAGACTAAAAGTAATCCTGTTATAAACTTCTCACGAAAAAACCTAAAAAGTATACTGTATAATTTACTTAGCAACGCTGTTAAATACCGTTCACCAGACCGCAAGCCGGAAATTTTTATTACAACAGAACAACAAAATGACTATCTTGTGCTTAAAGTAAAAGACAACGGACTGGGTATTGAAAAAGAAAAACAAGGTAAAATGTTTACTATGTTTAAACGCTTTCATACCCATGTTGAAGGAACAGGAGTTGGCTTATACATAGTAAAAAAGATAGTTGAAAACAGTGGCGGGAAAATAGAAGTAGAAAGCGACGTTAACAAAGGAACTACTTTTTCTATATTTTTTAAACAGTAAGCCATTGCTGCCGTAAACAGTAAATAACGAAAACAATACAGGATATACTAAGCCATTATTTTTCTCCTCCTAAGGAGCAAGATTACACAGACAGCCTACTTTACTGGAGGGAAAGGATATATTTTTCCCTTTCATTAGCTTTAGTTATATTTTCTACTGTTGCATATATCCCTAGCGTATTTGTCTCTGTAAGGCATAATGTACCAGCCGTTGCTTTACTAGATACCTTTGCTTATGCATTACTGCTTACTATTTTTCTGTTCCGAAAAATTCCGTTTAAACTTCGCGTATATGGCATTCTTTTTATCATATACCTATTGGGGGTAATTTTGCTGGTATTGCTGGGGCCAATAGGTGCTGGTACTATATGGCTATTTGCCTTTCCCATATTAGCCGGAATACTTCTTAACTACAGGGCTGTATTAGCCTGTATTGCTATTAACTCCTGTACCTTGTTACTACTTGGGGTATTGCTTTACCTGGGTATTTTTAAAGATTCTCTTATGCATATTTATGTAGTAGATGCCTGGTCTATTACTGCTATAAACTTTATATGTCTTAATGCACTTACTACTATTCCTATAGCAGTATTGGTGCGAGGGCTGGAAAGATCTATTGTGCATGAAAAAGAAATTAAGAATCTGCTAAAACAGGAACAAGAAAAACTAAAGGACAATAACCAGCAGCTTACAAAAATAAATATAGACCTGGATAATTTTATTTATACGGCATCTCACGACCTTAAGGCTCCTATAATTAACATAGAAGGACTATTACAACTACTGGACAGTGAACTTAAAGACCATAGTGATAAGGACATATTACTAATGATAGAAATGATGCAGAAGTCTATCAGTAAATTTAAGATAGTAATTAACGAGCTGGCTGACGTATCGAGAATACAAAAGAATTATGAAGAAGATAAAGAAGAAATAGATATTGCAGAACTGCTGGAAGAGGTGCAGTACAGTCTTATGACCCAGTTGCGTGAGGCTGATGCTATATCTAAGACTTCTCTGGCAATTAATAAAATTAAATTTTCAAAAAGGAATTTCCGAAGCATTTTATATAATTTAATAAGCAATGCCATAAAATACAGGTCGCCCTCCAGACAACCTGTTATAGAGGTTACTACCAAGGTAAGTGGTAATGGTTGGTTAGTGTTGTCTGTAAAAGATAATGGTATAGGAATGGCGGCTGGCTTTGAAGATAAAATATTTAAATTGTTCAGACGTATGAGCAATAAGCAGGAAGGTAGTGGTGTTGGGCTTTATATAGTAAAACGCATTGTAGAAAATGCCCAAGGGAAAGTAGAGGTAAACAGTGAGCTGGACAAAGGAAGCGAGTTTAGGATTTATCTTAAAAACGATATTTAAAAATATTTAATCCAAGGGGAATTTTTATACCCCCTCCCCTGTTAACTAATCAATAACACTTAATTTATTTCATGACTGAGAGGTAAAGCCAGAGTGGGAGCCCTGGCTTTATTCTTTCTTTTCCGTGTTAATAATATTATTACGAAGGTTAGCAGCAGCATCTTCCGTCATTACCTCTACTTCCCAAATGTATAGCTTACCGGTAAAAGGTTTTTTGCCTGCATTAATAAAACCTATTACAGATACTATCTCTGCTGGATTTACACGTACCGTGTCCGGCCAGCTTTGCATATAGCGTTCTTTAAAATTGAAGAAATAGTTTTTGTAACCCCCTTTGTTGGATATTTTCTCTACAGCTGGTTTCATATTTGTGCCATGCCCTGCTTTGTCTGTAAGACTAATAGTAAGTATTGGGGCTTCCGGGCCTTCTACTTTTGCCTTTACCCTAACCAAACCTGTACGACGAAAATCCATAGGTTTAAAAGTTGTTCCAAACACTTCGTATTTAGGGCCTGCACTGTCTGCTACTATTACAAGTACACTATCCTCGCTTACTACTTTCATTTTCTTATCTCCCCACCAGTTTTCTATTCCTTCCCCATAAGTATATAATTGGGTAGCGGCTTTGGCAGGACGTTGTTCTACTACAGGTGTAACATTAACTTCCTGAGGAGGTAATTTTGCCTCGTTAAACGGTATAACTTTTACTTCATCCAGGTATGCTTTACCATTAAATTCAGGGCCACCAGCATTAAAGTATACAATCATTTCTGTTATTCTACTCTTATCTACACTGCCTGTATCTGGCCAGCTTTGTTTCCAGTTATTCTTGTAGCTAAAGTAGTAATCGTTCCAGTCGTTAGTAAGTTTATAGGAAGATGCTATAGCATTGGCCTCCTTACCAAAAGCATCTTTTACTATTACACGCATAATAGGCATTTCTTTACCTTCAGCTTTTGCTTTTATTTTTATAACTTCATCACCTGAAAAGTCAAGCGTTGGAAACTTGAAACTAAGACTAGCATATTCCGGCCCTGCTCCTATAGATTCTACTATCATTTGTCCATTCTTCCAACTCATTACCAGTTTGTCGCTCCAGGTAGTCCATCTGGTGGACTGATAGGAGAAATTATCCAATATTCCACCATTATAGTGTAACACCGGCTCGCCAATGGATTTCTTTTCTGGCAATGCTAACTGGTCTCTGTCGTCAATAACCGGTTGCTGAAAAGATGTATGACAACCGCTTAACATAACTATCAGTAATATTATTTTAAATATTCTTCTCATAGCTTAAAATATGGTGGTGAAGTTTAGGAAAAGCTGGTTAATGTTATAGGTATCTGCCGGAGCAGAGTTTAAATGTTTTACCCAGTTCCCTTGCAGAGTAAAGAATGTATTGGTAGTAAATCTGTACCTTATACCTGTTCCTATAATGCCATCCGTCAGTTTACTAGTAATAGGTGTGTTTCCTATCACTTCATTGCCGCTTGCAGTAAGTAACTTATATCCCAGTAATAAATCAAAATTGGTAAGCAATTCAATATTTAAACCGGCATCGTACAAAGTATTAGTAAAGTTTACCGGATTAAGGCTTCTGCTATCATGCTCGTAACGTATACCCCCATTTAGCGACAAATGTTTGTTCCATTTAAATGCTTTACCTAGGTTAATATTAATACCTCCTAACAAGCCAATGAAAGAACGCTTGCTGGCCCCTGAATCTGCTGTTACCTCCTGTAGTAAGTCTGCTCTAAAATCTGCTGATAGTATTTTAGAAGAGTCTGACTTTGTTAAGCCAAAACTAAAGCCCTGTCTGTTGGGCGTTGCCATACCATAAGGGGTGATAAGATTATATTGGAGCAGATAAGGCATTAAGTTTGGTTGAATGTACAGGTTACGCATGGATACATCTGATAGCCTGTCTAACAGATTTGGAGTACGTTGTACAGTATTGTTTTCTACTTTACCAAAAATAGAAGGCTGTCCGTTATCATAAATTCTTCTGGTTTGTGCGCCTGGACTTCTGAAGTCTGCATCTACCATACGATAGGTTCCATACAGTTTCCATCCAAGTCTTTTCTGGTTAAGAGCTGCATTAACCTCATAGAAATTCCCGACAAGATCAGCTTTAGGAATTTGAGATTGATAAGACTGACCTCCTTCTCCATAAGTGCTAACTTCAAGACTATCTATATTAAAACCAAGTTTATAATCTACCGTGTACACATTGGTCTGATAGCTTGGATAGTTAAAGTTATTGACATTATATAGGCCAGTGTAGTTACCTCCTAATCTGAAATTTTTACTTTGTGTTATTCCCAGCCTTCCACCCATTACCATGTAATCTAATTGATGCGGCAAATGAAAGTAATCATACCTTCCATTGGTAGTAGCAAATGCTCTTAAATCTATACCCTTAATAATACCTTTCATTTTAAGAGCAGTACTGGCATGTGCTCCCTGCAAGCGCCAGTTGTTACCAAAATTAAAAGCTTCGTACCTTGTTATTCTTCTATGTATGGCAAATACTTCCGATTCGTAACTGTTCCAGATTTCATTGTTATTATATAAGGTATATTTAGTAAGCGAAAGATTAAGGTCACCTAATTCATATTTTACTGCCTTTGCAATAACGCCTTCTATCTTTGCCTGTCGAATTTGTAAATCATTAGCTACACCATAAAATCCTCCCAATTGATTTATCATTCTCACAGTCCCGCTCATCCTGAAGCTTTTACAGGGCTGATAGTTAATGCCCAGGTCAAAAAGAAAATAACCATTAGTATTTTTACGAGCAGAGGTACTATCATTATTTAAAGCAGAACCGCTAAGTGTATTATTAGAAATAAGTACACGGCCTAGCCCGTTAAAATAAAGCTTCTGTGCCTGTGCCGTTAAGGACAGTAATATAAGAGCCAACGCTATGTAACTATATCTCCTCATGCTCTAAAAATATACTTTCAGTTCTATACTCGATTCTGTTCCCTGAAATTTGTCTTTTGTAAAATTCTTATCACTATGGGTGTACCAGTAAAACCGATAGTAGAAACCTATATTCTTTCTAATATTGTAATCAAAACCTACACCAGCTACCCAGTCTGTCTGGTCAATAGGTTTCCCATTAGTTGCAGCAACAGGATTTCCTTTAGCATCCGTAATTAAATTACCATTAGCATCAGCTAGTTCTGTTCTGTTATTGCCAAGGTCTCTTTCAAGTCCGCCCATTCCAATAATACTTAACTTATCAGAAAGTGAATAAAAAGCAGAGAACTCTTCATAAAACGTTCTTAAAAATGCCTGGCTGGTAAACACAGGAATAGGCGTAAAACCTGCCTGTACGGAAGAGTAGTTGTTATAATTAAGAAGTATCAAATCTCTGTTACCTAGTGAAAGCTTATATTTAAGGGTAACATCAAGCATGTTGTACCCTTTTTTATAATTGGTATTTACGTCCGTAATACGAATCATTTCGAACGTACGGCGGTATACGCTTTTTATTCTTCCGTAAGGGCCCACACCAGCCTGATAAAAATTGAATCTGGAACGTGGGTAAGCAGCAGCACGATGTTGATAGTAAATTTCATTAAACAAATTATCAATCTCCTGCCCTGCATTTATAGCTGCTATTACCTTTAGTTTTCCATAAGTATTTTCATGTTTTAAAGTTCCTGCCCAGCGGTTGTTTGCCATCTGCCCTATATCGGCAATGCCGCCCTGAAAGGTGGTAAGGTCACCTGCGCTGGAACCAACTCCTGCATGTGGATTAGAAGTATTAAGAATCTGGCTATTTATGTTTACTACGCTCTTATCTATATAGTAACCCTGTATGGACAAAGGAAACTTGTAGGCATTTTTAGTAAACTCCAAATCAAAATTTGCAGTGGGCGCCCAATTGTAATTTAACCCTAGTATAGCACCAGATTTAAAGGATTCAGTAGTTTTAAACCCTCCAGATATTTTACTAATAGAACCATCTCTCTGTACAATGCTATCCTGATAGCGGCCTGCTCCTGCTTCTACATACAGTTTTATACCATTAAAGGATGTCCGTAAATCAGCTGTTACTATTTGTTGTCTTAACTGAAAATTTGCAGCACTATCAGAAAATCCTGTCTGGTCAAATCCGTTTACACCAATCTTTGAGCCGCCTATAGCTTTCTCCAACCTGCCAGATGCCATATTTCTTGTAGTCCCCACAAAGGCCGTCTGGAAGCCACCTGTATTGTCGGTACGTCCGTAAAGAAGCTGTACGCCAAAGCCTTTTGGCAGATTTGTGCCTTCCAGCACAAAACCCTGGAATCCGCTATACCCCCACTGGAAATTACCAGTAGTAAGCCCAGTCTCATAGTATCTGTTGTATCTGGCAAAAGCAGTACCCTGCGGTTCCCAGGCCATGCGGTCGAACATACCCACGCGATACTGATAGCTATACAACGTCATGGGCGAAAGTTTATACCATACCAGTGGGCCACCAGCTATTAATTTAAAATCTCCAAACTTTGTCATTGTGCTTGCCTCAAACTGCATAATACGGTATGGTGATCCATTTTTATTGGCAGCAGGCACTGTACCACTGTTGTTTTGAAGCTGGCGTA
>Ga0134126_10009380_pt1 | contig 12334 bp, 10 predicted proteins | sample KB31752_FD_96881 | JGI IMG/M metagenome (GOLD analysis project Ga0134126, IMG submission 96881) | Terrestrial soil microbial communities with excess Nitrogen fertilizer from Kellogg Biological Station, Michigan, USA - KB3-175-2 | ecosystem: Environmental > Terrestrial > Soil > Unclassified ...
AGTCCCAGAACCTGGACCGTGGGGTGCCTGTGCGCGCTCGGGGTGGTGGTTGCCGCCGGGTGCGGCTCCAGCTCGAGCAGCTCGAGCTCCCCGGGCGTGAGCTCCACGAGCGTCACGTTCGGGACCCACCAGCCGCTGACCGGGCCGGCCGCCCCGGGCTACAGCGAGATCGCTCCTGCGTCGAAGGCCTTCTTCGAATACCTGAACAGCCAGGGCGGGATCAACGGCCGCAAGATCCACCTGATCTACAAGGACGACGAATACAACCCCAGCAAGACCGTCTCCGTCGTCCACCAGCTCGTGTTGCAGGAAAAAGTCTTCGGGATCTTCGAGGGTCTCGGGACGCCGACCCACACCAAGGTGGTGGGCTACCTGAACAGCTCGAAAGTGCCCGACATCTTCGTCGCGTCGGGCTGCCCCTGCTGGGACAACGGGACCAAGCAGCCGTACACGTTCGGGTGGCAGCCGAACTACACGATCGAGGGCAAGATCCTCGGGCAGTACATCAAGCAGCACTTCGCCGGCAAGAAGGTCGGCGTCTTCTACCAGGACGACGACTTCGGCAAAGGCGGCCTGACCGGCCTGCAGTACGAGGTTCCCGCCAGCCAGATCGTCTCCTCCCAGGCCTATCAGCCGGGCGGCACGAACGTGGCGCCGCAGATCTCGGCGCTGAAGGCGGCGGGCGCGCAGGTGCTGGTCGATTTCACCGTCCCGATCTACACGGCGCTCGGGCAGCTGACGTCGTTCACGCTCGGCTACAAACCCCAGCTCGTCGTCTCCAACGTCGGCATCGACCCGACGACGGTCGGCGCGCTGCTGAAGTCGTTCTCGAAAGGGAAGGCCGGCAGCGAACTGATCGAAGGCGCGATCACCGACGGCTACCTTCCCTCGACCGCCGACCTGTCGAATCCGTGGGTCGCGCTGTTCAAGAAAGTGCACGACCAGTACGACTCGGGCGCGCCGTTCGACGGCAACGTCGAGTACGGGATGGCGACGGCCTACACCCTTGCCCAGGCGATCCAGACGGCGGGGAAGGACCTCACGCGCGAAAAGCTCGTCGAAGCGATCAACAAGAGCGGGGCGAGCTTCCGGGGGCCCGGCCTCGTTCCGTTCAGGTACTCCAAGACCGTGCACGGCGGCTACGGGGGTACCGAGATGGGACAGATCCGCGAAGGCAAGATCGTCCTCTTCGGCGGGCCGCTGACGACGGAACCCGATCAGAGCTCGGCGATCACGCCCTACACGGGGAGCCAGCCGACGCCGCCGTCGAGCGGCGTCACCGCTCCATAGCGGCATGAAGACCCGGCGGCCGGTGCCCTCACCGGCCGGCCGCCGGCTCGGAGGGAACCGATCCGCAGGAGATGCGGTGAGCCGGCGGGTCGTGCGCTGACGCCGCCGGCTCGCCCCGACCGCTCAGACGCGGCCGGCCGTCTCGCGGCGCCCGTTCGAGCGCTCGCGCTTGACGTCGTACATCGCGTGGTCGGCGCGGGCGAGCAGCGTCTCGGCGTCGACCGCGCCGCCCCGCGACCAGGCCACACCCACGCTCGCTCTCACGTCTGCCGCCGATCCGAGTGCGCCGGCAGCCGCCGAGACCGCCAGGCGGTCGGCGAGCACGCGGGCGCTCGCCTCGTCCATCTCGGGGCACACCACGAGGAACTCGTCGCCGCCGAGCCGGCCGACCTGGTCGCCGGCGCGCACGCTGGCGCGCAGGTGCCCGGCCACGGCCCGCAGCAGCTCGTCGCCGGCGGCGTGGCCGTGCTCGTCGTTGACCTCCTTGAAGCCGTCGAGGTCGATGAAGAGCACCGCGCGCTCGGCGCCGTCGGCGATCTCCTGCTCCAGGGAGCGGGTGATCGCGGCGCGGTTCAAGCAGCCCGTCAGTTCGTCGTGGGTGGCGCGGCGCCGCAGCTCCTCGCGCATCGCGATGCTGTCGCTCACGTCGACCAGGCAGGCGATCGCACCGCTGACCTCGCCGCCCTCGTGGGTGAGCGCGCGCAGGCTGACCTGGCAGTGACGGTCGCGACCGTCCTGGCGCCCGGTCACCGCGACCTCCACGTCGGTGTCGATCCCGGCTCGAAGGAGCTCACCCAAGGCGATCTCGATCGCCTCGCGGTCGGCGGGCGCGACGTTCGCGAGCTGTTGCGCCGCCGTTTCCGCGCGGGCCGTGCCGAGGATCTCGTGCAGGCGGTCGTTGGTGTAGACGATCTGCATCTCGCTGTCGACCTGCATCAACCCGACGGGGACGGTTTCGGCGAGACGGTCGAGCAGCTGCTCGCGTGCCCGCAGGTCCTCGTGCGCGGACATCTCGTCGGTGATGTCGACCATCTCGCAGACGACCACCTCGTGCTCCGGATCGGCGAGCAGGTTGTGGTTGGTGACCTCGAACCAGACCCAGCCGCCGTCCTTCGCCTGCAGGCGCTGGCGCACCCGGCGCGCCGGGCCTGGCCGGGCGAGCATCTGCATCCAGTTGTCGATCGCCAGCGCGTGGTCGTCGGGGTGCACGAACTCGAGCGAGCGGTGGTTCAGCATCTCCTCGGCCTCCCAGCCGAGAATCTGCTGGACGGCCTCGTCGACGTGGACCAGGAAGCTCAGCTCGTTCTTGTGGATCGTCGCGAAGCGGGGACGCTGGACGACGGGCTCTGACTCGATCGGCTCGGCGGCGGCGAGCGGGTCGGTGGACGCCAGCAGCGTGAAGATCACGACATGGCGCTCGCGCAGGTCGAGCGCGTAGAGGATCACCTCGTCATAGCCTTCCGGGTGGATCGTGCAGCGGCTGGCGCCGTAGTTGAGCGCGCGATCCCAGTTCACGAGGACCGCTTCACGATCCTCGGTGCCGATCAGGTCGAGTCCCGAGCGGCCTTCGAGCACCGTCTGCTCGCCGAGCGGGATCGAGCCGGGCATCTCCACGTAGATGCCGGCAGAGGTCATCGCGCCCACCAGCGCCTGCGGGTAGACGGCGAGCAGCGAGCGCAGGGTCTGTTCGAGCGCGTCGGCATCGGCGTGCACGTCGCCGGCGGCGTCGAAGATCCCGTCGCCGAGCTCAGGCGTCTCGCTCTCCGGTCCCGCCGGAGCAATCGCGCTGTCGCTGATCGGCTCGGTCTTCATCTGCTCGCTCTCTCTTCCGCGCTGCGTGTAGCTCTCCCATCGGCCGCCCGGAGGGCTCGGTGAGGGCTTTGCGCCTCGCTGGACGTTTCTCGGTGTCGGCCCGCGGCGCCCGAAACAGCGGCCGAGGGTTCTCGATTCACCTTGTTTCGCGGTGTCAAGGGGGCGCAACGGGCGCCACGCCCGCCTCTAGACTCCAGCGCGTGCGAACGCTGATCGTCGGCCATGGGGGGCGGGAGAGCGCTCTGGCCACCCGCATGGCCGAGCACAGCGAGCTGCACGCGATCGTCGGCCACGAGAACCCGACGATCCTCGCGCGTTGCGCCGAGTCGGGTGGCGGGCACGTCGTCGGCGACGTCTGCGACCCCGCGGCGGTGGCCGCGCTCGCGCGCGAGCGCGAGATCGACATCGCGATGGTGAGCGCGGACGAGCCGCTCGCGGCGGGGGTCGTGGACGCGCTGCTGGCACAGGGCACACGGGCCGTCGGGCCTACGCGCGACGGCGCGGAGATCGAGTGGAACAAGGTGTTCGCCCGCTCGCTGCTCTCCGAGATCGCGCCCGAGGCGGTGCCGAGGCTGCACGTCGTCAGCGACGAGGCCGAGCTGCAGCGCGCCATCGCCGACTTCGGCTCGACGCCGCTCGCGGTCAAGCCGGCCGGGCTCACCGGCGGCAAGGGCGTGAAGGTGATGGGGCCGCACCTCGCCGACCACGACGCGGCACGCGACTACGCGCGCGAGCTGCTCAGCCGCGGCGGCGCCGGTGAGTCGGTGCTGATCGAGGAGCGCATCGACGGGGCGGAGTTCACGATCCAGGCGATCAGCGACGGGCGCACCGTGGTGTTCCCGCCGTCCACCTACGACTACCCCTACCGCTTCGACGGCGACGAGGGGCCGGGAACCGGCGGCATGGGCTCGCTGTCGGTGGCCTCGCCGATCCTTCCGTTCATGACGCCCGAGCACTACCGCGAAGCGTGCTCGATCATCGCCGCGGTGATCGAGCGCCTCGGGGCGCTCGGCAGACGCTTCAACGGGATCATGAACTCCGGCTTCTTCGCGACCGCGGACGGGGTGAAGGTGATCGAGTTCAACGCCCGCTTCGGCGATCCCGAGTGCATGAACATCATGAGCCTCTTCGACGGCTCCTGGTCCGAGGTGATGGAGCGCATCACAGCGGGCGAGCTGAGCGACAGCGACGTGCCGTTGCGCGAGGAGGCCTCGCTCGTGCTCTACCTCGTCTCGCCGGACTACGCGCTGCGGCCGGGCGGCCCATACGAGTTCCCACTCGACGTCGCGGCGATCGAAGCGGACGGCAGCCGCGTGTTCTTCTCCTCAGCCGTGCAGGCCGAGCCGGGGCGGTTCCGCACGGTCGGGACCTCGCGCGCGGTCGCGCTCGCGACCACGGCGCCGGCGCTCGACGACGCCCGCCGACGGTTGCAGGGGTGGGCTGAGAGGGTGCCGCTGCTCGAGTGGCGCCGCGACGTGGGCGATGGCGCGTACCTGGACGGTCTCACCCGCCTCGTCGCGGCCGAGGGCGCCCACGCTCCCGGCTGATCGGTGCAAGGATGGCCCGCATGATCGTCGAGCGCTCCACCCACCCCCAGTTCGTCTCGAACACCTTCCTCGTCGCCGACGGCCAGGGCGGCCCGGCCTTCTTCATCGACGCCGGCGGGCCCGTCGAGCCGTTGATCGAAGCCGCCGAGCGTCTCGGCCTCGAGCCGAGCCACATCCTGCTCACGCACCACCACTACGACCACGTCTGCGAGGTCGAGGTGCTCCGCGAGCGCTGGCCGGATCTCGAGGTCCTGATCAGCGCCCGCGAGGCCGAGCTGCTCGGTGAGGGCGCGTCCGGTTACGGGACGATCGAGGCGGGCGAGACGCGGGGCTTCGGCGCGGTCTCGGTGCGGGCGCTGCACACCCCTGGTCACACGGGGGGCATGCTGTCCTTCCTCGTCGGCGACGGGTCGGGCCCGCAGGCCGTGTTCACCGGCGACACGTTGTTCAAGGACTCGGTCGGCGGCGTCAAAGCCCCGGGCCACACGACCTACGCCGATCTGCGCGACTCGATCATGGGCACGCTGATGGAGCTCGGGCCCGAGACCGTGATCCACCCCGGCCACGCCGACGACACGACGGTCGGGCGCGAGTGGGATGAGAACGCGTTCATCCGCATCTGGCGCGGGCTCGACGCTGAGGGCGCCGAGCCGTGCACGGCGCTGGGCGAGCCCGCCACGCTCGTGCTCCTGGGCGCCGACTACGACGGCGGCACGAAGGCCTGGATCCGCTGGCCGGACGGGGCCGACGACATCGTGCCGGGCTCGAAAGTCGAGCGCGGCTAGCGGCATCCTCGAGTCCAGGGCGTCGGCGCCCGGCCCCTAGGATGCAGCTGATGGCGCGCGAGAACGAGAAGATCCCCACCTCGCGCGTGCGTCGCACCGCCACTGTCGCGACGCTCGCCGCGAGCGAGGCCGTCAAGCAGGCCGCCACCCGCGCGGCGAACGTCACGCGCGACGAGGACGCCGCCGTGGAGGCGATGTCCCGCCGCCAGCTCGAGACGGCCAAGCAGATCGTCGCCGTGCTGGGGACGATGAAGGGCGCGGCCATGAAGCTGGGGCAGGTGATGTCGTTCCTCGACGTCGGCCTCGTCCCCGAGGAGCACCGGGAGGAGTTCCAGCGCGAGCTGGCGAAGCTTCGCGACGCGGCGCCGACCGTGTCCTTCAAGCAGATGCGGCGTGTGATCGAGGACGACCTCGAAGAGCCGCTGGACGAGGTCTTCAGTGAGTTCGACGAGGAGCCGATCGCTGCGGCCTCGATCGGGCAGGTCTACCGCGCGCGCCTGCAGCGCGACGGGCGCGAGGTGGCGGTGAAGGTCCAGTACCCGGGCGTCGCGGGCGCCGTGCGGGCCGACATGCAGAACCTGGGGATGATCATGAGCCTGCTCAAGCGCATGGCGCCGGGGCTGGACGTCAAGGCGGTCACGAAGGAGATCCGCGAGCGGATCGAGGAGGAGCTCGATTATGAGCTCGAGGCGCAGAACCAGAAGGCCCTGGCGCGCATCTTCCAGGGTCATCCGTTCATCGTCGTGCCGGACGTCGTCAGCTCGCTCTCGCGCGAGCATGTGCTCGTCAGCGAGTACGTGCGCGGAGTCGGCTTCGAGCAGCTCAAGGAGGGCACCCAGGCCGAGCGCGACCGCCTCGGCGAGATCGTCTTCCGGTTCTTCCTCGGCTGCCTGTACCGCCACCACCAGTTCTCGGGCGACCCGCACCCGGGGAACTTCCTGCTGCTCGACGACGGGCGCGTCGCGTTTCTCGACTTCGGGCTGTTCAAGCGGATGGATGCCTCGGCGGTGGAGCTCGAGCTCGCCTGCCAGCGGGCGGTGGTCGAGGAAGACCCGACCACGCTCCATCGCCTCCTCGCCGAGTCGGGCTTCCTGCCCGAACCGGACCGCGTGGACTCCGAGTCGCTGCTGGAGTTCATCCGCGACGCGATCTGGTGGTACACGACGGCCGACCGGGTGGTCGCGCTGAACCCGCAGATCGCGACCAAGGTGATGATCGAGAGCTCGGACCCGCGGTCCAGCCACTTCCGCGAGATGCGCCACCAGGACATGCGCCCCGAGCACCTCTTCGGCCGGCGCATGGAGATGCTCACGCTGGCAGTGCTCGCGCAGCTGGGGGCGCGCGCCAACTGGCACCGGATCGCGCGCGAGTGGATGTACGGCGACGAGCCCGTGACGGAGCTGGGCCGCGAAGAGACCGAGTTCTATCGCCGGACGGGCGTCGGCGCCGCCGGCTGAACTTCCCTCGGACGCGATCGGGATAATCAACGCGCATGGATCTGGGCCGCGCTCGCAAGATCCTCAACGTCGCCGACAGCGCGTTCATCTCGATGGACGACCAGGGGTGCGTCACCTACTGGAACATCCGCGCCGAAGAGACCTTCGGCTGGACCCGTGAGCAGGCGGTCGGGCGCAACGTCATCGAGCTGGTCGTGCCCGAGCGCTACCGCGGAGCGCTGCGCGAGGGCTTCCGCCGTTTCAAAGCCGGCGGCGGGACGCGGCTCGTGGAGCGGCGCACCGAGCAGATCGGGCTCCGGGCTGACGGCAGCGAGTTCCCGGTCGAAGTGATCGTGTCGGCGCTGGAGGAGGGGGACACCTACTCCTTCCACGCGTTCATCACCGACATCTCCGAGCGGGTGGCCCGCGACGCCGAGCGCCAGCGGCTGCTCGGCGAGCTCGAGCGCGCGCTTGCCGGCTCCGAGCAGCGCCTGCAGGCGATCGTCGACTCGCTGGTCGAGGCGATCACGATCCGGGCCCCCGACGACCGCCTGATCTACGCCAACCGGGCCGCGCTCGAACGCCTGGGGATGGCCTCCGTCGAGGAGCTGGCGTCAGCCGACCCGCGCGCGTTGATGGGCGATCACCAGGTATGGACCGAGGACGGCCATGAGGTGGCGATGGACGATCTGCCCTCCGTGCGCCTGCTGCGCGGCGAGGAGCAGCCGGCACCGATGCTGCTGCGGACGATCGAGAAGAGCACCGGCGAGGAGCATTGGGTGCTGCTGAAGGCCGCGGCGGTGCGCTCGCCGGAGGGAGAGATCGAAGCAGCGGTGACGATCATCGAGGACGTCACGGCGAGCAAGCGGCTGCAGCTGCGCAGCGAGTTCCTCGCGCGCGCCGCGACGCTGCTGGCGTCATCGCTCGACTACCAGCAGACGCTGCAGAACGTCGCAGGGCTGGCCGTGCCTGCACTCGCCGACTGGTGCGGGGTCGACCTGATCGACGAGGAAGGGCAACGCGAGCCGGTCGCCGTGGCCCACGTCGACCCCTCGCGGGTCGAGCTAGCGAGCCGGCTGCGCCGCTACGAGCCGGAGCAGACGCAGGCCGACCGGGGCATCGGCAGGGTGGTCGCGACCGGCGAGCCGGTGCTCTACAACGACATCCCGGAGGAGCTGCTGCGGGAGGCGGCGGTGGACGAGGAGCACCTGCGGCTGCTGCGCGAGGTCGGCATGCGCGCGGTGCTGCTGGTCCCGATGAAGGTCCGCGGCCGGACGATCGGCACGATCTCGTTCGTCAGCGCCGAATCGGCGCGCACGTTCGACGCCGGCGACGTGGAGTTCGCCGAACAGATCGCCGAGCGCGCGGCGCTGGCGGTCGAGAACGCGCGCCTCTACGGCGAACGCGCCGGCATCGCCCGGACGTTGCAGGCGAGCCTGCTGCCCGAAGCGCTGCCGGAGCTGCCCGGCTGGGAGCTTGCGGCGATGTATCGTCCCGCTGCCCAGGAGGGAGAGGTCGGTGGAGATTTCTATGACATGTGGGAGGCCGGGGAGGACTGGCTGCTGATGATCGGCGACGTGACCGGCAAGGGCGTGCGCGCGGCGACCGTGACCTCGCTGGTCCGTCACACGGCTTGGACCGCCTCCGAATTCGACGCGCGCCCGGCGCACCTGCTTGAACGGGTGAACGCCGCGCTGCGCCGGCGGCCTTCGCTGTCGGTCTGCACGGCGCTGTGCCTGCGCATCTCGGGCTCGCAGGTGACGGTGGCCTCCGGCGGCCATCCCCTGCCGTGGCTGCTCGGCGAGGACGGCGTCACCGAGATCGGCAACCACGGCACGCTGCTCGGCGCCTTCGCTCGCGCTCACTGGCCGGAAGACAGCTACACGCTCGGCTCCGGCGAGTCACTGGTCGCGATCACCGACGGCGTGACCGACACCGTCGGCGCGGGCGACGAGCGCTTCGGCCAGGAGCGGCTGCGAGCCCTCTTCCAGGAGGTGCAGGGCTGCTCGCCGGCGGCGATCCGGGAACGCGTGGTGGCTGCGCTCGAGCGCTTTCAGGTGGGCGCGCAGGCCGACGACACAGCGCTCGTGGCGATGCGCCGCTCGGGCGAAGTGAACGGGGCGGGCGGCAGGGCGAGCGCTGCTGAGCCGGCCGTGGAATCAATCATCTGATGGCGATCGCAGGCCCGCTCCAGATCGAATCCCAGCTCGAGGGCGGGCGCGGACGTCTGACGCTCGAAGGCGAGCTCGACATCGCGACGATCCCCCGGCTGGATGCGGCCGTGGATGCGCTGCTCGAGCACGGGCCGCGCGAGCTGGCCGTGGACCTGCGACCGCTCGGCTTCCTCGACTCCTCGGGGCTGCGCGCTTTCATCCTGCTCGCCGATCGCGCCAACGAGGAGGGATGGGCGCTGAAGCTCGTCCGTCCGCAGAAGCCGGTGCTCGCGATCTTCCAGATCACGCGCGCAGAGGAGAACCTGCCGTTCGTCGACGAGCCGCCGCCGCTGTGAGCGCCGCCGGAGCAGGAGGAGAGGGGCCCACCCGGTCGCTGCGGCTGGAGCTCGAGCGCGACATCGGCGCGCCGGCCCTGGCACGCTCGGCGGTCTCCGAGCAGCTGCTCTCGTTCGGCGTCGACGGGTCGTTCGGGCAGACCGTCGTGCTGCTCGTCTCGGAGGTCGTCTCCAACGCGGTCCGCCACTCCAACGGCCCCCCTGACGGGGGTATCTCGCTCGACGCGACCGTGACCGATCGCGTGGTGCGGATCGCCGTCACGGACGCGGGCTCCGGGTTCCGCCCGCGGCCGCGTGACCCGGAACGGCTCGGCGAAGGCTACGGCCTCTACCTCGTCGCCAAAGCGGCGAGCGCCTGGGGAGTCGACACCGAGGACGGCACGACCGTCTGGTTCGAGCTGGCCCGCGAGGGCTAGGTGGTTGATCCCAGCGTCGTGGGCTCCACCACCTAGAGCACCTGTACCTGGAAAAGGCTCGTCGTCCCCGGGCGGCCGGACGGCAGGCCGGCGGTGATGCCGACGCGCTGGCCGCGTGAGCACCAGCCGAGCTCGACGACCCGGCGGGCCGCGTCGGCGATCAGAGCCTCGGTCGTCTCGTGCCGGGGCATCGACGCCGCCTGCACTCCCCACATCAAGCCGCAGCGGCGGACCGTCTCCCTGCCGGGGGAGAGCGCGTAGATCGGCACCGTCGGCCGGTGGGCTGAGACGAGGCGCGCCGAGCGGCCCGAGAGCGTCGGGATCACGAGCGCGTCCAGCCCCAGCTCGCGCGCCGCGTCGCACAGGTTGTGGGCGATCGTGTAGGCGGGATCGGAGGAGGTGCGCCGCACGCGGGACTCGTTCCAGCGCTCATAAGGCGCGATCGACTCCGCCTGTTCGGCGACCGCGGCCATCATCGCGACCGCCTCGACCGGGTAGGCGCCGACCGCGGTCTCCTGCGAGAGCATCACGGCGTCCGTGCCGTCCAGGATCGCGTTCGCGACGTCCGCCACCTCCGCGCGCGTCGGGCGCGAGGAGCTGACCATCGAGTCGAGCATCTGGGTCGCGGTGATCGAGGGTCGGGCCGCCCAGCCCGCAAGCTCGATCAGCTGCTTCTGCACCAGCGGCACCTGCGCGATCGGAAGCTCGATGCCGAGATCGCCGCGCGCGACCATCACGCAGTCGGCGGCGCCGATGATCTCCTCGGCGCGCTCGACCGCCTGCGGCTTCTCGATCTTCGCGATCAGCGGCAGGCGGGTGTGCTCGCGAACCGTTTCGACGTCGCGGGGCGAGCGCACGAAGGAGAGGGCGACCATGTCGACGCCGATCGACTCGCCGTGCGCGAGGAGCTGCAGATCCTCCTCGGGCACCGCCGGGAGCGCGTCCGCAGGCCCGGGGATGTTCAGCCCCTGGCGCGAGGCGACGGCGCCGCCGATCTCGATTTCTGTGTCGATCTCGCACTGCGCGATCCGTACCGCGGTCACGCGCAGGCGCACCGAGCCGTCGGCGAGGTAGAGGATCGAGTCGGGCTCGACCGCCTCCGCCAGGCCCGCCCAGGAGACGCTCATCCGCCGCGCGTCGCCGGGCGTCTCGCCGTCGCCGCACAGGATCGTCAGGTGCTCGCCGGGGGTCAGCTCGACCACGTCCTCGGCGATCGGCCCGATCCTGAGCTTCGGGCCGGGGAGGTCCTGGAGGATCGCCACCGGGCGCCCCGCCTGGCCCGCCGCATCGCGCACGCGGCGCACCGTCTCGGCGTGCTCGTCGAGCGTGCCGTGCGAGTAGTTGAGCCGAGCGACGTCCATCCCGGCCTCGACCAGCCGCACGAGTGTCTTGGGCTCGCGCGAGGCGGGGCCGATGGTGGCGACGATCTTGGTGCGGCGCATGCCTGGACGGTATCGGGCGCGGAGCCGGAATCAGGGGCTAGCATCGGCTCGTGCTCCGACCCACCCGTCCGATGCCGCGCGTCGGCGCCCGCGCCCGCATCTGCCACTTCGGCGGCGGCTATGAGTCCGCGACGATCGTGGCGGTCGGAGAGGAGGGGCGTCGCCTCGAGGTGCGCGACGAGAGCGGCGCGACGCGGGAGTTCGTGCTCAACCCGGCGACCGCCCGTTTCCTGCCCGCCGGCAGCGCGCAGGGCGAGCGGCTGGAGCTGCTGGAGCCCTAGGGCACCTGAACGTCGGGGAACCACTCCGCGCAATGAGCGCGCAGCGACTCCCGCACCCACTGGCGCTCGGAGGGCGAGGCAAGGCGCAGCCGTCCCAGCAGCTCGCGCTGGCCCTCGGTCGGCACGCCCGCCACGGTCCACCGCACCGCCAGTCGCTCGAACAGCAGCTCGAATGCACGCTGCTCGGCGTCCTCGCGCGAGACGCCCGCCGAGAGCGCGGTTGCGTACTCGCGCCTCGAGCCTGGGCTCAGCGCGCCGCGCAGGCGCAGGATGTTGCCGTCCGCGTCCTCGTAGTCGCTCTCGGCTGCGCGCGGCGCCTTCGCCTCGCCGGCCGCGCGGCGCCGCGAGCGCTTGCCCACGCTAGGCCGGGGCGTCGGCGGCGCGCAGCAGCGCGCCACGCACGTCCCCGGTGAGGGGCTTCGCGTGGCCGGGCCAGGCGGCTGCGGGCTCGAGCTCGGCGAGCTTGCGCATGCTCGCGCGCGCCTGGTCGGTGTCGTAGTTGTAGACCGGGAACGGCACGTGCGGCTCGGAGTCGCGCCCCCAGATGTCGAGCGTGTAGAAGCAGTCGCTGACGAGCGCGAGCCGGTCCGATTCGCGCCACAGGCCGATCTGGCCCGGGGCGTGGCCGGGCAGGGCGATCACCTTGAAGCCCGCCACGTCGTCGCCCTCCTCGACCGTGCCGGCGATCGACACCAGGCCGCCGTCCCAGGAGTAGGGGTGCATAAGCCGCTGCACCTCGCGGTGCGGCGTCGAGATGCCGGCGAGGCCCTCGGGCCAGTAGCGGAAACCGCCGCTGCCCTCCGCGTCGATCACCTC
>Ga0134126_10009381_pt1 | contig 12333 bp, 11 predicted proteins | sample KB31752_FD_96881 | JGI IMG/M metagenome (GOLD analysis project Ga0134126, IMG submission 96881) | Terrestrial soil microbial communities with excess Nitrogen fertilizer from Kellogg Biological Station, Michigan, USA - KB3-175-2 | ecosystem: Environmental > Terrestrial > Soil > Unclassified ...
AAAGAGCGCACATTCTATCCCCGTAAACTGGCCCACATCAAGCCTATAATTTTTGGCCCCCGGCCTGGAGAATAGTGGCCCCCATCATAGTAGAATATCCACAAATACTCACCGACCCATGCATTTACCATCGATTTAAGCGTCAAAAAAGCCGAACTAAGTTCTTCCTCCCTTCGGCGCCTCGCGCTAACCACTTTCTTTATTTTAAACTTATTCTCCTGTATCACGACTTTTTGCAATTGCCCTGGCTTGTAGCTATTGTAAAAGGAGGCCTTCAGACATTGTCGCAATTCGTTCCATTCCTTCCTATGGTGCCGGCTACCCGGGAATCTTGGAACATCTTGCACCAACGACCGGAAATGCGCATAAGCACTTTGCAAGTTTCCGAGTTCCGTGAATCCGGGCAACGGATTTGTCGGCAACCAGTCGGAATCATTAGATACAATCGAGGCTTCCATCTGAAATATCCAAGACCGCAATAAAACTACCTGTGTATAGTTTGCTCGGCTTTTCAACAGAGCCAACATCTGTCCCCGAACCACATCCTGTTCATTGATCACCAGAATTTTCCCAATCTTGCCATTGGAATTCGCGACAATCAATTTAGGAACTTTTACCGTCGTTATCTTCACAGAAGCCTTAACTACGCTCGGATATTTGACAAACCACGCCATAATCATCAGCAGAAGGATAATTAGTAAAAAGAAAGAGTTACCTTTCCGCGCAATCCAGTGCAATCGGTAACTAATAAGTTCTTTCATTTCAGAGCTTAGGACTTGATCGTCATTTTTTTCATTCACCTAATTCCAATTGGTTTTTGACTAATGTGTAATACTCTTTCTTCAAATTGACAAGCTCTTGATGGGTTCCTCGCTCACTCACGAGACCCTTATTAAGAACGATAATTTGATCTGCGCTTTTTACAGTGCTTAGCCTGTGTGCAACTACCACTACTGTCTTTCCCTTAAGCGACAAAGCCAAATTCTGGACAATTGCGCTTTCATTATTGGCGTCCAAACTATTGGTCGCCTCATCCAAAAAGATAAAAGCCGGATCTCGATATACGGCCCGAGCAATCAGAATTCGTTGTTTTTGCCCCGTACTTACCGACGTTCCTTCGGGCCCGATCTTTGTGTCAAGGCCAAGTGGCAAGCTTTGGACAAACTCTTTAATATTCGCAATCCTTAAGGCGCGATCTACTCTTTCCATATCAGGAGCATCTGCACCGACAGCGATATTTTTGCAGATCGAGTCTGAGAAAATATAACTTTCTTGCATAACGACCCCGCAATATTCCCGCCACGAGCTATGGCTAACATTGGCCAACGATGCACCGTTAATAGTGATTTCGCCGTGCTCAGGGTCATAAAACTTTAGCAGTAGCTTTAATAATGTAGTTTTTCCGCTTCCGCTGACCCCAACTATTGCGGTAGTCTTGCCGATGGGTAGCGATACATCTATGTTTTTCAAAACGGGTTCATTGCCAGCACCCGGATATGTAAAGGAGACATTCGTGAACAGAATAGCGTTTCCGGCGTTACAACAATTGTTCCCGGCGAGAGTAAAACTTCCAAGAATCGACGACTCCTCATCCTGCATATGGTGGATTTCATTTAACCGGTCCATGCTGATTTTTGCATTTTGCCAACCCTGCACAAATCCTATCATCTGCTCAATCGGGCCATTCAACAGCCCGATAATATATTGAACAGCCACCATTGATCCTAAAGTCATTTTATCTTCTATTACCGCAGTGGCTGACAGAAAGGTGATTAAAACATTTTTCATCTCATTAATGAAAACTGCTCCAGACTGCTGCCACAAATTCAATCCTAAGGACTTCATATTCAGCTTGAACAAGCTAGCCCGGATGCCTTCCCAATTCCAGCGCATTGACCGTTCAACACCATACAGCTTGATTTCCTGCATACCTTGTATCATTTGAATCGTGCTACTTCGTTCTTTCGAAGCAACATGAAAACGCTTGTAATCTAACGCCCGCCTTCGGCTCATAAACAAATATATCCAGATTGAATACAAAACACTCAAAAATACAAATACAAAGAATATGGTAATATTAAACACAGCCAGTAGAATGGAAAATACAAGTAAGCTAGTCGCAGAAAAAAGGACATTTATCGAGGTCCCAGTAAGAAAAGATTCAATTCGTTGATGATCATCCATGCGTTGGAGTATATCTCCGGTATTCTTTGTATCAAAGAATGCAACCGGCAACCTCATGAGTTTAATAAGAAAATCAGTAAGAATAGATATCTCAATACGACTGCTAATATGTAGTAATACCCAACTACGGGTGGTATCGACGAACAGTCTTCCGGTGATCAAAGCGAGTTCTGCGGCAAGAACCAAATATACGTAATGAATGTTTCTTGAATCAATACCCACGTCTACTATACTCTGAGCAAGGAAAGGAAGCATGAGTTGAAGTAGGCTGCCCGCCATCGTGCCTAGCAGAATCTGAAAGACAAGCGATCTATATGGACGAAGGTAACGAAAAATATTCTTAGCCGCAGTACTCCGTTCGTTGGTAGCTGCGACATTGTCATCGCCACGTCGGTAAAAAACGGAACTTGGTTCTAACAACAGAGCAATACCGGCACTTTCATTATCTAAAAAATGATTGATCCAATGAGTTCCAAACTCCTCAGGTGTAAAGGTTACCAGGCCGACGCCAGGATCGGCAACAAACAATTTCTTCTTCCGTATTTTGTACAAGACGACAAAATGCTCCTGGTTCCAATAAAGAATGCAGGGGAATGTAGCCAATTCAACAAGCCTTTGATAAGTCAATTGGACAGCATGCGTAGTAAACCCTATGCTCTCGGCCGACTCGCTAATACCCAACAGGCTACTTCCTACTTTGCCGATTTGAGCGGCGTCTCTAAGCAATTGAAGCGGGACGCGCTTTCCGTAGTATCGCGCAATCATCCGTAGGCAAGTCGGTCCGCAATCAACGCTGTCCGGCTGTTTATAGAAAGGGAATCGCATTAGTGTAAACGTTAGTGTCGTTGAAGGTAAATGACTATTTCAAACCTACAAAGCAGATGCCCAATCAAAAGGGCGTCCACTGCAGCCATTTTGCAGTATGAACTACCGCGCCGAACTTGAAATTCGTCAGCCGCTATGCGCGACTACGTCATACTTTATGTGTTCCGCTAAGGGCCAGCTAAAAATATAAGTGTAAGCCCTTATGAGCGCAGATTGTGAGTTGTATACTTCCCAACAAAACTAAGTATCGTTACTAACTTTATTTTTTTGGTATGAACCGATTATTTAAATTGTACATGAATACTGCGCAAGCATAGAGATTAATGTGCGGCAAAATTCAGACGGAACATTGACTTTAAACTCGCCAGTAATTGTATCACCATTAAACCAACAAAATGAAAAGTTTAAAAAAATTGAAGATCGAATTGGATCCGAAATTAAAGACGCTGGAAAAGGAAAAAATGCGTTCAGTAGTAGGTGGGTACGGAGCTTTTGCAACAACAACAATTGTGACTGTTTATCCCAGCCACAACGCGAGCGACGATGCTAACGACACTATTACACCACCCTGATTTCCGTCTTTTATTTGCTGCCAGTATCCCTCAAGGAAATTGGCAGCAATTATTTTTGTTTCTCAATGATATTAATCTTTTCGTCTGTCTACGACCTGGATACTGATGAGGTTGTCCGTGCCCTAAGCCTATTGGGGAAAAAGTACCTCCGGATTAACGATGTAACCATTTTTGCAAATGAAACTACAGTTCGGATTGAACCCGATTCAGGCATTTCGCAACTCATCATAGGCGGTCATACAGTGCAAATAGGAGAAGTAACGACAGTTTGGATCAGGAAAATCGGCCTATCTGATTCAAGTCCGTACTTTATGGACGTCTCCGAGTGCATCTCTGGACAAACCAAGGGCTATCAGTACAAAGAATACACGTCATTTTTGCATTTCCTATTCGGACTCTTCAAGAAATGTTATTGGCCTGTAGGCCGGCGTCACATGTCTCTAAACAAATTGGACATCCTCCAAGAGGCCAGGGATAGCGGCTTTTTAATACCCGAAACATTACTCACTAATCGGTTAAACCCATTGAAGTCGTTCTTTAGTTCTAATTCACATGAAGTCATAACGAAGGCAATAACCAATGCCGCTGCCATTACTTATGATGATTTTGGCATCATACTTCCCACACAGAAAATAACTGTCGATCATTTGGCTCATTTGCCGGACAGTTTTATCATTTCCAAGTTTCAAAAGCGTATTAAGAAGAAATTCGACGCCCGCGTTTTTGTCTTTCAAGGTGACTGTTATGCAATGGCAATATTGTCGCAGCTAGATCCTCAAACAGCGGTTGATTTCCGGAAGTATAATACAGACAAGCCCAATCGCTGCATTCCAATTAAATTGCAAAAGGAAGTTCAAAAGAAAATTAGGCGCTTTATGAAAGCAGTAGCACTCGATACGGGGTCGATCGATTTCATAGTTGACCACAACGATGACTATCACTTTCTAGAAGTAAATCCATTTGGCATCATTAACATGATCGAAGAAAAATGCAACTATAATATTCCCGATCGTATAGCAAGGGGCTTATAAAACTTACATAGCATGTCAAATTTATATAACCATATACCCGAAGGCAATCAGCGCTATTATTCAGTTCAAATATTGATCGCCGAAGCAGAGCCTATATCTCACGAATTAGTGAAGCAAAATAAACTATCACTAAAGCGCGTAATCCGGTCTTCAGATTTCATGAGCGAGGGCATTCTGGCAGCGGATGCTAAGAGGCACATTTCCAGAGAAGTTAACTTCAACAATGAATAAGATGTTTTTTCAAATGTACAATTGTATCATCCCCGTAAAAGGGCATTTGAGATCCATACTCTGCGATTTACAGCGAAAAGACTTTGTTTTCGTCTCCAACGACTTTGTAGATCTTTTCAATAAATCCATGAATTTTGATATCTCAGCAGTTAGCAGCCAAATGACGTCAACACAACAAGTCGCTCTGAACGAGTTGATAGAAGAATTAGAAAGTAAAGAATACGGCTTTATGTCAGAATCCGGCACCGAGAACTTTTCCACTCCAAAATCCGGCTTCGACAATTATCTCTGGATAGATGCAATTATCGATTTTGATAGGGATTCGAAACATTCATTATCCGCTATTGTTCCAAAGCTAAATCAATTGTTTTTTCCCCATCTGAAAATACGCTTTTTAGCGATCGATGATTTGGGATTTGTTATCGCCCAATTGAGATCTCTTGACGATTCGACCATTCGCTCTGTTGAATTGCTATTCGGTGAAATGTGCTCACTCGATCTTGGCGAAATCATAAGCGCAGTGTCATCATTTCCTCGGGTGGCTAAAATAATCTACTCCGATAAAAACTGCGACGCCCTTGAGGAATATGATTCAATCCACGTTCATGTGATCCGGACGCCACAGCCTCTGTCGTCTCCGTCGTGTTGTGGACAAGTGGGGCCTGAATATTTCACGATCAACAGTTTGAGTTATTTTGTAAATGACCAATACAATTCATGCCTTTACGGAAAAGTAGCAATCGCAGCCAATGGTGATATAAAAAACTGTCCAAGTATGCTTGAATCATACGGGAATATACAGGATATTAATTTACTTGAAGTGCTGGAGGATGAAACTTTTCGACGAACGACCATGATCTCAAAAAACGAAATTAATATATGCAAGGATTGTGAATTTCGACTGATTTGCCCTGATTGCAGGGCGTTCACCGAAAAAGATGGCAGGTATGACAAGCCGGCAAAATGCAGGTACGACCCATACAACGCAATCTGGCATTAAATTACTCAACAAAGCTGGGCACTATGATATTTATATCCGCTCAGGATTTGAGCATCCAATATTTATGGCAAGTATATATCTCGGTTTGCAATCTTTCCGCCCTTGGAATTTCGAAAGAAAATATTCACATCTTGTTTGCCATTCATACCAATCAACGTAACACCTATGAAGAAAATAGGTTCCTGAACGACATTCAAAACATCGCCTCAGTTTTTTTATACAATGATCAACGGGAAAATTCGAATTACCCATCATCGATCCGCCCACATATCTTCGCACAACATCTCTTAAAATTTCCATTTTTGGAACAAGTACAAATGTTTTACCATGACTGCGATATATATTTTAGGGAATTTCCTCCGTTGCTCAAAGATTCCGAGGTCAATTGTTGGTACGCATCGGACACCGCCAATTATTTAAATAGCCAGTACATCATTTCCCAAATAGGTGAGGATAATTTTACTACGATGTGCAACCTCGTTGACATTTCAAGTCAACAAGTAGTCAGCCAAGATAAAAATTGTGGCGGAGCTCAATATCTCTTGCAGCGCGTCTCAGCCTGTTTTTTGCAGAAAGTCGAGAAAGACGCTGAGCGCATTTTTGACTTCCTCTCGCAGATCGTGAAAGAACAGCGAATCCAAGGCGAAGCTGACGTCGGCAGTCCGCTTGAAACGAACCTAATTCAGCCATGGTGTGCGGATATGTGGGCGTTTTTGTGGAATGCCATTTATTTTGACTATTCAATAAAAGTTCATTCTGATCTTAATTTTTGTTGGCCGAAGCAGCCAATTGACGCATGGAATAAAAATTATTTGTTCCACAACGCGGGAATAACCTTTGCAGAGTCAGATCAATACTTTTTTAAAGGCGGATATATCTTTCATACACCATTTTCTGGAACTCCTGGTATGACAGATAAACGATACTGTTCTTTCAATTATTTAACCGCTATAAACAAACTTTCCCTATCGATCCAAGCATACGAATTATTGGATTTCACTTTTCTATTCTCCATTGCTACACATAGCCCAGCTCAATCGGAACTGCTTTTGACCTCGGTAAATTATTTGCAAAAGCATTTTGATACTCAAGTTGTAATTTTGGAAGTCGGACCTCAAAAGTTGTTAAATCCTGAAATGTTCCGCAAGCCGACCAAGTTATTACATGCATCGGTTTTAAATCAGCCACCCGGTAAAAAGCAGCTGTTCGACAAATTGCACAAAGAAACGAACACACCATATTTCTGCATTTGCGATCCGGAAATAATCATTCCAATATCGCAACTTATTGAATCAACAAAAAAGCTAAGGTCCGATTGTGGGAAAAGAATAGTGCCTTTTGACAACGATCTTATAAAAGTAGACAAATTAGCGTCAATCGTCTTTTCGAAAATCCTGAATGATGAATTCCTGGACGACAATGCCGATAAGTTTTTGTCGTCCTTTGACCCAAATTACGAAGGATACGTATTCTTGAATAAGGACGCTTACAGAGATGCCCGCGGGAATAGCAGCGTTTTGGAAAACGAGACGATAAGAGTCGCCGGTAAAATGTATCAATTAACCTGTTAACTGATGTGCTTAGAAATTTCGACCCTGGTCGCAGAAAAGACCATGATGCTTGCTCAAGGCCTATCTGATCTTGAAGGACTTGGCCTCTATCGTGGCAAAACGGGTGCACTGTTGGCCTTGCATGCAGCAAAACCCACTTTGCCAAACTCAAGCCTTAAACTAGTCGAGAAGTTAATTGGACAGCTTCAGGATGACATCGCAGACAATGTTGATACCGCGGATTATACTTTCAGCAATGGGCTATTGGGGATCGCTTGGGGCATCGGCACCCTATTTGAACGACAGTATCTTTCGGAAGATGAAAACAGCGTAATGAATACGTTTGATGACGAATTATACAAGTTGGTCATAACTCAAAAGCTTACGACTTTCGATTTGGAAACAGGTATCATGGGCCGGGTGATTTATTATCTACACCGCGTGACGGACGACTTGAAGTCAAGTAGCAAATATCGATATCTTCTGAACTATGAACTTTTAATGCTATTAACCGATGATTTTATCATCGAAAATGAGAAGATCCTACAACAAGTCAGTGAGGACACGGCCCATAGTAGAGATCGTTTATTTTCTTACGGTGGTTACTATTCCAACATTTTCACGTTATTGACGATTCAGGTAAAAAAAAGAATTCATGCGGAAGTCTCCGAGCGTCAACAAATAAAATTCATCCGCCTTTTCCTTGATTTTCTTGAATCGCTAATCGATCAACCTGGTGCCGCTTTCCAGAACGAAACTGCCTATTGGAACACAATTGCAATACTGAATTGCCTGTTGTGGAGCGCAGATCAGAGCCCGACCATAAGCCAGAGCCTAAGGAAAGGGAAAACGCTCTTAGAGAAATTTCTCGGTGACGTTTTCCCGGCCTCTCTTGAATCGAAACGCTTTGTATTGAAGCTAATTTTTTTACATTTATGCAGGGATCCAATCGCGCATCAGCAACTTAAAAGACATATCCTGGCGCATGATTGGCATTATGACAACTGGGGACTTGCAGGCTTTAGTGGAACAGTTTATGCACTAAGTCTCTTCTCAGCAAAAACAATTCGGTTTGAAGATTTTCTTTTTTTATCGTTTTCCACATATTAAACTTTAGGGACCTATTAAATAATCCACTACATTAAATAACAATTTCACAACGTGGCCAAGCTCGATATTAAAGTCTCGCTTCGTATCCTTTATCGGAATAAAATATTTGCATTTATCAACGTGCTGGGGCTCACAGTAGGGATTAGCGTAACAATTATTGCCTACTTGATCCTATTGAACGATTTCTCGTATGATCGTTTTCACAAAGACAGAGATCGAATCTATAGAGTGGTATCTCAAATAGGAGCAGAACCAAATTTACTCTTTACGTCTGGCGTTCCAATTCCCCTCGGGGATGCCATTCGTAATCAAGTGCCCGGCGTCGAAGAAGTAGCACCATTTTTCACCACCAATGACCTCACCGTAAGCATCCCCAAAAAAGATCAAACGCACTCTTACATCCATCAAAAAGGGATAATCTTTGCCGGGCCAAGCTATTTTAATATTTTCAGCTATAAATGGCTAGCAGGTACACCTGTTGCCGCATTAACGGAACCATATAAGGTAGTACTAACGAAGCGTGCTGCAGAATATTACTACCCTGATATTCCCCTGAACGGCGTGCTTGGGCAAAAGCTGATTTTAAGGGATAGCCTTTTAACGACAGTCAGCGGCATAGTCGATGATCAGAAAGAGAATACGGACCTTACCTTCAACGTTTTTGTTTCAAGAGCGACTGTTCAAACTGCGCGCCTGCGATCTCCATTATCCTCTAACTGGTCGGTGACTATTGGCTATTCTCAGCTCTTCGTGAAATTAGCTAAAGGATATGCCCTGACAAATATCCGGCAGAGTTTGGAACAGATCTATTATCAGCATAGTGTCGATGCACAAAATGCTGGCGTGCATCAGTGTCCATATCGACTTCAACCCTTAGCTGATATGCATTTCGATACTCGTTTCGGAACGTATTTTGGCAATCGGATTGCGAATAAAACAACCTTATACGGTCTTTTGTCAGGCGCAATTTTGCTTTTACTGCTCGCATGCATCAATTTTGTAAACCTCAGTACGGCTCATGCAGCTGATAGGGCCAAAGAAATAGCGATAAAAAAAACCTTGGGGAGCTCAAGAAAGCGACTAGTATATCAATTTTTGACCGAAACATTTATCTTGGCATTAGCAGCAGGCGTACTATCCATATTATTTGTTCCGATTTTACTCTCGGCGCTTGCCGACCTTATCCCGCCGGGGGTTGGATTCAATCCGTTCAAAAGCCCGTCTGTGCTCCTAGTTCTATTGCTAATCATTATTATTTTAACTCTCATCTCAGGCATGTATCCATCTTGGGTACTAAGCAGTTTCAAGCCCGCCGGGATACTGAAAAAGCATACAGGCACCACTGGCGGTGGAACAGGCTTGTGGTTTCGAAAATCGCTAATTCTTGTCCAGTTTATAATCTCTCAAGGCTTTGTTACGAGCGTTTTATTTGTTGGCTTACAGCTTCGATACGCAATGAATAAAGATCTCGGCTTTAGAAAGGATGCGATCGTTTACTTCGAAATCAGTAATAGAGACACGGTCGTCGCGAAGAAAGAAGCCCTATTCGATCGGTTAACATCGATTCCGGGGATAGAGCGTGTCAGTCTTTCAAATGAACCGGTATCCACTAGTGGCTCTTGGTCAGGTTTGGTAAAGTATTCAAATGGCATTAGTGAGATCGAGGCTACAGTCCAACAAATATTTGCCGATACAAACTTTCTTCCACTCTTCGACATACCAATATTAGCAGGGCGCAATATTCAGGGTGATTCCGCCCTAAAAGAGTGCGTTATTAATATCGCATGCTGCCAGCAATTGGGGTTTCGAAATGCTAAACAAGCCATTGGGAAGATGTTGAATTATGACGATAAAAGGATCCAAATTGTGGGCGTCATGGCAAATTTTTATCAAGAATCCTTGTACGAACCGATCAAACCGCTGATGCTTACGGCGGACCTCAACAATCAAAAAGTATTTAACATTGCTCTTTCGCGCACGACGGGTCAACTTACAGGTGATCAACTCAAATCGTCTATTGATAAGATAGCTGAATTCTTTAAACAAATCTATCCGAAAGATTATTTTACATATGATTTTCAAAGTGACACTATTGCACAATATTATAAAGCAGATATGCGGCTGTCTGAATTATTGAAATATCTGGCCGTCCTAACACTTTTTGTGAGTTCAATGGGCTTACTTGGGCTTGTAATCTATTCAACCAATAACCGAAAGAAAGAAATCAGTATCCGAAAAGTGCTCGGCGCGTCAATTGGTCAAATTGTCCGATTGTTCTTAATTGAATTTTTGCTTTTATTATTACTGGCCTTTGCCGTATCGATACCGTTTAGTTATTTTTTTGTACATCACTGGTTAAATAATTTTGCCTATCGGATTTCACTAAGTTGGTGGATATTCGCGATGTCAGGCATTATTTCCGGCGTCGTTGCGCTAATTACAGTTGCGGCGCAGGCTGTAAAGTCTGCTATAATTAGCCCTTCAATACTATTAAGAGCGGAATAAATAGACGTTGCCATGCACAAAATAATTTTTCTGACTGCTTTTGGAATGGTTGCTATCGCAGCTAGCTCTTGCAGTTCTCTTAAGGTTAGCAAATTTTCAAATTTCGACCAATTCACCTACATGGAGGAGCAACCTAAATTCCATTTTCAAAATAATATGTTGGGCATAGAAGGTGCTTGGAACTGGGCATCGTCCGCCAGAGCGATTCCAAAAATTTCCTATATCTCTGCAACTCCGTTGCGTATTATTAAGTCTATTTCCAAACAAAACGGGCGTATTTTGTTTGCTACATGGGTCCCAAATCGAAAGAAGTATGACCGCCCGGGTAGCGTCAAGGTCACAAAGGGCGATGTTAACTACATTGACAAATATAATAAGCCATTTTTCATTATAGTGCTCATAAATAGCCGAAGTTTCAATCTCGACACAAGCAAATACAAACCGAAAGGAAAAAATGTGGATTATCAATTTGACCTCTTTGCGGCCTCACCGAAATTATTATCATCCGATTATTGGGTGATGGAAACTGTTGCCGCTACAAAAGATAAATACTATGATTTTGTTTGCATAATGGACCAAAGTTATATGCCAGATCCAACAGCGCGAGACTATCAGGCTAACCTGTTTTTAGATGATATTAAGACACGGTTTCTAACTAAATAATTGTACGTTTGATGGAGCACTCCAAAGTTCTTTTTTTAAATTGAAATTAAAGGGATTCTACTTGAATGCGTCCCGAGAATTGAGGTGGTGTACGTGCCTCATTTTGCAGACAGTGATTTCGGCCTCTTGTCTCATTATGACTGACATTTTTTAGCCCTTTCATTCGGAATATTTAAGTCGAATGAATACCGTTTCATTCACACTAACCCCAAAGCCACCATTTTGGCCCCCTTTTCGGACCGGGATGGCTTCCTAAGTTCACCGCCCGCCCCATATAGTCTTGCTTCCACCATTTCTTACTCTCACTAGCCGCTGTACGGTTCGCCCGGACGTACACTTCGGTCGATTGTACAGCCTGGTGACCCATTATCTCGCAGATCGTTTTGAATTGGCCACCGTTATTATACAAGACCTCATTGGCAAAGAAGTACCGAGCTGAATGGGTGATGAGCAATACAGGAGTGCCGGCCGCCTCTGCAATTTCTTTTAAACAGCGATTATAATGTTCGTTGGTAGTAAGCATTCGATCTGCGGCATCATTGACGGAAGAATAGGACAACTTACTTTTGCCTCAGAGCGATAGAAAAAGTGAGAAGTTCTTTGATTTAAGGATGTTGGGAAGCCGGGGCCGGTATCCAGTGGGAAGGCAATAAATGGATGAG
>Ga0134126_10009383_pt1 | contig 12331 bp, 13 predicted proteins | sample KB31752_FD_96881 | JGI IMG/M metagenome (GOLD analysis project Ga0134126, IMG submission 96881) | Terrestrial soil microbial communities with excess Nitrogen fertilizer from Kellogg Biological Station, Michigan, USA - KB3-175-2 | ecosystem: Environmental > Terrestrial > Soil > Unclassified ...
CTCGGCGGGTGGATAAGGCGCCATTAGCATCCGCACGATGCGCGCCAGTCTGATGGCCTCTGCGCACAGATCTCCTCGCAGCAACTGCTCGCCTTGCGTCGATGCGTAACCTTCGTTGAAAACCAGGTAGATGACGGTCAGCACTGCATCAAGCCGCTCGGGAATCTCGGCCGTGTCGGGAACCTTGTAAGGAATGCCGGCGTCGCGAATCTTTCGTTTTGCGCGCACCAGTCTCTGTGCCATCGTGGTGGGCGCCACTAAAAATGCCCGCGCGATCTCTTCAGTTTGCAGGCCGCAAAGCGTGCGCAGCGTCAACGCGACCTGGGCTTCGGCGGCCAGTGCTGGATGGCAACAAGTAAAGATCAACCGCAAGCGGTCGTCGGAAATCTCATTTGTGAAGTGATCCGGCTGCTCAGTTGTGGTATCCAGCTCCAGCGCGTACGATTCAGACTTTTCACGGAAGAGTGACCGGCGGCGCAGACGATCGATCGCTTTGTGCTTGGCCGTCTGAATAATCCACGCTGCGGGCGACGCGGGCACGCCCTCGGACGGCCACTGCTTTATCGCCGCCGCGAACGCGTCCTGCGCGGCTTCTTCGGCGACGTCAAAATCTCCGCACGAACGGATGAGCGTGGCGAGCGACTGCAAATCATAAAAAATTTAGTTTCGTGCTGTCGATTTCCGCTATCGTCGTTCGATTAATCTGTGGAGGAAGAATCCCGACGCGTCGGGATAGCAGGTGGTTAATTCTCGAAACACTTTGACAAAGATCAACCGCCCGCTACGCAGGCGGTTCTGACCCGGAGCCACGTTATGAAATACATGTTACTCGTTTACATGGACGAGCAGGCGATGAGCGACGAAGAGCGTCAGCATTGCTACGTCGAATCCGCACAACTGACGCAGGACCTCAACGCCAAAGGCCAATACGTGGCTGCTGGTCCGCTGCATTCGGTTTCGACCGCCACCAGCGTGCGCATGCGTGAGGGAAAACGGCTGGTGACTGACGGGCCTTTTGCCGAAACGCGGGAACAACTCGGCGGCTACTACATCGTCGAAGCCAAGGACCTGGATGAAGCGATGGCGATCGCTGAACGAATTCCGCCAGCAAAGTACGGGACGATCGAGATCCGGCCGATGTTGGAAATCGCCGGCTTACCGCAATAATCGAGATAAGGAGGATACATGGCAAATCCATTTGTGCACATTGAACTAAACACGACCGATGTGGAAAAGGCGAAACTTTTTTACAGCCAAATGTTCGCTTGGGAACTAGAAGACATGAAAATGGGCCCGAGCGACACTTACACCGTGATCAAAGTCGGCGACGGAACCGGTGGCGGCATTCTAAAAAATCCAATGCCCGGCGTTCCCTCGTTTTGGCTCTCGTACGTGCTGGTCGATGACATTCACGCCGCTACCGAAAAGGCGAAGTCTCTGGGCGCGAAGATCGTAAAAGACTCAGTTGAAGTGCCGGACATGGGATGGCTCACGATTATCGCAGACCCCACCGGCGCGGCTCTGGGATTCTGGCAGCCAAAGCACGACATGTAGCTTACTCGAGGCTGTCGATCCGGGCCTTGCTCGTTCGACTAACCAGTGAAGGGCAAGAAAAATCAAATTTAGAAGGGACGATACAATGCGATTCATGGTGATTGTAAAAGGGGACAAGGATTCGGAAGCGGGCATGATGCCGAGCGAGAAGCTGCTCGCCGACATGACGACTTACAATGAAGAGCTGGTCAAAGCCGGAGTGATGCTGGCCGGCGAAGGCCTGCATCCGAGTTCAAAGGGCGCGCGCGTGCGCTTTGACGACAAAGGCAACACCACCGTGATTGACGGACCGTTTGCCGAAACGAAAGAACTGGTCGCCGGCTTCTGGGTTTGGAAGTGCGCATCGCTGAATGAAGCCATCGAGTGGTTGAAGAAAGCGCCGTTCGACCGCGGTGAAGTAGAGATTCGCCAGGTGTTTGAAGCCGAAGACTTTGGTCAGGAATTAACACCTGAGCTTCAGGAACGCGAGGAGCGTCTGCGCGAACAAATCAGCGCGCAGTAACCACGAACATTTTCTTGAGAGGGAGAAAAAAGAATGGCGAATATAGAACCAAGGATCACACCGATGTTGTGGTTCGACACGCAGGCTGAAGAGGCGGCGAATTACTACGTCTCAATTTTCAAAAACTCGAAAGTCACTGGCATCAGTCGTTACGGAGAGACGGGACCCGGCGCCAAGGGCTCAGTGATGGTGGCCGAGTTCGAACTGGACGGACAAAAATTTACGGCGCTTAACGGCGGACCACAGTTCAAATTCACTGAAGCAATTTCGCTGGTGGTCAATTGCGAATCGCAGGAAGAAGTCGACTACTACTGGGAAAAACTCAGTGGCGACGGCGGACAGGAAGTCGTCTGCGGTTGGTTGAAAGATAAGTATGGCTTGTCATGGCAAGTGGTGCCGGTCCGGGTATTTGAACTGCTGAAAGATCCCGCAAAATCGGACAAGGTCATGGCCGCAGTCATGGAAATGAAGAAGCTCGACATCGGCAAGCTGGAAGAAGCAGCGAACGGATAAGACCAATCACGAGGAGAACCTCATGACTAAGGGAAATCAGCTGAGCGTCCTTCGTAGCATTGGCGCGGTATTTACCGGCGTCCTGGCAGTCACTGTTCTTTCGCTGGCAACCGATGTGGTGCTGCACGCGACGGGGGTTTATCCGCCGTGGTTTCAACCCATGAGCGATCCATTGTGGGTGCTGGCGATTGCCTATCGTATTGTCTACGGCATCCTCGGTGGGTACATCGCGGCGAGGCTGGCGCCGAATCGCCCAATGACCCACGCGTTGTGGTTGGGAGCTATTGGAACCGCATTGACCATCGTCGGCGTGGCGATGCATTGGAACAAAGGGCCTGAATATGGTCCCGCATGGTTTGGTATTGCGCTGGTCGCGACCGCATTGCCATGCGCTTGGGCAGGAGGCAAACTCGTCGCGCAGAAACGGGCGCATGCTGAGAGTTACTAACAACAATTTAGACTGGAGAGCAGGTAGATGAACATCATTCCACACTTGAACTTTAACGGTCAGTGCAAAGAAGCTTTCGATTTCTACGCGGAACTTCTCGATGGTGAAATCAAATTCAGCATGACCTGGGGCGAGATGCCGGGCGAAATGGGCAGTCAGTGCCCGCCTGAGACAAAGAATTTCATTATGCACACCACGCTTGAAGTCGACGGCGATCTAATAATGGGCGCCGATTCGCCGCCAGATCGATATACGCAACCAAAAGGCATCACCGTTTCCATCGGCGTGAAAGACAAAGCGAAAGGCGAGAAGATATTCAACCGGCTTGCTGAAGGTGGGAACGTCACCATGCCGTTTGGTCAGACATTCTGGTCGCCGGGGTTCGGGATGTGCGTCGATCGATTTGGCATTCCCTGGATGGTGAACACGGAAGCGGAAATGGGAAGCTGACGCGCCGATGACCAGGAAACCCGGCGAGGCGCAGAAATTGACGGCGAAGCGTTTCCTACAACGATTGAAGGCGCAAGCATCGCCCGTTGAGGCCCGGAAGTCCCTGCGCTATTTCAAATCCGGCGAAGGCGAGTACGGTGAAGGCGACAAGTTCATCGGCGTTCGCATGGGCACCGTGTTCGCCCTCGCCAGGGAATTCATCGACATGCCCATCGATGAAATCGAAAAACTACTCGATAGTCCGATTCATGAAGCGCGTGCGAGTGCGCTAAGCATCATGGCGCAGCGCTCAAAGCGAAAGAAGACAACCGACACCCAGCGAAAGCAGCTCTACGATCTTTATCTGCGGCGGCACGATCGGATTAACAATTGGGACTTAGTCGATTTGGGCGCGCTCTACATTACCGGGATTTATCTGATTGATCATCCGCGCGACGTTCTGTACAAACTGGCGCGCTCGAAAAATATCTGGAAGCGCCGGACGGCAATCGTTTCAACCGGCCAGCTGATCAGGCATGGCGAAACGGCGGACACATTTAAGATTGCCGAGCTCCTGATCCAGGACAAAGAGGACCTGATTCACAAAGCCACCGGTTGGATGTTGCGGGCAGCCGGCGACGTCGATCTCAGGAAGCTTTTCAACTTTCTGGATAAGCACGCTGCCACGATGCCGCGGACCGCTTTACGCTATGCGCTCGAACACGTGGACAAAAAAAAGCGCGCGTACTACATGGGGTTAAAGCGCTCCTAATACTTCATCTGCGCAGAGAGGATCACGATGGGCGTAAAACAAGGAACAGCGCATAGTCCACGTGACGTTGAGGAGTACTTGTCCCGGCAGTCAACTCAACATCGGGCCGCGCTCGAGAACTTGCGCCGCGTGATCAGATCGGTGGTGCCGATCGCAGTCGAAGTAATCAGCTATGGCATCCCCACATTCAAGCTGAACGGCCGGATGTTGGTTTCGTATGCAGCTTTCAAGCATCATTGCAGTTTTTTTCCAGGCGCAGGCCCGGTGCAAACGCATGCGAACGATCTAAAATCGTTCAAAACGTCGAAAGGAACAATTCAGTTTACGCCAGAACATCCTCTGTCAGCGGCGCTGGTAAAGAAATTGGTGAAGACCCGAATCAAATTGAACGAGGTTAGAAAATGAACATCCTTCTATGGATCATCCAAATTCTTCTGGGGCTGCTGTTCGTTTTCAGCGGCTCGATGAAATTCGTGATGTCGGTGGAGCAGATGAACGCGCAGGCGCCGGTTGTTTTTCCCGGAATCTTCCTGCACTTCATCGGCGTCTGCGAGATACTCGGCGGTTTTGGGTTGATATTGCCGGGTGCTCTGCGCATCAAACCCGGCCTCACGCCTTTGGCCGCCACAGGTCTGGCAATTATCACAGCCGGGGCAACCGTAATCACTTTGATGGGCCCGATAAAAGGAATGGCGGTGGTGCCGTTCGTTACCTGCGTGCTTTGTATCTTTGTCGCCTACGGCCGATGGAGAGCTAAGCCGTTTGCCGGGAAGTAAATCATTTCACTGTCGCGTGCGGCGACATCCTGTCGACTGCGGCTCCCGCCGGAACTCGTGCCGAACAGAGTGAAGCGTTTCGCTCTGTTCGGCAAAAGATTTTTTGAGGCACTTGGTGCTATAAGTATTTCGCGCCCCACGGCGCTCTCTCGCTTGCACGACGATAGATTTTAGAAGCTCGTCCACGGAGGCTGCCATGAAGAAGTTCTTCCGCCATCTTCTTCCCTTTTTGACTCTGTTAGCGCTAGTCGCGCTGACGGCAAATGCACAACCCCCTGAGCTGCAGCGTTGGCGACAACACGCCAGAAACGTAACGATCACGCGCGACAACTGGGGCATTGCCCACGTACGCGGCCAGACGGATGCGGACGCGGTCTTCGGAATGATCTATGCCCAGGCGGAAGACGATTTCAATCGCGTTGAGACGAACTACCTCAATTCGCTCGGTCGCGCGGCTGAGACTGAAGGTGAAGCTGCTGTCTGGCGCGACCTGCGCATGAAGATCTTCATCGACCCTTACGACCTGCAGCAGAAGTACGCATTCAGTCCGCCATGGCTAAAAGCGCTAATGGACGCGTGGGCCGATGGTTTGAATTTCTATCTCGCGAAACATCCCGAGGTTCACCCCAAAGTGATCAAGCAGTTCGAGCCCTGGATGGCTTTGAGCTTCAGCGAAGGCAGCATCGGCGGCGACATTGAAACAATTAACCTCGATCGTCTGGAAGCGTTTTATGGACGGCAGCAGGGGAGCGTCGCGGCTATCAAAGATACGAGTGGCAGGGGCGTCTCGCCCGTGAACGGCGCGCAAGATGCGCGTGCTACAGAGGATCCGAACACCGATCCCGGCGGCTCAAACGGAATTGCCATCGCGCCGTCGAATACCATCAATCATCATTCACTCCTGCTCATCAATCCACACACGTCTTTCTATTTTCGCTCAGAATTGCAGATGACCAGCAACGAAGGCCTGAACGCCTACGGCGCGGTCACCTGGGGCCAGTTTTTTATTTATCAGGGATTCAACGAACACTGCGGCTGGATGCACACGTCGAGCGCGGTTGACGCGATCGATGAATATTTGGAAACCATCAGCAAAAAGGGCGATACCTATTTTTATAAGTACGGCAACGAGGAACGCCCGGTGAAGGGTTCGAAAATCACTGTTCCGTACAAAACGGACAGAGGCATGATGCAGCGAACCTTCATCGTTTACCGCACGCAGCATGGGCCGATCATTCGATCGCAGGGCGACAAGTGGGTGAGCATCAGCCTGATGAATGAGCCCGTTAAAGCGCTGACGCAGTCTTACTCGCGCACGAAAGCAACGGGCTACAAATCATTCAAGCAAACGATGGAGTTCCACACCAATTCATCGAACAACACGATCTTCGCGGACGCGCAGGGCAACATTGCCTACTTCCACGGAAACTTCATTCCGCGACGCGATCCAAAATTTGACTGGACGAAACCGGTTGACGGCAGCAATCCGGCCACCGACTGGGGCGAGCTGATGTCGGTTGATGAAACGCCCAAGCTTCTAAATCCGACCGTGGGATGGCTCTACAACAGCAACAACTCGCCGTGGTCCGCGGCCGGGCCAAGCAGTCCGAAGCAGTCCGACTATCCGAAATATGTTGATAACGGCGTCGAATCAGCGCGAGGTCTGCACGCGGTTCGAGTTCTGCAAAACAAGAAAGATTTTACGGTCGAATCTTTGCGAGCCGCCGCATACGACAGCTACCTGACCTGGTTTGAAAAAACAATCCCCGCGCTCGTCAAAGCCTGGGATGACGCGCCCGCGAACGATTCTTTGAAAGGAAAACTTTCCGATCAGATTGCGATACTGCGGAGGTGGGACCTGCGCTGGTCGGAAGAGTCCGTGCCGACGTCGCTCGCTGTTTTTTGGGGCGAAGATATTCAGCGTCGTCTGAACGTCGACGCCCGCACTGCCGGAGTCTCTCTGCCGGAATACATTTCGACGAAAGCAAAACCGGCGCAGTTACTCAGTTCTCTATCGGCCGCGTCGGACAAATTGACCGCTGACTTTGGAACCTGGAAGACGCCATGGGGAAACATCAATCGATTTCAGCGCCTGACCGACGACATCGTTCATCCATTCACCGATGCCGGCCCGAGCATTCCAGTTCCCTTCACTTCGGCAATCTGGGGCTCGCTCGCGTCGTTCGCCGCGCGTCCGTATAAAGGTTCGAAGAAGATTTACGGAACGAGCGGCAATAGTTTTGTAGCCGTGGTTGAGTTCGGTCCGCGGGTGCACGCAATTGCAGTGACCGCCGGCGGTGAGAGCGGGGATCCCTCGTCGAAACATTTCAACGATCAGGCCAAGCGCTACGCGACCGGCAATCTGCGCGAAGTCTATTTCTATCCAGCGCAACTAAAGGGTCATACCGAGCGCACGTATCGGCCAGGAAACTAATCGAGCCGCGGATGAACGCGGATTAGCGCGGATCAGAATACAACTGCTTATCCGAGCTTTCTTTCATTTCTTATCCGCGTAAATCCGCGTTCATCCGCGGCTGATTCTTCTGAATGATTGTTCATCTCATCGACGGCACCTACGAACTCTTTCGCCACTTCTACGGTCTGCGCCGTTTCCACAAAACTGATCCGCCATTTGGCGCCGTCGCCGGTGTGCTCAGCACGATTATGAAAATGATCGAGGACGGCGCGACGCACATCGGCGTAGCCACCGATCACGTCATCGAATCCTTTCGCAACGAACTCTGGCCCGGCTACAAAACCGGCGCTGGAATCGATCGCGCGCTACGGGCCCAGTTTCACCCGCTCGAGGACGCATTGGCGACCATGGGCGTAGTTGTCTGGCCGATGGTCGAGTTTGAAGCCGATGACGCGCTGGCTGCGGCTGCGGTGCTGGTCGCGCGCGACAAAAAGGTCGAGAAGGTCTGCATCTGGACGCCAGACAAAGATCTCGCGCAGTGCGTCGTCAATGATCGCGTCGTGCAAATCGATCGTCGCAAGAACGAGATTCGCAATGCCGACGGCGTGCGCTTCAAATTCGGCGTAGCGCCGGAATTCATCGCCGACTATCTCGCCCTGGTTGGCGATGCGGCCGACGGGTATCCGGGTTTGCCAGGCTTTGGCGCGAAGACTTCGGCCAGACTCATCAATCAACACGGTCACATCGAAGACTTCCCCGCATCGCTGCTCAGCGATACGAATCGCGAACTTGCCCTGCTCTTTAAGAATCTGGCCACGCTGCGCACTGATGCTTCGCTCGATTCACCAACGAATGGCAGAACGACCAGCGTGAGCAAGCTGCGCTGGAAAGGCCCCACTAAAGAGTTTGCGGCCACGGCGGAAAAGATTGGAACGCCGCGACTAGCCGAACGAGCCGCGGCAAAAACACTCGCGTGAAAATTTCGACATGCATGGGTTGACCGTCACCTTATTGCATGACCGATGACAAACTTTCTCCATCCGCGCAGGTTGTATTCACACAAACAACTTAGGAGGAACGAACATGGCGAAGCGCAAAACACGCCCTGACGTGGTGGGCACTGTCTCAGAGGTCGCAGATCGAGCAGCAGAGGTCGCAATCGTAGTTGGAGATCGGGCGGCTGAATTGGTTGAGCAGGCATTGAATACGACGGCACACGCTGCGAAATCGGTGGGTGACACGGTCTCTGGTCAATTGACGCCGCGAACGCGTGGCAAAACGACGGTTGGCGGCGTCATCATCCGGGCCGCGAAGACGGCTGCGCAGCAAAATCGAAAGCTCGTGCGCGTGGAAAACCGCGCCGCTAAACGCGCCACCAAAGCAACCGCAAAAGCAGCAAAGAAAGCGAGTCGCACGGCAACCAAGACGGCCAAACGAGCGACAAAAAGCGTTCGCACCGCCGCATCGCGCGCGACTAAGTCAGTGCGCAGCACGGCCAACCGCGCAGCCGGCAAAGCACGTAAGACTACAAAACGCGCCACCACAAAGCGGAGCAAGAAGCGGTGATGCGAAAAAGGTTGGTGGCGATCATCATCATTGTGGTCGTCACGCCTGCGATTCTGGCGAGCCCGCGAAGCGCTCGACCAGTGGCGGTCTTTCAGTTGCAACCTCATCCCGGGGGTACGTACATGATGACGCTGCGCGCGAGGGTGCGCGGACACGAAGGTTCGTTCGTGTTCGACACCGGCGGTGGGGTCACTTACATTTCTCCCGCTTTCGCGCAAACGATTGGCTGCAAACCCTGGGGCCAACTCAGCGGGTTCGTCTTGACCGGGCAAAGACTGGACATGCAGCGGTGTGACGAACTCGATTTCAAGATTAGCGGGCGGCAATTCCGCGCACCGATCGCGGGCGTATTCGATTTGATGAAGTTCATGCCGCCGAATCTTCCCAAAGTCGATGGCTCAATCGGTCTTGATCTGTTTGCGGGACGGGCAGTCACCTTGAGCCTCGGCGATCGCACTTTGACTGTTGAAAGTGCGGTAAGTCTGAAACAGCGCGCCCGCCGAGGAAAAGAAATCTCCGTTCGTCTCGTGCGCGAGTTGGAAGGAATCGCGCTGGCGGTCGTGGTGGGGGTAGTCACGCCTGAAGGGACCGCATGGATGGAATTGGATTCCGGCAATGGCGGCGCCAATGTAGTTGCGAAACACATCGCGCCGCTGCTTAATCTGAAAACCGGAATGAAGGAACTTCAGCCGGCGAAATTAGTGCTCGCCGGCGGCATCCCAGTGACCGGGGACGCACGCGTGAACGACACTCTCATCATGGATGGCAACATCGGCACACGATTCATGATCGATTGGAACTTGACCTTCGATCTTGCGCAGGGCCGCGCGTGGTTGTCGCCGGCCGGAAAGCAGTAGGCGGAAGGCGGTAGGCAGAATGCAGTAGGCGGTAGGCAGAATGCAGTAGGCGGTAGGCAGAATGCAGTAGGCAGGGGACCTCTGCTTTCTGCTTTCTGCTTCCCTAATCTGCGCAATCTGCGTAATCTGTGAACTCCAAAAATCGCCGTCGGAGGACGCCTGAATGCGAAAGCCCGTGCTGCTCGCGGTGATCTTGATGATCATCGCCCTCGCCGTTTTTTCGTCACATCGCTATCAATCAGTCGACGCACAGCAACGTCCCGGACTGACTCCGGAACAGATCGCGCAGCGGAACCAACGTGAACAGGAACTAGAGTCCGTCGCGATCATCGATCGCAAGCTGATGATTCCCATGCGCGATGGTAAGCGCATGGCCGCTGATGTCTACCGGCCCAAAGATGCTTCGAAAAAGTATCCGACCGTGTTCGTGCGCACGCCCTACAACTTCAATTTCTGGGATGTGCGCAACGGCGTGCCGCGAGACATGAGCAATGAGTTGGACGCGGTCAAGCGCGGTTACGCTTTCGTCGAAATCAACGAGCGCGGCCATTTCTTCTCTGAAGGCAACTACGACATTCTCGGGCCGCCACTCAGCGATGGCGACGACGAACTCAACTGGATCCCAAAGCAGTCCTGGTCCAACGGCAAGGTGGGATTGATCGGATGTTCGTCCACCGCCGAATGGCAATTGGCCGTCGCGGCGCTGGGCAATCCCGCGCTCGCGGCGATTATTCCGCAGGGATTTGGCGCCGGAGTCGGCCGGGTCGCTCCCTATTTCGAGCAAGGCAATTGGTATCGCGGCGGCGCCGTGCAGATGCTCTTCATTGCGTGGATCTCAGGCGAGCAAAATCAGGTGCGGCCTATGTTTCCGCCTAATACTTCGCAGGAAGATTTGATTCGCGCTTCGAAGTCTTTCGACCTCGCGCAACAGTTGCCGCCGGTTGATTGGTCCCAAGCTCTGCGGCATCTGCCGGAGATGGACATCATCAAGGCTGTCGATGGTCCGCATGGAATCTACGCCGACGAAATGCCGGTTGACACGCGGGGTGCGATGATTAAAAGGGCTCCCAACGATCCAGCCTGGTACCGCGGCGGGCTTTTCCACGACAACATGAAGATCAACGTGCCGGGATTTTGGTTCATGTCCTGGTACGACGTCTCTGTGGGGCCGAACCTCGCGGCTTACAATCACGTGCGCAAGACTGCATCTGTGGAAATTGCGAACCAGCAATACGCCGTAATCGCACCCACGCTGCACTGCGGCTACAAACGCGCGACGGAAAATACCATCGTGGGCGAACGCAGCATGGGCGATGCGCGTTTGAACTATGACGAACTAACCTGGGGTTGGTTCGATCGCTTTGTGAAAGGCGTACCGGAAGACAAGAGCATCCTCGCAAAGATGCCCCGCGTCCGCTACTTCACAATGGGGATCAATAAGTGGCAAGCGTCCGACACTTGGCCTCCAAAAGGCGCCCAGCCACTTACGTTCTATCTCTCCAGCGGCGGCAAAGCCAACACGATGAACGGCGATGGCGCGCTGCTTTCCACTTCTCCGGCTGCCGACGCCCCGGACAAATTTGATTACGACCCGATCAGTCCGGTGCCGTCGTACGGCGGCAACGTCTGCTGCACCGGCAATGCAGTGCAAGGCGGCTCGTTCGACCAGCGCAAAATGGAAGAGCGCAACGACATCCTCGTTTACTCGACCGAACCTTTGAAAGAAGGAATGGAGCTGAGTGGTCCAATCGAGGTCACGCTCTACGTTTCGTCTAATGTCAAAGACACCGACTTTACGGTGAAGCTGATCGACGTCTATCCGGACGGCCGCGCCTACAATCTGGATGAGACGATTCAGCGCCTGCGTTATCGTAACGGCTATGACAAACCGCTGGTATGGATGAAGCCGGGAGAAGTCTACAAATTCAGCTTCTCGCCGATGAACACGAGCAACTTCTTCGAAGCGGGCCATCGAATTCGCATCGAGATTTCCAGCAGCAATTTCCCGCGCTTCGATCGCAACCTGAACACTGGCGGCAACAACTATGACGAGACGACCGGCGTCGTGGCGCACAACGTCGTGCATCACTCGAAGCAGTATCCTTCTTCAGTAACGATTACGGTGGTAAAGAAATGAGGGCAGAACAGCTTTGCCTCAAAATAAGAGAGAGATGTTCCTGAGAATGCGTAGCTGATCATCGCCGCAGAGCGGCGAAATATTTATAGTTACACGACACTTCAATGGAAACGCGCGAGAGCGAAATGCGGGAGCATTTCGCTCTTGCGCAGACAAGTGAAAGCCGGCACGTTCTATAAATATTAAGTGCCTACGGCACTGCTTCTATCGGTTAGTCCCACGAGGTTTCAAACGGTAATTTTGGGGCAAAGCCGTGCAGCACCTTACGGAGCGGTGGTCGCTAACAAAAGTCGAGTCCGCTTCAAAGCCTGAATGATCTGGGGTCGGGAGCACCCTGCATGTCGATAATCAGGCGGCGGGA
>Ga0134126_10009384_pt1 | contig 12330 bp, 8 predicted proteins | sample KB31752_FD_96881 | JGI IMG/M metagenome (GOLD analysis project Ga0134126, IMG submission 96881) | Terrestrial soil microbial communities with excess Nitrogen fertilizer from Kellogg Biological Station, Michigan, USA - KB3-175-2 | ecosystem: Environmental > Terrestrial > Soil > Unclassified ...
CGTTTGAATATGCCGGAGCCGGCGCGCTTGCCGGGAAAATGGGATCCAATGCGAACCGGGTTGGTGTTTACGGATATGTCGATGCGGGTTCGCAACTCGGCTGGACGCAGCCGGCGGCCGTCTTCAGCGGCGGCGGTTTTCCCGTCGAATATCAGGTTTCGCTCGACTTCGGACACCTACAGGGCGCAATGGACGATCCCGGGCAATTCGCTCAACCGAACTTTCAGCCTGTCTCAATTCCGACTCAAAAAGTCCGGAAGCTGCGGTGGACGTGGGCCGCGGATCTGCAACCAGGCTCGTTTGAGAGAGTCGAATTCAGCGTCGTCGTTTCCAACTGGACTGTCGCAGGCAATGGCCGACAGTACTTTGTTGCCGGACCCGGCAGCCGCCGCATTGAGGATGACGATCCGTCGCTCGTTTACAGCGCTACCGGCGCCGTGAGCGACTGGACCACCGATGCCCCCGGCAACTATTCAGGCAGCCGTATTCATTTAACGCGGACGAAAGGAGCGGCGTGCAGCATCGGATACAGCGAACCGGCGGAGCATCAACTCTATCTGGGAGCGCGTGCGCTCGACGATGGCGCGATCGTTGAAGTCTCGGTGGATGACGGACCACCTCAAATTTTCAATCTGGGGCTGAGCGGGGAAGACGTGCTGCTGCGCCTGTTCCTCGGCAGTTTTCCAGCAGGGCCGCACACGGTTGCGATCACGCACTCCGGCGCGCAGCCCGGTTCGCCTCCCGATACAGTCGCGGTTCTCTATTTCGATTTTCTGGAGGTTGCGTATCCCTCCGCCGATCTCCCTGATTTTGCTCCGCAATCTCAACTGGCGGTGGCTACCGATTGGGATACTCTGCATTCCCAGTCCTTACCCGCGGAACGAACGGCCTGGCTACTCCGGAAACTCGGCTTTCATGGACGGGTTAACCATTACGTGGGAGCGATCTGGTATTACGAATTGTTTCGTCCGGGTCACCAATACGCACAACTCACTGTGACGGTAACTGCGCCGCCGGGCGGTCCCGCCGGGTACACCGAACTCGATATCGGAGGTGACCTGACGCAGCTTCAGCAAGGGACCGATCCTTCGAAGGTCACGATTCAACATCAGAACTTAGCCGCAGACACGGACGCCACCATCGCGCAGGCGCTCGCGCTGCTGATCAATCGGGGCTCAACTGCGATTTGGGCCAGCGCCAACGGAAACATAGTCACAATTACGGCGCGCGCGATGGGAACGGCGGGGAATGGCCTTGCATTTTTGCCGTATTCGGCTCCGGATTGCAATGTCGTTCTTACGCTCTCGTCAAACGTGCTGGCGGGAGGGATCGACGGCGTAGACGTGGGTTTCGATTCCACCGATCCGAACGCCGTGACACTGGACGCCTTCACCCAGTTCTGGCGGACCGACCTGAACGCGACGCCGCGACTGAACCGGGCCTGCCGCGATTGGTGCGGAGCTTTTTTCCGCGCGCTCGTGAGTTACGGAATCGATTGTGTGGCCTCGTTCAGCACGGAATTAGCTCACGTCGATCCCCGTTCCGAAGTCGGAATGGCCCAGCGGTACTCGGATGACAGCCCGGTTGTTCTGAATACTCCCGCAGTGCAGACGAACTTCTCGCCGGCAAGCCTCTCTTTCTGGCAAGAGGTTTATCTCGAAATGGCCGCTCTACAGACAAGCGCGGGACTTGTCCCGTATCTGCAATCGGGCGAGGTGCAGTGGTGGTATTTCGCAAAACACACCTGGCAAAAAGTCAGCGGGGGGTGGGTAGATCTGGGGGACGCTCAGATCGGAATGCCGTTTTACGACGACTACACGAAACAGCAGTTTGCAGCAATCTACGGCAGGTCGATGAAAGTTATTCAGCCAGGAGCCGACCCCGTAGATTTCCCGAGCGAAACAGCCTTTCTGCCCACGTTGATCGGCGCATACACGGCAGCGATCCGGAATGCGTTGAAACAGCGCTATGCCAATGCGCGCTTCGAAGTTCTCTATCCAACCGACGTCAACAATACTCCACTCAATCTGGTCATTAATTATCCGGTAAACGATTGGACGCCGCAGAATCTAAGTTGCCTGAAAACAGAGGGTCTCTCTTATACTGCCGGCTGCGATCTCGATGCCGCGGCAAGCTCAATTCAGTTCAGCGCCGCTAAGGGGTTCTCGATGATGCAGCGAAGTCACCTGGTGGGCATCGGCGATCGTAAGACCGCTTGGATGAAGGAATCGAATCTGGCGCAAGCACAAGGGCTGGAGTCCGTCGTGCTGTTTGCGCTCGATCAGTTCTGTCTAATCGGCTATCCGGCCCCGCCATTTACAAATCAGCGCTGGAGCCGCCGGGCAGCGTAAAAAAAGCCCCCGGACCAGCGAGGTCCAGGGGCTTTTCTCTTTGCAAATGGCGGGTGTTTATCTGCGGGGCCGCGATTTCATCACTTTGTGATGTGTCGCGGGATGAGCCGCTTTTACGCCCGGGATCTCGGGATCCTTGAAGGTCAACATGTAAGGATCTTTGTTGAAGCTATCGCCAACGCCGGAGAATTGAACCTGCTGGCCAACTTTGGCCGCATCCGCGGGGATCGGATTTGAGAACACGAGAGTCGCATCGGGCTTGGTTGGATCGAGCACGGCGACCACGACTTTCGTGGGATGATCGGGCGGATCGACGGAAGTCACAGTTCCCGTGAAAGTCTTAACGCCATTGGCGCCGCCCGGAATCTCGGCATCCTTCACGCTATTTGTAAAGAACGAATCTCCCTGATCGCCGGTAAGGTTCTGTTTGATGCTGTACCAGAGGGCCAGGGCTGGATCGCTCTGCAACTTCTGCGTAAGCTGCTGCGCCTGTTGGTTGGCGAGATCCTGCGCGCTTACGATTTTGAAATCGGGCGGCGGCAGAGCCGAGGTTTTGGCTTGCGCTAACAGTTGATCGGCCCCTTCATCGCTGCCGTGATACTGCTTATAGACCTTCTGGAAGTACGCCAGCACCGCTGGTTTTTTATCCGGGGCAATTGCCTGCGGACCGTCATAGGACGCGGCGCGAGCGAAAGACCAGAGGGCTTGCGGATACAGGTCGGGCTTCTGCTCGGCGACCAGTATCTGTCCCAATTGATATGAAACGTTCGCGTTGTTCGGATTCGCTTTCAGATACGCTTCGAACTCTTTCTGGGCAGTTGGATAATCTTTCTTGGCGTTCGCTGCCCAAGCGAGAGCGTAATGAGCTAGAGCGATGACGTCATTTTTTGCCTTATCCCAATCCGCTTGGGATGTGGAAGCCGGCTTTTTCGAAGCTTCGAACGTGGCATCTGCCTGCTGGAGGAGGCCGTTGCCGGCTGTTTGTGCATCGCTGATCTGATCTGGAGACGGCGAAGCCCCGCCCGCGGCCGGAATGTCGATGGCTAGCCAATAGAGCGCTTGAAAGTCGTTCGGCTTTTCTTGCAGGGCCTTCTTGCTGGTGTCAATTGCTTTCTGGCGATAATCATTCGGATCCTGCTGGCTCAGCGGCCCGAGTGTCGCCACATAAACCTGGCTTCTCAGCGCCTCAAACTCGGTCTTGGGGTATTTCTGCGTCCATTGATCGAGCAGATCCAAGCGCTTCTTCAGATCTGTCTCGTGCGCGATTTGGTTGTACAAGTCGTACTCGGCACGGTCCTTCCAATTCGGCTGTCCGGCCTTTTGCTGGCCAGCGGCCTGCTGACCCGCCGCGGGCTGCTGACTGGCGGGAGCCTCCTGCGCATAACCAGAAATGGCGGCGGGACCAGCTAGGGCAACAGCCAACGCGGCCAAAGACGCGGCCGACTTCGTTGCTCTCAGAAAATGAAACTGCACGACAACCTCCCCGAAGGAAATTAACGAAATCTCTTTTATATTCACATTTCCCCTATCGATGAACATGGGCAGGGGACTTCTGCAGCCGACAGAATCCAAAACCAAACGCCAGCTTGCTGCAAAAGCGGAGTATACCGGAATCGATTGTAAACCCGCAACTTTCTATGTAGTTAGATGCGATCCCGGCCGAAGTTGTTCCCGCGTTGTCACCGGCCGCCGGCGGCCTGGGATAGCCGGAGCGCGTGCTATCATCCTCGGTTTCATGCGATGGGTGGATCTGGCCGTCATAGTCCTGTATTTGATCGCGATCACGTGGTTCGGATCGCGTTTCAAAAAATCACAGAAGACGCTGAAGGATTATTTCCTCGGTGGCCGCACCGCGCCGTGGTGGGCCATCGCCTTCTCCATCGTATCGGCGGAAACCAGTACCCTTACTGTGATCGGGACTCCGGCGTTAGCGTTTCGCGGTAATTTCGGCTTTCTGCAAGTCGTCTTCGGATATCTACTGGCAAGAGTAGTGATATCGGTACTGTTCTTGCCGCAATACTTCCGGGGCGAAATGTATACCGCTTACGAACTGATGCAGCGCCGCTTCGGCCAGCGTATTCGGAAATTCACGGCGGGAACATTCCTGATTCTGCGCGCGCTTGCCGAGGGCGTCCGAGTGTTTGCCGTTTCGCTTGTGATCTCGGTCGTCCTCGGAACCGGTGAACTCGTCTCCATTTTTGTGATTGTCTGCCTGACCCTGTTTTACACGTTTGAAGGCGGGATGACCGCCGTGATCTGGACAGACGTCGTTCAAATGATTCTCTATGTCGGGGGCGCTGTATTAAGCTTCTTCGTGATTCTTCACCAGATTCCAGGCGGGTGGAACCACGTGCTGCAGGTCGCCGGTCCTGTTCATCTTTTCGGCCCCGGCAAGTTTCAGGTTTTCGATTTCTCTTTCTCATGGTCGCGACACTTTTTCGAGACCAGCTATAGCTTTTGGGCGGGCATCATTGGCGGCTGCCTGCTGACCACGTCTAGTCATGGCACTGACCAGTTAATGGTGCAGCGTCTGCTTTCGGCGCGATCCGAATCGGAGAGCCGGCTGGCCTTGTTCGCCAGTTGGATCGTCATCTTCTTTCAATTCGCACTCTTTCTCGTCATTGGCACATTGCTGTTTGTTCATTATCGCGATGCCGGACGAACTGCCCCGGTCGTACTCGACCGCATTTACCCGGATTTCATCTGGCACAACCTGCCGACGGGTGTTGCCGGATTAATCGCCGCGGCGATTCTGGCGGCGGCCATGTCGAACCTCAGCGCCGCGCTGAATTCCCTTTCGTCCACGACGATTATGGATTTCGTAAAACCACTCAGTCGCGTAACGCACCCGGAAAGCCATTATTTGAAACTGGCGCGGTACTCGACCGTCCTGTGGGGGGCCGTTCTGTTCGTTATTGGTGTGTTCGCGCAGTACTATAGCCACAGTGTTCTGGAAGCCGGCCTGGCTATTGCGTCCATTCTGTACGGCGGACTTCTGGGCGTGTTTCTTTTAGGCTTACTGACGCGGCGGCCTGGTGAAAATGCTGCCATTATCGGAATGGCGGCGGGGCTCGTCGCTACTATCGTCATGCAACACTATGTGGCGTACACGTGGTACATCCTTGTAGGCGCCAGCACTACTATTGTGACCGGGCTAATTGCCGGTCTCTTCTTCCCTCGCACAACGTATCCAGAAAAACATTAATATGCTCGAAAAATCGGAGCAGCAGGCCACCTCGCGCACGCCGTCGCTTCAACGGGTGCTGGGTCTCTGGAGCGCGGTCTCCATCGTAATCGGCACCGTCATCGGGAGCGGCATTTTCCTCGTTCCGACACGGATGATCGCCGAAGTAGGGTCGACACGCACTATATTTGCAGTTTGGATTGTTGCCGGTTTGCTCAGCCTGTTTGGTGCGCTTACCTACGCGGAACTGGCCGCGGCCATGCCGGAAGCGGGCGGCGAATATGTATTTCTCCGGGAAGCGTATGGGCCCTTCTGGGGTTTTCTGTATAGCTGGACGCAGTTAGCTGTCGCCAAGAGCGGCTCCATCGCAACGCTGGGAGCCGGCTTCTATCTGTATCTCAGCGTCTTCATGCCCTCGTTGGCGCATTCCGTACTGGTGATTCCTTATCCGATTGGGCCCGGCGGTGGTCCACTCGAAATTCACTACGGCCAACTTGTCTCGATTGGTCTTATTCTCATCCTCCTAGCGGTCAACTATGTCGGCGTCGAATCGGGCGGCCGCCTTCAAGTCGTGGTCACGGCCGTAAAAATGATCTTGATTGTGGCGGTCATATGTCTTGGATGGTTTGGCGGCGGGGGGAGCCTGCATCATTTTCAGGAAACGGCCGGGAACGGCAAGGGATTTCTAGGATTCTTCGCGGCCATGGTTGGGGCGCTCTGGGCCTACGATGGCTGGAATAACGTCAGCATGGTGTCATCGGAAATCAGGCATCCGCAACGGAACCTCCCTCGCGCGCTTATTTTCGGGATCATGGCCGTCATCGTGACGTATATTCTCGTCAACATCGCTTATTTCTATGTGCTGACTCCCGCGGAGGTCGCTCACACCAGCCAAGTTGCGGCCGGAATGATGGCGAAGGTCTATGGGCCGGTTGCGGCGCGCGCGGTCAGCATCGTCGTTATGATCTCGATCCTGGCGGCGCTCAACGGCTCTATTCTCTCGGGCGCCCGTGTTCCGTATGCCATGGCGCGCGATGGCTACTTCTTCAAAGCGATCGCCGACGTGCATCCCAAATATAAGACGCCCGGAAATTCAATGATCGCCCTCTGCCTTTGGTCGGCCATATTGATCTTGAGCGGCTGGTATGAGCAACTCTACAATTTCGTCATTTTCGGGAGTTGGATTCTTTACGGGATGACGGCCGCGTCCGTGTTCGTGCTCCGGCGGAAGCGTCCCGATATGCCGCGTCCATATCGCGTAACAGGCTATCCCGTGGTCCCGTTTTTGTTTGTGCTGGTCGCTGTAGTACTTTTGGGTAGCACTCTTGGAAATTCACCGAGGGAGTCCCTAATGGGCCTCGGCTTTATGGCCATCGGTATTCCGCTGTACTTCCACTTTCGCCGGAAAACGTCTGCTTAGGTGTGGGGGCGTGATGCCGCGATCCTCCGGTCCGCCCTTTTAGGCTACCTGCCGGATAGGTATGTGTAAGCAGTTGTGCAGTTGCGCGGTTTCTAGGGGCAGTTTCGAAGGAATGCCTGGATTCTCCACCGGTTTTCGGCTTTTTCACTCTGGGAAGAACACGAAATTACGAGTTTCGCAACAGTGGGATTGATCAGAAATTCGGTTCGGTATGCGCTTCCTAGTAGAAAGTGCGAGGACAATTTTAGGCGCTTAAACCCTTGCCTAACGCCACGATAGCTGTCTGGTACTCCTAGGACCTGAAAATTCAGGATCTCACGGGGTTTTTCTTGAATTTACCCACTTGTGGCAGTACACTTCGGATTAAATAGATGGCTGAACCGCACTAGTAGCCAGTATTTATGCCCGGTTTTGTAGATAATAAAAAAGGGGAGGAGAAAATTTTGGACGTCGATAAAATGTTAGCGGAATTGCGCCTCGAGCGCGAACAGATAGAGGAGGCCATTCTGACTCTGGAGCGCTTGGCTCGCGGTCGTGGCCGCCGCCGTGGCCGCCCGCCATCATGGCTCAAAGAAGCACAACAGGCGGTCGCGGAGCACAATGCAGCTCTCGATCAATCGGCGCCGCCGCCGAAGCGCCGCGGCCGGCCGGCCGGTTCTACCAAGGTGAAGCAATCCGCGGTCGGTGAGATCGCGTAGACCCTTCCTATCGCGGCACTTGTTTCGGGGATGGGGAGGGCAGTTGCTGTGCCACCCCTTGTTCCTTAATAGAATTAATGGTTCGTCAATACAGCAAATAGGCCTTCCTGCGGTTCGCAAATTCCTCCTCCTGCTGAATCAGTTGCCGCTCGATCCTGACCGGGTCCATTCCGGCTTTGATCTCGTTGATCACGGTTTGATTCCCAATCAACCATTTACATCGCTCGAAATCGATTCGCCGGGGATAGAGCTTTTCAAGAGCAACCGCGATTTCGAGGCCTAATCGTACGCTGTCGAATCGCTCCCGGTCGGTAACCACGAACCGGACGCCTTGAATTTTCTTACCGGCGAGGTGTGACGAACTGGGCTCGAATTCGGTCGGGTACACACGCACTCCAGGGATGAACTGCGAGTTCAAGACGCCGGCGAGTTGCCGCCCGTCGATCCAATCCGCCCCGATTTGCTCAAAAGGCGCGTCCGTTCCCCGGCCCACCGAATAATTCTCTGCGGCTTCGAGCATCGCGACGCCCGGATAAAGGAGAGCTTCCGTTAAATTCCTGATATTGGGCGATGGATTGACCCAGACCAGGGAGCTTGAATCGAACCAGTCGCCCCGCTGCCAGTTCTTCATCTTGATCACGTGCAGATCGGCGCCCCAATGTTGCTCGGCATTGGCCATGGTTGCGATTTCGCCAAACGTCATACCATGCCGTAATGGCATTGCATAGCAGCCGACGAAGGAATGAAGGTTGTTATCGAGTATTGGGCCTTCAACATGCGTGCCGGTGATCGGGTTAGGCCGGTCCAGAACGTAGAACGGTTTATGCGCCCGGGCCGCTTCCTGGAGTGCGTAAAGCATGGTGCAGGAATAGGTGTAGAATCGCGCTCCCACGTCCTGGATGTCGTACACCAGCGCATCCACGTTGCGCATTTTGTCCGGTGTCAGGCGCCGTTGTTTTGGCTGATACAGGCTGATAATCGGCAACCCTGTCTTCGCATCTTTACCGTTCCCAACGTTCGTGTCCGCGATGCCCGCTATGCCATGTTCGGGTGAATAGAGGGTGGTTACCTTCACGCCCTCGCCGAGCATCGCATCCACGTTTCGCTTGCCGCTTCGATCAAGCCCGGTCTGATTTGTGATCAGGCCGATACGCTTACCCAGCAGCGGTTTGAATCGCTCGGTTTCGAGCACATCCAATCCGGTTAGTGTCTCGACGTTCCGCGCGACCACTCGATGCACGCCGGCCATCGAGAGCGTCTCGTTATAGCCGGTAAGGGTCACTCCCGGAACGTCCACGCCGAACGAGGCGGCCACGAGGGTAGCCACCTGGCAGCGTAGCGAACTCAGAGATTTGCCCCGGTGAGGATGGACGACATTGGTCAGCAGCACCACATAGCTGTTCGTCGACGGATCGATCCAAAGCGACGTTCCCGTGAATCCCGTGTGGCCGAATGAGCCGATCGGGTACAGTTCGCCGCGGTTGCTTGAGAACGGCGAGTCCATATCCCAGCCCAGCGCGCGAATGATCGGCTGGTCGGGCGGGGTGCCCGGCTCGGTAAACTTTTGGATCGTCATCGGGCTGAAGAGCTGAACTCTGACGCCCGTTTGCGCATCTTTTTCCCACCCTTTGTTCAACCACATTTGCGCGTACCGCGCCAGATCGTCCGCAGTGGTGAAGAGACCGGCGTGCCCGGCCACGCCGCCCATATAGCGCGAAGTCGGGTCGTGCACCACGCCGCGAAAGGGAAGGCCTGTATCGGGATCGATCTCGGTTGGCGCAATGCGAGGCCGCCAGGACGCCGGCGGCAGAAAGCGAGACTCGGTCATGTCCAACGGCTTAAAGACGTTCTCTTGCGCGTAGACGTTCAACATCTCGCCGCTGACGCGATGCACAATCTCGCCAAGCAGGATGAAGTTAATGTCGCTGTAAACGAAGCGCGCGCCCGGCGGAGTGGTGGGCTGCGTATGCAAGGCTTTCTCAATGCCGGTTTTATAGCCGGACCACCGAGGTTCGAGGATCAGGTCCGGAGGCATGCCCGAGAAATGCGTCATGAGGTTGCGCACCGTGATCTGGCTATGCCCGTCCTCAAATTCAGGAAGATATTTCGTCACGGGATCGTCCATGCGGACCTTCCCTTCCTGAAACAGCTTCATGATGGACGGCATTGTCGCGACCACCTTCGTCAAAGAAGCGGCGTCGAAGATAGTGTCGAGGGTCATCGGTTCCTTATATGGAACCAGCGCGCGGTGACCGTACGCCTTGCGATAGATCGTTTGGCCGTTGTGGCCAACGATCAGCACGGCGCCGGGAATCAATCCCGTGTCAACAGCTTCGTTGAGCGCCTGGTCGAGCAGCGGACCGGCGGAGTATGTGGCTTCGGATTGAGCGGCGGAAGCGATGGGGACGGAAACAAGACAGAAAGCGAGTGCAAGCGCGGGAAATCGCTGAATATTCATTCACCGGACCTATGACAGCTTTGTGGCAATACCTTCGAGCAGCGACGCTAAATCCAAATCGTTCTTCGTGATTCCGCCTGAATCGTGCGTCGTTAAATAGACTGTCACACGATTGTAGACGTTGAACCATTCAGGATGATGGTTTAGCTTCTCGATGCCGATCGCCGCCATCGTCATGAATCCGAATGCGTGAGTGAAGTCGGGGAACTTATACTCGCGGTGAAGCTTGCCGTTGACAACCTGCCAACCTGGAAGATTTTGAATCGCCTGGCGGACCTCTTCGTCGGACAGCTTGGGGAGTCGCATGTCGCTATTGTATGAATTCCACGATCAGGCGGCGCCGTAAACCGGTATCGCGGCGCCGTTCACATCGGCCGCCTGCTCGCTCGCAAGCCAGAGTAGAAGATTCGCAATCGACCGCGGCTGAACCCACTTACCGAACTCTGCTTTCGGCATCGCGGCACGGTTGGCCGGCGTGTCGATGACACTGGGAAGAACGACGTTCGCGGTCACGCCTGTTCCTTTTAACTCGAGCGCCAAGGTCGCTACAAGCGCGTGCAGGCCCGCTTTCGAAACGGTGTAGGCCGCGAGCCCTGGGGCCGGTTGAACGGCAGTCCGCGTTCCGATGGCAACCAACCGGCCGTAACGCCGATCAAGGAGGCGCGGCAGAGCGGCTCGAAATACATAGAAGGCCGAGTAGAGGTTCAGGGCCATCATCTGTGACCATGTATCGTCGCTGACCGCCGCGAGCGTCTGGCCTCCGGCGAACGCGCCCATGGTGTGTACGACAACATCGTAGCCACCCAATTCGCGGACTGCCTGTGCCATCAACTGAACGGACGCCTCTGCTGTCGTCAGGTCGTAATTCGCCCAACGCAATCGCCCGCTGGGGTGCTCGGCGGCGGTCCTTTGCCGTCCAACCGCCATCACGGTGTGCCCCGCGTCGAGAAATGTATCCACCACCGCGCTGCCGAGAGCGCCGCTGCCACCCGTCACAATGACGTTCATAGGTCTGATGATGCCACGGGCCGGGCAAAGCATGTCCCCTGCCGTTGCGAGCGGGTCTCCGATATGAAAAGGATAAATTGTGCGGCATATAGGCCGATAGAAGAGATCCGAGCGTAGCGGTACGCGAGGTATCCGCTTCCTTGCGGTCGCGGCTCGGTACTAGCGTTGGCTCATCTTCGCTTCTATGGCATGCTGCCGTTGCGAGCGGTCGTCCGGCCGTGCTATTCAAGTCACGATGATCCAGCTACGTGGAACGCTTACGCTTGCAGATCTTGCCCGCTTTCAATACTTTCACGTTCTGCGCCGCACGTGGCCTGGTCTGATTCTTGTCCTGTTGATCGGATTGGCGATACTGGCTCTCATCGTGGCGGTTCCCAATCCCAACATCCTCAAAAATGCCGCCCCACTCCTGACTCTCTTCGTAATTTGGCTGGCCCTGCTAGCGGTTACTCCCTATTGGAATGCGCGCAGACAGTTCGCTCGCCAGCGGTATCTGCGCGAGCCGGTAAGCCAGACGTTTTCCACGGATGGGATTAAATCGATCGGGCCGAGTGTATCCACCGAATTGCAATGGAGCGTGATGCAAACGGTCCGTGAGACGAAGAGCCAATTTCTTTTGTATTACGCCCCGAACCAAGCACTGCTCGTGCCCAAGAGATTCTTTACGGACGATGCGCAGCTTGCCTCCTGGCGAGACGTCGCCCGCGCCGGGATGTCTCCCAAGGACATCAAACAAAGCGCGATTGGCCGCTGGTTTTAAGCATCTCTCCGGCCGTGACTCCGTCCACCGCTATAGTGGGGATGGTTTACCGGCCGATCGATTCAACATGCTGAGAAGCACGCTTCTCTATTTCTCCCGCCAGAGCTGGCTGCGGCACTGGATAGAGACGTCCTCCGTTTCACGCAGGCTTACGTCGCGCTTTATCGCCGGACGCACCCTCGAAGATGGGATACGCGTTGCCGGTCAACTGGCGAAGGACCGGATTTTCGCGACCCTCGACTTCCTCGGCGAGAACGTGACATCGCTGGATGAAGCCCTGCGCTCCCGCGATTCGTATCTTGAGGCTCTCGAAGCTATCGAACAACACAGCCTCGGAGCAACGGTATCGGTGAAGCTCACCCAGCTTGGGTTGAATTTGTCGGAAGAGGCCTGTCTGAATAACGTCTCGGCGCTGGTCGAGCGCGCTGTGGCGACGGACAGCCGTATCGAA
>Ga0134126_10009387_pt1 | contig 12327 bp, 13 predicted proteins | sample KB31752_FD_96881 | JGI IMG/M metagenome (GOLD analysis project Ga0134126, IMG submission 96881) | Terrestrial soil microbial communities with excess Nitrogen fertilizer from Kellogg Biological Station, Michigan, USA - KB3-175-2 | ecosystem: Environmental > Terrestrial > Soil > Unclassified ...
GCCGGGGTAATTACCCCCGACCATGTGCTGCGCACCAAGCCGTGGCCGCTGATCGTCCAGGCGCCGCAGGCCGGCAAGCTCGATGACTTCAAACGGGCGGCGCGGCAGGCTGCGAAGACATTCACCGACGATTACAAGGCCTATTTCGAACGAAACAAGGCGCGCACCAAAGGCGCGATGCTTGATCCGCTGCCCCGCGTCGTGCTGGTGCCGGGTCTCGGCCTGTTTGGCCTTGGCGCCAGCGCGAAGGATGCACGCATCGCCGCCGACATCGCGGAGACCGCGATCGAAGGCATTGCCGATGCCGAAGCGCTCGGACGCTTCACCCCGGTTTCCGAATCCGACATGTTCGATGTCGAATATTGGCCGATGGAGTTGGCTAAACTGGGCACGCGCAAGCCGTCGCCGCTGGAAGGCCAGATCGCGGTCGTCACCGGCGCCGGCGGCGCCATCGGCGCGGCCACTGCCAAGGCGTTCGCGGCTGCCGGCGCGCAGGTGGCGCTGCTCGATATCGACGCAAAGGCGGCGGCGGAGCAAGCCAAGACGATCGGCGGTGAGACAATCGCGGTCTCCTGCGACGTCACCAATGCCGCCTCGGTCGGCGCGGCTTTCGATCGGGTCGTCGATGCCTTCGGCGGCGTCGATATCGCGATCTCCAATGCCGGCGCCGCCTGGCAAGGCAAGATCGGCGACGTTGACGAAGTGGTGCTGCGCGAAAGCTTCGAGTTGAATTTCTTCGCGCACCAGAAGGTAGCGCAGGCGGCGGTAAAGATCATGGTGGCGCAGGGTACTGGCGGCTGCTTGCTGTTTAATGTCTCCAAACAGGCGGTCAACCCCGGCGCGAATTTCGGCCCCTATGGGCTGCCCAAGGCGGCAACATTATTTCTGGTGCGGCAATACGCGCTCGACTACGGCGCCGACGGCATCCGCGCCAATGCGGTCAATGCCGACCGTATCCGCTCCGGGATTCTCACCGACGGCTTCATCGAAGAGCGCGCGGCGGCGCGCGGGGTCTCGGCGCAGGATTATATGACGGGGAACCTGCTTGGCCGCGAAGTCACCGCTCAGGACGCGGCGCAGGCCTTTCTCGCCCAGGCGCTGGCGCTCAAGACCACCGCCGATGTAACGACGGTCGATGGTGGCAATATTGCAGCGGCATTGCGGTAGTGTGCTATCGTGTACGGACTTAGCGATCCTTAAAGGAGCCATACCGATGTTGCGAACCTTAGGCGCCATAAGTCTCCTCCCTTTCCTTCTGCTGGCGAGCCCGGCGTCGGCGGTCACCAACGCGCAAAAGATGGAGACCTGCAAATTCGGGGCGGACGACCAGAAGTTGGCCGGCGCCAAGCGCAAGGCATTCATCGCCAAATGCATGGCCAACCGGGACGACAAGCGCGGGCCGATGCCGAAAGCTGTGGCGAAGAAGCCGGCGAAAAAGCCGGCCGGCGCACAACCGATGCAAGCAGCGCCGACCGCGCCCCCACCCGCGGACACGGCGGCGCCCAAGCAGTAACTAAGCTGCTTTCGCCGCCGGCCGCTCCAGCGGCGTGACCTCGAAACTCCGCAACAATCCGCGGCGCAGCACTTCGATCGCGACTCGCTTGCCGATGCGCTCGGCATTGAGCAGCCGGATCAGGTCGTCGACGCCAGTCACCGGCTCACCGTCCGCCCGCACGATGATATCGAGCGTCATCAGGCCGGCGAGCGCCGCGGGTGCCTTTAGCTCAAGCGCGGTGATCATGGCGCCCGAGATATTCTCGATGCCGGCATTGCGCGCATGACGACGCGGCACCGCCGCGGTCTGCCCGGACACGCCGATAAACCCGCGCCGCACGCGGCCATGCTGGATCAGTTCGCTCAAAACAAACTGCGCCGTGTTGCTGGCGACCGCAAAGCAGATGCCCTGCGCGCCCATGATGACTGCGGTGTTGATGCCGATCACCTCGCCGCGCGAGGAAACCAGCGGGCCGCCGGAATTGCCCGGATTGAGCGCGGCATCAGTCTGGATCACGTCCTCGATCAGGCGGCCATTACGCGACCGTAACGAGCGCCCGAGCGCCGAGATGACGCCAGCAGTGACTGTCGATTCAAAACCGAGCGGATTGCCAATGGCGACCACAAGCTGGCCGCGCTTGAGCGCTTTGGAATCGCCGAGCACAGCGTGCGCCAGATCGCGCGCGGAACCAGCGCGCAGCAGCGCCAAGTCTGTATCCGGATCTTCTCCAAGCCGGCGCGCCTCCATGATGCGGCCTTCGGCATCGAGCAGGCGGACCTCTTTAGCGCCGGCGACCACGTGGCTGTTGGTCAGCACCAGCCCGTCCGGCGCGATCACCACGCCGGAGCCGACGCCGCCAGGCCGGCCATTGGCGCCGCGCGTCTCCACGCGCACCACCGCCGGGCCGACCTCGTCGGCCACGGTAATCACCGCATTGGAATAGGCATCGAGAAGTTCGGCGTCAGGCAAAGGCTCAACGACATTTAGCTCCTCGACATCGGAAGACGATGCGAAATCGAGCATTGAACGCTCTGGGGTTATGTTGGCGTGGCCGTAGATGTAGGATGGCGCGGCGAAAATGGAAGATGGCCTCGTTTTGTCGGAAATTTTTCCTTTCACCTCAGAGGAGGAACCCATGGGAAATACGTTGTCAGGCGGCTGCCTCTGCCGCGCTATCCGCTATGAGACCGAGGCCGACCCCGTCGTCATGCTCAATTGCCATTGCCGCGACTGTCAGCGCGCCGCAGGAAGCGCCTTTGGCGCATACGTGGTCGTTCCCCAAGCCGCGGTCCGCATGCAAGGCGAACCGCGCTACTACAAGACGGTCGGCAACGTCGGGCGAACAGTCGAACGCGGTTTCTGTCCGACCTGCGGCTGCGCAGTCGTGGTCAAGCTGGAGCGGATGCCCGGTGTGCTAGGCCTGTTGGCGGCAAGCCTCGACGATCCGACCCGCTACAAGCCGACAATGGACATCTTCACCGACCGGGCCTGGCCCTCGGTGCCATTGAACCCCGACACACAGAAATTGCCGCAGGGAATGCCCTAACGGACGACAATGACCGCCCATCACATCAAGCTGCAAAGCTCAGTTGGCGACTTCAGTCCGGAGTTCGTCAAAGAACTGCCAGTGCTGGAAAAGGCGATGCGCAATCACGGGCTCGATCCATCGTCATTTGTCATCGCCAGGAACATGGCGCAGAGCACATATTTACCCATTGCGTCCCGGCCGGACGGCAACCTGCTCGACTATACGGTGTTTGTGAAGGGCCGCTCCTTTACCGTTACTCAATCCAACGATATGCGCTTCCTCGAATATTTCTACGAATTGTGCGTGCCGCCGGTGCACAAAGACGACCCGCATTCGAAACTGCACACCGCGGAACAGAAGATCGAGTCATTGTTCGCGCGCGCCGCGCATTGGCTCAACAAACCGATTTAAGTCACGACGGCAATTATTTATTTAGCCACTTCCCGATCCGCTCTACCGCCTCGTGCATCTCAGGCGTCGAGCCGGCGTAGCAGAAGCGCAGGAAGTTGTGGCCGTTGACCGGATCGAAATCGATCCCCGGCGTCGCCGCAACGTGGGCCTGTTCCAGCATGCGCTTGGCGAAATCCAGACTGTCGTGCGAAAACTTTGAGATGTCGGCGTAGAGATAAAACGCGCCATCAACGGGCAAGAATTTGTCGATCCCGGCTTTCGGCAGACCTGCCACGAGGATACGCCGGTTCTCCTCGTAGCCATGCTTGACGGCCTCCATCTCCGCGCGTCCCTCGAAGGCGGCTTGCGCCGCCACTTGCGAAAGCGCCGGCACCGAAATGGCGAGATTGCCCTGCAATCGTTCGACCGCGCGCACGAGATTGTCCGGCACCACCATCCAACCGACGCGCCAACCGGTCATACAGAAATATTTGGAGAACGAATTGATCACCAGTGCGCGCTCCGACAGGCTGGCCGCGGTCTCGGCGGCGAATGCATAGTCGAGGCCGTGGTAGATCTCGTCGGAGATCACGCGAATTCCCTCGGCCTCGGCCACGGCAATGAGCTGTGACAGCGCGTCGGCATCCATCATGGTGCCGGTCGGATTGGCCGGACTCGCTACCACCAGACCGGCCAGCGGCTTTCGCCGGTGCTCGGCGATCAGCGCCTTGCCGGTGATCGCCCAGCGCGTCTCGGCCGTGGTCTCGATCAGCGCCGGCTCGCAACCGAGCGCACTCAAGATATGCCGATACGGCGGGTAGCCGGGATTGGCCAGCGCCACCCGGTCACCCGGCTCGAACAGCGCCAGGAAAGCCAGGATGAATCCGCCCGAAGAGCCGGTGGTGACCACCACCCGCGCCGGGTCGAGCGCGAGGCCGTAGGTTTCGGCGTAATGGCGGGCGATTCGCGCACGCAGACTGGGAATGCCGAGCGTCTCGGTGTAGCCGATGCGGCCCGTGAGGGCTGCCTGCGCGGCCTTGATTGCGGTCTGCGGCGCGGGTTCTGCCGGCTGGCCCACTTCCATGTGTACGACGTGGGTGCCCTTGGCCTCGAGTAGCGCCGCCGCCGCCATCACGTCCATGACCATGAACGGCGGCACATTGCTGCGTTTGGAGGGCGTTAGCAGGTGTTTTGCCGCGTCAAGCACAGTTAATCGGCCCGTTGGGCGCTACTGCCGCCCCGCTGTTGCCGTATTCCCAAAGCTTCCTAAGACTTACGTTTTCATGACTCAGACGTGATCGCAAGCCGCGTTGACCGCCTCAGGCGGCGTCACTAGTTTCACGCCAATCCGACGGCGCATATCGGCATGATCGAGAACAGGACAGCTATCAGGGCGCGGCGCATCGCGCCAGCCGGACGCGCGCTCGCGCTGCTCACCGCTATTGCGCTGGCGGCGAGCGGCGGCGGGCCGACAGTCGAGCGGGCGCGGGCACAGGACGCGACGACGCGCGGTCTGCCGATCATCCGCGACACCGAGATCGAGCAATTGATGCGCGATTACGCCGCACCGATCCTCAAGGCGGCCGGTCTCGCCAAGCAGAACGTCCGGGTCGTCATCCTCAACGATCGTACCTTCAACGCTTTCGTCATGGACGGCCGCCACATCTTTATCAATGCCGGCGCGTTGTTCGACGCTAAGACCCCTAACGAAGTCATCGGCGTGTTTGCACACGAAACCGGCCACTTGGCCGGCGGCCATCTGATAAGGCTGCGCGAGCAGCTCGCCACCGCGCAAACCGCGTCGATCATCGCGCTTCTGGCCGGCGTCGGCGCCATGGTGGCCGGCGCACGCTCCGGTAATGGCGGTAACATCGGCGCGGCAGCGATCATGGCGCCGCAATCGGCGATCCAGCGCTCGTTACTGGCCTATGTGCGCACCCAGGAAGACCAAGCCGACCATGCCGGCGTGAAATTCCTCACCGCCACCAGCCAATCGGCGCGCGGCATGCTCGACCTGTTCAAGCGCCTTGCCAATGAAGGCTTGTTCAATACACGCTACGTCGATCCCTATCTGCAGAGCCACCCGATGCCGCCGGATCGCATCGCCGCGCTCGAAGTGCTGGCCAAGGCGAGCCCCTATTTCGATCACAGGGACTCGCCCGAATTGCAATTGCGCCACGACATGATGCGCGCCAAATTATCCGGCTTCTTGGACCGGCCCGACACGGTCGCGCGGCGCTATCCGCTCGGCGATCACAGCCTGCCGGCGCGCTATGCCCGCGCCATCTCGAGCTATCGTTACGCGGGATTGCGCGACGCGCTGCCGCAGATCGACAGCCTGATCCAGAGCGAGCCGAACAATCCATATTTCTATGAACTCAAGGGTCAGGCGCTGCTGGAAGGCGCCCGCCCCGCCGAGGCGATCGCGCCGCTACGTCATGCTGTGGCGCTGGCGCATGGCGCCCCGCTGATGGACATCATGCTCGGGCAAGCGCTGATCGCCACCAACAATACCAAAAACGCCGAGGAAGCCGTTCCTCTGCTGCGCGCCGCGCTGGCGCGCGAACCCGAAGCCCCGGATGCCTATGCCCAGCTTGCGATGGCCTATGGCCGCAAAGGCGATCTCGCCCGGGCCGACCTCGCTGCCGCGCAAGCCGCCTTCAACCGCGGCGATATCAAGACCGCGGCGCAGCTTGCCTCGCGCGCCAAGACCCGCCTGCCCGTCGGCTCGCCTGCCTGGGTGCAAGCCGACGATATCGTCAACGTCAAACGATCGAACACCAAAAATTAAGCTAATGACCGTCACACTGACCAAAAGGAAAACAGCCATGCCATCGAGCCCGCGCATCATCGCCGCCGTTTGTGCCGCGTTGCTGACCGCAGCCGTGCCGCAAACCGTCCGGGCGCAAGATTTCTCGCCCGCTCAGCGCGGTTCGATCGAAACCATCGTACGCGAGTATCTGATCGCGCACCCCGAAGTGCTGCAAGAAGCGATGGCCGAACTTGAAAAACGCCAGACGGCGGCGGAAGCCGAGAGGCACAAGGTAGCGGTCAAGGAACAGGCGCAGAAGCTGTTCTCCTCACCCAACCAGGTCACGCTCGGCAACCCGAACGGCAACGTCACTTTCGTCGAGTTCTTCGATTACAATTGCGGCTACTGCAAGCGCGCCATGAGCGACATGCTCACGCTTTTAAAGAGCGATCCCAAGCTAAAGGTCGTACTCAAGGAATTCCCGGTGCTCGGGCCGGGCTCGGTGGAGGCGGCCCAAGTCGCAGTCGCCGTACGCATGCAGGACAAGACCGGCAAGAAATATCTCGAATTCCACCAGAAGCTGCTCGGCGGTCGCGGCCAGGCGGACAAAGCGCACGCGCTCGCGGTGGCCAAGGACGTCGGCATGGACATGGGCCGACTCGAAAAGGACATGGCCAGCCCGAATGTGAAGGCAACGATCGAGGAAGACATGAAGCTCGCCGAAGCGCTCGGCCTCAACGGCACTCCGAGCTACGTGATTGGCTCCGACGTGGTGATTGGCGCCATCGGCCTTCCCGGATTGCAGGAAAAGATCAATACCGCGCGCTGCGGCAACGCGACCTGCTGACCGCGGCGCAACTTCCGCACATAATCGCATAATTCGGCAAGCGGCCGCCGGGCTCGTCCGGCGGCTGTTTTGCGTCACTATAAAACAGGGAACCCGGTGATACCCGCGCGGGTTATTGCGCGCATGTACACGGTCGGCATGGAAGAAGAGTATTTCGTGTTCGACGCCAAGACACGTCGGGCCGTGCGCCGCATCGACAAAAAATTCTTCGCGCTCGCCAAACAACAGCTCGGCGACCGCGTCATGACGGAAATGTTGCAATCGCAGATCGAAGTGGCAACGCCGCCTTGCGCTACCTTGAAGGAAGCCCGCGAGCATCTCGCGCATTTTCGCCGCGCGCTGGGCGCAGCGGCGGCCGAGCACAAGCTCGGCGTGGCCGCAATGGGCACCTTCCCGCTGGCGTTCTGGCCGGAGCAGATCGCCACACCGAAGGCGCGCTACGGCGCGATCATGGACGACCTGCAGATGATCGGCTACCGCAACATGCTGTGCGGCATGCATGTCCATGTCGAAGTGCCGGATGTCGACAGCCGCATCAATCTAATCATGCGGCTGACGCCCTATCTGCCACTGCTGCTGGCACTCTCGACATCGTCGCCGTTCTGGCAGGGCCACCTCACCGGCCTGTGCGGCTATCGCCTCGCCGCCTATGACGAGTTGCCGCGCACCGGGCTGCCCGAACTGTTCCGCACCACGGACGACTACAACGAATTCATCGCCGCGCTCGTCTGGGCCAAGATCATTCCGGACGCGAGTTACATCTGGTGGGGATTGCGGCCGTCGCTGCCAAATCCAACAGTGGAATTGCGCGTCGCCGACAGTTGCACGCGGCTCGACGACGCGGTGGCGATCGCCGCGCTGTTTCGCTGCTTGGTACGCGCGCTTGACCGCGACCGCGCGCTCAACTCCGGCTTCGACCGCGTCGGGCGCGCCATCACCATGGAAAACAAGTGGCACGCCCAGCGCTACGGCATCGCCGCCACTTTTGTCGATCCGTTTGCGCGCTCTCCGCTCACGGTCAAGCAATGGCTCGATCAGGTGTTCGATTTCGTCGCCGAGGACATCGAGGCGCTCGACTGCGCGGGTGAAATCCGGCGCCTACACCGTATCCTGGCCGAAGGCACGAGCGCCGACCGTCAGATCGACATGTTTACCAAAGCCAAAGCGGCCAGCCGCCGTAGCTTAACGGCGATCAAAGACATCGTGGACTGGGCAGCGCGCGAAACCCAGACGTTGGGCCGCAAACAGCCTTAAACCAAAAGGCCGTCCGGGCTTCCCCTCGCCGCCCGGGCCACCTATAAAGCGACAAGTCTCGAACGCATCCGCGAACGATGCGAGCCAGCGAGAAGTACATGCCCAAGACCCTCTACGTACTCAACGGTCCGAATTTGAACCTGCTCGGCACGCGCGAGCCGGAAAAATACGGCCGCGCCACCCTCGCCGATGTCGAGAAACTTTGCCGCGCGACCGCCAAGCGTTTCGGCCTCGACGTGGTATTCCGGCAATCTAATGTGGAAGGCGAACTGGTCAACTGGATCCAGGAAGCGCGCGCCAAGAAGGCAGCCGGCTTGCTGCTCAATCCGGCGGGCTACACCACCACCTCGATCGCCATTCTTGACGCGCTGCTGACGCTGAAAATTCCGGTCGTCGAGATCCACATCACCAATATCCACGCGCGCGAAAAATTCCGGCAGAACTCCTACGTCTCCAAGGCGGCCAAGGCGGTGATCTGCGGCTTCGGCATCGACGGCTACGCGCTGGCGATCAGCGGACTGGCCGCAATGATCGGCGTCAAAGCAAAAAAGTAAAAGCGGAAGCGCGCGATGGCAAAAACGCCGAAGGCCCCGATCGTCGACCGCGATCTGATCCACGAGCTGACTAAGCTTCTGGAAGAGACCGGCTTGACCGAAATCGAAATCGAGCAGGACGGCCAGCGCGTGCGCGTCGCCCGCAACGCCGCGCCCGCTCCAGCCGTAGCGCGCGCAGCGGTCGCACCCGTACCGCAACCGGTTGCGCAATCGGTGTCCGCGCCGCTCGACGCCGCCAAGCATCCCGGCGTGGTGATATCGCCGATGGTCGGCACCGCCTATGCCGCGCCCGAGCCCGGCGCCAAGCCCTTTATCGACGTCGGCAGCAAGGTCAAAGCCGGCGATACGCTGCTGGTGATCGAAGCGATGAAAACAATGAACCAGATTCCGGCGCCGCGCGCCGGCACCGTGATCCAAATTCTGTTCGAGGACGGCCAGCCGGTTGAGTTCGGTCAGCCGTTGGTCATCATCGAATGACGGTACGTTGGCCGGACCGGTCCGATGTTCGATAAAATCCTGATCGCCAATCGCGGCGAGATCGCGCTTCGGGTGCTGCGCGCCTGCAAGGAGCTCGGCATTCGGACGGTCGCGGTGCATTCCACCGCCGACGCCGACGCCATGCATGTGCGCTTTGCGGACGAGAGCGTGTGCATCGGCCCGCCGGCGGCGAAAGACAGCTATCTCAACATCCCCGCGATCCTGGCCGCGTGTGAGATCACCGGCGCCGACGCCGTGCATCCCGGCTACGGATTTTTGTCAGAGAACGCGCGCTTTGCGGAAATCCTCGCCGAACATGACGTGCATTTCATCGGCCCCAAGGCCGAGCACATCCGTATCATGGGCGACAAGATCGAGGCCAAGCGCACCGCCAGGAAGCTCGGCATTCCGACGGTGCCGGGTTCGGAAGGCGGCGTTACCTCCGACGCCGAGGCGACCAGGATTGCCGCCGGCATCGGCTATCCTGTCCTGATCAAGGCGGCGGCGGGCGGCGGCGGGCGCGGCATGAAGGTCGCCCGCTCGGCCGGGGAGCTTTCCGTCGCGCTTGCGACCGCCCGCGCCGAGGCCAAAGCCGCCTTCGGCGATGACGCGGTGTATCTGGAAAAATACCTGGAGAAACCGCGCCACATCGAAATCCAGGTGCTCGGCGACGGTAACGGCCGCGCCATCCATCTCGGCGAGCGCGACTGCTCGCTGCAACGCCGGCATCAGAAAGTGTGGGAGGAAGGCCCCTCGCCTGCGCTTAACACGCAAGGCCGCGACGCCATCGGCGAGACCGTTGCCAAGGCGATGCGCGAGATCGGCTACCTCGGCGTCGGCACCGTCGAATTCCTATACGAGGACGGCAAGTTCTACTTCATCGAGATGAATACCCGCATCCAGGTCGAGCATCCGGTGACCGAGATGATTACCGACATCGATCTGATCTTCGAGCAGATCCGGGTCGCCGCCGGCGCCGATCTCACCCTCAAGCAAAGCGACATTTCGTTCCGCGGTCACGCTATCGAATGCCGCATCAATGCCGAGAACCCGGTGTCGTTCCGCCCCTCGCCCGGCAAGATATTGCATTATCATCCGCCGGGCGGCCTCGGCGTGCGCATCGATTCCGCGGTCTATGAAGGCTACTCAATCCCGCCTTATTACGACTCGCTGGTCGGCAAACTGATCGTGCACGGCAAGACCCGCACCGAATGCCTGATGCGGCTCAAACGCGCGCTCGACGAGCTGGTAGTTGACGGCATCGAGACCACGCTGCCGCTGTTCCGCGCGCTAGTGGCCGAACCCGACATCATCGACGGCAATTATCATATCCATTGGCTCGAGCAGTTCCTCGCCAAAGGCGGGATGGACGGCTGAGGCCGCTGGATAAGGCAGGCCGCGCCAGCAATGACCTTCGGACCGTCATATGTTCGGCGCTTCACGCTCGTCCACGCGCAACCTGCTTACCGTCAATTCGTCGACTTCTAATTTGCCAAAACGCGCCTGCTTGATCACGAGGCGGCCGATCGCAAGGCGACCGATCGCCAGCATACCGATAGCAACCGCGCCAAACGCCGCCGCGCCCAGCGCTACTGCCAGCAAGCCGGTTGCGGGAAAGCTTTTGGATTTGTCCGCGACATCGCGCGCCATTGAGATCTTCTGGGGCATGTACAAGCAACACGGATCGGCCGGTATCGGCGGGCTGGGTTAACTTTTTCCGGACGTCACGGCGTTTGTTCAACTCATACGCGCGACTGCGGGTACAACGGGTGGCCGAACACAAGGTTCCCGGCGCGTGCGCCCGGGATGCCGCTTTCGCGTTGCACCTCATGCCGGAAAGGTCCAAACGGACTATGCGCTAATGCGCCGTGTCCGCCGTCAGCCGCTCTAACAGACAGCAAAGATCTTCGGGGCTGTAAGGCTTCTTGATAAAGATCGAACGCGGCACCGGCGGCGCCAGCGCCGAAGGCGAATAGCGGCCGGAACAATAGACAATCGGCAATTCGGGGCGCTGAGCGCGTGCTTTGCGCGCCAGTGTCGAGCCGTCCATGCGGCCGGTCAGATTGATATCGGTGAACAGCACATCCACGTCCGCTCCCGACTCAAGGTATCGTAAAGCATCTTCGCCCGCGGCCACCGCGTGCACCTTGAATCCGTGTTCGCTCAACACCTCGGCGATAAGATTGCTGATCAGGACTTCGTCTTCGACGACGAGAACGCTGGTACGCCGCGACTGCATGACACGCCCTTTAAAGTTCCGGTTCCTTTATGACCCGGGATCGTCCACTGCCCCCAACGCGTCACGAGCGAATTGCGTTCAATATTTCGGCAATTTAAGCAGATGATGGTGATAAATTGGTTAAGTCCGCGCTCCCCAGTGCGGGTTCGGGCGCATAGAATGCGCTTATTCGATCTCTAGAATCTGCTCGGCATGGCCAATCGCGAGAACGCTTTCATCGAGATCACGCCGGAAGTGCTGCTCAAGGCGTATGCCTGCGGCATTTTTCCCATGGCGGAAAATGCGGACGATCCGGCGCTCTATTGGATCGAGCCGGACATGCGTGGCATCATTCCACTTGAAGGCTTTCATCTACCGGCGCGGCTTGAACGAACCGTGCGCACGACATCGCTCTCGGTCTTCGTGGACCGCGATTTCGACGCGGTGATCGACGGCTGCGCCGCAGCCGCGCCCGGCCGCGCCCGCACCTGGATCAACGGCCGCATTCGAAAAATCTATCGCAGCCTGTTCGAGCACGGCCACTGCCATTCCGTTGAAGTCTATGACGGCGATCAACTCGCCGGCGGACTTTACGGCGTGTCGCTCGGCCGCGCCTTCTTCGGCGAGAGCATGTTTCACCGCGCGCGCGACGCCTCCAAAATCGCGCTGGTGCATCTGGTGGCGCGCCTGCGCGCCGGCGGCTACCGCCTGCTCGACACGCAATACGTCACCAATCATCTGAAAACCTTCGGCGCCGTCGAGGTCGGCAAGCGGCGCTATCACCGGCTGCTGGAGGAGGCGATCGCCGGCGA